>Ga0082335_1002923_pt1 | contig 29830 bp, 17 predicted proteins | sample Subgrocontami58m_FD_72375 | JGI IMG/M metagenome (GOLD analysis project Ga0082335, IMG submission 72375) | Subsurface groundwater microbial communities from S. Glens Falls, New York, USA - GMW37 contaminated, 5.8 m (SPADES assembly) (version 2) ...
CAATCAGGATTGATTCTCTCAATGAGCGCCAACTTCCATTTGCGGTTCCATTTCCCCATTTTCATGAGGACAAGTTTTTAATTGCTTTTCTCTTTGAAGAGCCGCATAGATGTCATTTGTCTCTTCATAATACATAAGTTGATGGACACTATATTTTGAAGTAAAACCCTTAACAATGTTGTTTTTATGTTCATACACGTTGCTGGTTCAATCGTCCTCGATTGAACCAAAATGTTTCGGTTCGGGCTACAAGCCCTGAACCAGCACAGAGGACAAGTTTGTATTCCCGGTAAAGCTTGTCCTCGCAGGATGTTAGCGGGGAACATGCGGGAATGACAAGCCTTATATTTTTATGTCTACTTACTTGTTGCCTCTACTATAAAGGGGGAGAGCCTAAAAGTCGCCGCCGAAGGCCTAATTTAATGTTAGACTAGTATCAGTGCATCGAGATAATAACAAGGCGGCAACGAGAAGTCAAACAAAAACAACTTTGCAGAAAAACCCTGTAAATTTTTGGAATAAGCACAAAATTTCTGACACAAATTTTCAGGAAGGTTTCCTGGTAGTACACAAAGTATAAAATCTTTCAGCGTTTTAACCCTGAAAATAATTTTAAAAAATCATAAGATTTTTAATTTTTTTGTTGACGGAAAAATGTTTGCATGTTATATTCCCACAGTCTGAAAATAGCAGTTACGGCATATCAGTAAACATTTTAGATTAAATCATTCTGCATTTATTAGAAGAAAGGAGGAAGATATCGGGAAAAACAACACTTGATTCTCCTGCAATACAAATGCATCGGTGGCCCCCGGTGTATTACGCTGTGCGAACGAAGGAATGTAGTTGAAGTGCGGGAAAACAGCAATCTTTGCAGTAAATCAACACTTAGTTTTTTCCCATCTCTTGCCTGGCCATTTTCTCAAAGAAGGAGGTGGTGGAGAGGTGAAAAGGGGTTGAAGTTGATTGGGAGATCAAAGGTATTTTTAGAAGTATTTAGATTTTTTAAAGAATAGAGAACAGTGAATTTATCTTTAATTCGGGTCTTGTTAGTTTCAATAAAAAAGGAGAATTGACGGATATGGAAAGACCGAAAACAAGCAATAAAAAAATGAGTTGGTTCAGTGTTGTCAGCGTGTTTATGCTGGCAATAGCCCTTGCGGTGGGTGTGACATCAACTGCACAGGCCGCATCGGGCAGTTTTGACAGGGATAACTATTTCCCATCCTACGGCGACACGAATGATTTTGATCGTGCCTGGCTATCGGTAACTGATTCGTCAGGAAATACGACGAGTAGCCGGGATACGATCACGGTAACCGTAAAAGCAGGTTCAAATTCCACGTCATTTGTCTTACAAGAGACGGGTGGTACAACTACCGTATTTACTACCACGGGTTCAACACAATCAATAACATATCCTGTAGGCACGACTTCTGGCTATGTCGAAGATTTTGGTGTTAGTGTAGGTGTTCAAGGTAGTCATAATTTCCCAGCCTTGGGAACAACTGTGGTAGGCCTAAACCTAAAAGAATTAGTAGCAAATACGGGCGGTGATGCATCAATAGGGTCAGACGCATCTCTTACCGTTTCATCGGGAAGTACGCTTGAGCTGTTATATGGCGGATCTACCCTTGATTCCGCTGTTGTCAAAACAAACAGCGGGTCTTTCAGTTTCACGCCAAGTTCGGTGAGCGCCGTGACAACGGATTCTCTTAGCAGTGCTAATTTGATTATTAGCATTACCGATCCCGATGAAAACTTAAATCCGGTTGCGAAAGACGTAATTGGGTTTTCAAATCGGAGCGCTTTGCTATCAGGTGATCCTGGTACAGGTTCAACCAGGGTGCAGGTAGAGGCTATTGATCAGACCACAGGATCGAGATTGTCAATAGGTAGTCAGCCAATTGTGGCACAGAATATTATGCTGGTTGAAACGGGCAATAATACCAGTGTATTTACTGCGAACGGTAAGGTGTTTGGTTCAACTACCGTGTCATCTGGCAGTGTAATAGGAAACATTCTGGTTGGTTCAAGCTCGACACCTGTTTATACGGGTGGCAATATTACGTTAGGTGATATGACTAATGGGCCGGGCGTAACGTTTCAAATCCTTGAGGTGACTAGCTCAGGTAGGATTGGTTTAATCGAGATCGGTACTAGCACTACAGGGACAGCAATAAGCGAGGAGGCCCTCGCTTATGTCAGCCCATCATCGGCTGCTCTTACTTCTACTTGGGGTGCAGGAACACAGTCTGCGACGCTTACTAATGTGGCTGCAATTGGTACGCAATCGGTCAGGTTTGGAACTGGAGCTTTGACATCCGCCGCCTCTGCGGGATCTTCCACCTCTAAACTCATAAAATTAATTGAAGGTTCTGATTACTGTCTCGTCTGGATTTCAGCATGGACAGGAACTACTACAGCAACTTCGCAAGGGCTTGGTGGGACATATGAGATTGGTACTAAAGGCTCTGTTACCGTTTCCATAGATAGTTTCCAATTAGCCGGTCCACGAAGTGGGGATACGTTGAAGGTGTCTTATCTTGATGAATTAAATGCTGGTGGAACTTCAGGTACAGTAACGGGAACCATTGCTTATGGTGTTTCCGGTGAAACAGGTACATTAGCTCAAAATAACACAGCGCCAGATATCAATGACCTGGTGACTATCACCGTTGTTGATGGAAACCTGAACACGAGTTCTTCGACAAACGAAACTGTTGGGGCGGGTACTAGCTTATGGGGTGGTACAACAACCAACAGGAGAGGTGATCATTTAACAGTAAAAAGCTATAGCGCGTCCAGCAAGGCAATTGGCTTGTCTCATCCAAATGGTTCTGGCGTGGGAACGCAAACAATCAGGGTTTCCAGTACGGATAATACCTATGTTTGGACGGTGCCAAATACACTGACAGGTACCTTCTTGACGCCGCTATCTAACGGGATAACCTCAATTAGTTTGGGCACTCAATCAGTAAGTTCCGTGCCTCTGGTAAGGGGCACTTCTTCTGGTGCAGACAGCTTCCTGTCTTCGGCATCAACCTCGTCGTTTGTGGCTACACTTGATGGTCTGGATAACACGGTCGAAATTTCACCCGATGGAACACGCTGGGTATCAATTCCCATTGTTGAGACGGGGGCTAACTCGAGTACGTTTACAGGGACAATTGGATTTGACTACACGGCAGCCCGTCTGACAACGAATACTTCAACATCTATTACCGCTTTGATTACTGATTACACGGGGACATCTACGATTATCTTTAATAGTAGCAATTTGTCTTACGGTAGTATTTCGGCTTTCATTGGTACTGGGTCTGTGGTAAGGATATTCGATGGTTCAACTCAGGAATTTGCAGAAGTTTGCAGCGCAGATTTTACATCATTGTCAGTAACAAAGCTTTCCAATTCAACGGCTTTCACCCCAAAGAATACATGGGTTCAAGTTGTTGGAAATGACATGATGACCCAGAGGTTAGATACTAATTCTGCTGGTACCGAATACTTCCGTATCGGCGGATACTATGGTGCAACCTATCGTTTCCGTTATAATGATGCCGTTGGTGCAAGTAATGCATATCTCGGTGGAGATACGCTTGCTATAACAACCACCAATATGGGTTTTACTACCTACACTGGTTCATTATCAACAGATATAACGGGGACTTCTGGTCCTGACACATTCGTCGTTGTTACCCTGGTAGATCAGGACTTGAATACTTCGACGGGAGGCAAGCAATCGACTTATGAGCAAAATGCAAGTACGAGCGGCACCTCGGATATCATCTACTTCAATGAAAACGGCTTGGGATTGCCTTCTGGTTCTTCTACAGGAAACATTGCCAGGGGTTACAAGAACAATGGTACAGCGAAGATTGTATACGCAAGTACGCTTAGCAGCATCTTGAGTTCCTCTGTAGACCAAGCTTCTGGTGGAAATGCGATTGATTTAACATTGGTAGAAACAGATAATAACACAGGCACATTTAAAGGTTCATTCCAGCTATCTAGCGGAACGGCTACGAATGCAAGCGGCAATGCCTTCGATGTATTGAAGGTTACGAATGGTAATAATGTGTATGTGTTTTATAACGATTCACCAAGTGCATCCGCAGCAGATAATTCAAGCAGTTATACAGCTACGAGTCCTATTTCCATCGTAACATTACTCGGTACGTTAAGCTTGAGTAAGGATACGGCTTATCTATCTGGTGATGCTGTCGTTGCTACGGTTGTAGATGTTGACAGGAACTCAGGTTTAACTTCTGTGGATACGTTGACCACTGCCCTCAAGGTAACGGGGTCAAATTACTCCGTTGGAACAGATTTGACGATGGACCTTGTTGAAAATGGTGTAAATACGGGTACGTTCCTCGCTACAATTTCGACAGGATCAACGACCGCAGGTGGCGGATCAGGTGTAAACAGTGGTGTGATAAAAACAGTGCAGGGCGGTATCGCTAATGTCATTTACACCGATACTTCTCCTTCTGCATCTTCAGCAACAAAGAACCTGTCGTTCAGTTCGTCAGATGCAACGTTGGCCTTTGATGCTGATTCATACAGCCTGGATACATATGCGTTAGTTACACTAGTCGATGCTGAGAGAAACACGAGCATCACAGTAGCACAATCTCTCTTAAGCGATGTATTCATCCAGACCTCATCAACCAACAGCACGAAGGTCAGAATGGTTGAGACAGCCGCTGACACAGGCACGTTCAAAGGTTCGATTCAGGTTGCTTCCAGTGGAGATACCACGGAATTCAGCAAGATTAAGGCTGCTGAAGGTGATACATTGAAGATCAATTACATTGATGAAGTTAACACAACGGGGTCTTCAAGGACGGTGACGGATACGGCTACGGTAGCTGCTGCGGTAGCAACGCCAACGCCAGTAACATCGCCAACACCGGGTGCATCGCCAACAGCGACGCCAGTAACGTCGCCAACGTTGCCACCATTGCCATCACCTGGTGCATCGCCAACATTACCACCAACGTTGCCACCATTACCATCACCTGGTGCATCGCCAACATTACCACCAACGTTGCCACCATTGCCATCGCCAACAGTATCGCCTACACCAACGGTATGCGAAGCTGAGAAGGTAACGGTATCTAAGACGACGCTGAGTCTTAAGAGGAAGAAGAGCGGTGATGTGACTGTGACGGTAACAGGTGAAGATGATTGTGCAGTAGAAGGCGAAACGGTGACTGCAACGATCAATGCGGCTGGTAAGAAGCGCATATCGGTATCACCGACAAGCACTACTACAGACGCAAGCGGTGCGGCAACATTCACGATTACTGCTAAGAAGAAGACCGGTAACGCAAGGGTCACGTTCAAGGCTGGAAGTGTGAAGAAGTCGATAACCGTGAAGGTTCGGAAGTAAAAAAACGTATCCCTGATCAAAACGTACAGGGGAACGTTGAGAAGTTAATAAAAGTTTAAAGAAAAGGGGTGTCATGCCGAAGGGTGTGACGCCCCTTTCTTTTTTAACTACGGTAATCCACGGATGGACACGAGTGACGTGTGTCGAATGACGAGTAATATGTCACCTGTAACAAAAATGAATAACATATAACAAGAAATAATTAATGAAAAAGTAAGAGGATGGGTGAGATTAAAAAACAGTTGAACATTTTACATTTTTTGTTATCTGTTATTCATTAAAATCAAACCCATCTATGCTGGTTAAGGCTTGTAGCCTGAACCGAAACCCCCCGATTGCATCTGTCGGGGGCGAGGACGATTGAACCAGCAAAGACCAGCAAAGGTTTTACCGTCTGTGTAGCGCGAACTTCAGTTCGCAAGACAGCGACATATCCCCGTTTTCACGAGGACAAGAATGTTGTGCTACATGCTCCGCTCACTCCAGCTTGGATGTTTTTTCCTATGCTGGTTCAGGCTTGCAGCCTGAACCGAAACATATGTTTTTTCTTTGCGCCTTTGCGGTGAACAGTTTCTTTGTTTCCGTGCTTCCATGGTTAATAACTTATGCAAAAAAAACAAGGTTTTACATTACTTGAGTTAATTGTCGTCTTGGTGATTATTGGCATAGTAGCTGGTGTGGCGGTACCCAGATTTACCGGTTCTTTTGATTCTATCAGATTCAGAAAGACGATGAACGAACTGGTATACTTTCTCAGGGAGGCGCGTATTAAGGCGATGTCAAGCTCTGAGGCGACGAATGTTGTCTTTGATCTCCACGGAGGGTATTGCTATAATGAGGACAAAAGAATATTCATAATGCCCCGTGAAATAGAGATGTTTACCGATAAATTTGAAGCGAAGGATGAGCAAACAAGGATTTTGACGTTTTATCCAAACGGGACCGCCCTGGAAGACAAACTGGGGTTTGTATGTGATAATATGGTAGCTGTGTTGCATGTGGAGCCTTTGGGCGGACTGACCTATTATAAAATCAATGAGGAGATGGAACAGGTCGTTCGTTATGCAAGGGATGAAAAAACTCCTGATGAGGAGGAGATCAAAAAAGATATTGATAAATCAAAAGATTCTGATAAATTAACAGAAGAGATAGATATGGACGGTTTAGATAATATCATGAGTGCGGATGATGAATTAGATGATGATGACGGGGACGAAGGTGATGGCGAAGGTGACGAAGATGAGTGATCACTAATCTGATACTTTATGGCTAAATGGTTATATGGTTGATAACTAAACAACCATCTAGCCATATCCAGGGATTTCAATTGTGTAGAAACACACTGCTGTGCGTCTAAAAAGGCAAAATGAACCTCTTCCGCTGGTTCAATCGTCCTCGATTGAACCGAAATGTCTCGGTTCAGGCTGCAAGCCTGAACCAGCATGGAGGGGCATAAGCGTTAACGTAAGAAGTTAATGCAATTTAAATGCAATTAAATATCGAATATCGAACAAAAAATGTCGAATTATTAAGTTTTTTTCCTTCGAAATTCAATATTCCTTGTTTTGCATTTGATATTTTGCTCTAAAATGCTATAGCTCTTTCTTAAGTTAACGCTTATGGGATTTAGGGGTGGGTAAAGGTTCTAGGGCTAAATTTATGGAGTTATCCAAAATGAAATCTTGAAATTCTGGAATGTTGAAACGGATAAATCCAGATTACTTTTCAATCTTGGCAACAGTTCCGCCCCCTCGATGGGAGAGGCCAGGTGGGGGATGCCGAACGGTTGCCAAGATTGATTAATAACCTTTTATGGATGTTTATAAATGAAATGGAGTGACAGGATATGGGAAATAAGCTGAAGCTGCGATTATTGAAAAGGGGTGGTTTTACATTGCTGGAATTGCTGATTGTGATGATTATCATTGGGTTGCTTGCCGCATTGATAGGGCCAAAGATGATCGGACGGGTGGGCGAGTCCCGTCAAACGGTAGCGAAACAGCAAATCGAGGGCTTTTCGAGCGCCCTGGAGATGTACAAACTCGATACCACGAAGTATCCTACACAGGAGCAGGGTTTGGAGGCATTGGTGACACAACCGCAGGGGATTACTAATTGGAAGGGGTCGTATTTAAAAAAGAAGTTTATCCCAAAAGACCCGTGGGGGAATAATTATGTTTATACCTATCCGGGTGAGCATGGGGACTACGATATGGTTTCATACGGCGCAGATGGAAATTCCGGCGGAGATGGTGAGGACAAGGATGTGTTGAGCTGGGAGTAGAAATCATCAAGAAGGTTTTATAGCGAGAGGAATTTTTAGAAGATAGAAACAAGAGACAGGAAGCAAGATTTCCTGCATCATGCATCTGGTCTCTTGCCCGCGGCTGGTTCAATCTTGCAGATTGAACCGTATATTGTGAACCGGACGATAAGACGTAGAGACACAGGTTTCAAACCTGTCTCTGCTAACCGTTGTGTGAAATGCCAAATTATTTGGTTCAATCGGGGACGATTGAACCAGCAAAAATGTCAAAATATGAATCAAACAGCTACTTACAATATTAGTGATGTGTTAGCGGAAATTGGCAAGGTGACCCGGGCTGATTTGGATCGTGCTATTGAAGTACAGAGGCAGACAGGTCAAAAATTAGGGCGCATCTTGATTGATTTGGGGACGGTTTCTGAGGAAGACCTCAGAATTGCCTACGGTAAATTGCTCCAGATACCAATTTGGGAGAAGAAAAAGGATGACCGGTATCCGTTGATAGAGGGTATCCCCAAGGTATTCTTTGTGACAAATCGTGTGCTTCCACTCAGGGTATACGATGGTATGTTAGATATTGCCCTGGCAGATCCTCAGGATTCATTGCTGGTAGAGACTATTGCCTCTGCCACGAATAAGCAAATAGGGCTATTTGCCGGCTGCGAGAAAGACATTCTCGCTTCACTCGAAGCACTCTACGAGGGCGAGGCGAAAGAAGAGGAGGCCGCGGCTTCCACCATCGAGGTGATGGAGGACGTCGAACAGTTGCGGGATATGGCTTCTGAGGCGCCTGTTATACGCCTTGTGAACAGCGCATTGACGAAGGCGATCGAGGTGGGGGCAAGCGATGTACATCTGGAGGTTTTTGAACGGAATGCGCGGCTGCGGTATCGTGTAGATGGCGTTTTGCGGGAGCTTACGCCGCCGCCCCGTGAGATTTATAATGCCATTATTTCACGTATTAAAATCATGGCAAAGCTGAATATCGCCGAAAAGCGGCTGCCTCAGGACGGACGAATCAAGATGAAGGTAGCTGGAAAAGAAGTGGATTTGAGGGTCTCCATTATCCCGATGAGCCATGGCGAGGGCGTGGTGATGAGGATTTTGGATAGAACTGCGGTTATGCTCGATTTAGAAAAACTGGGATTCAACCAGGAATTTTTGGTTAAGTTTCGACGTATGATAAATAAGCCGGAAGGCATGCTGCTGGTGACAGGGCCAACAGGAAGCGGTAAGACGACGACTCTGTACGCCGTGCTCAAGGAAATAATTTCACCGGAGATAAAGATCGTAACGGTGGAAGACCCTGTGGAATACAGTATGGATGGCGTGAATCAGATACAGGTAAATCCACAGATTGATTTGACCTTCGCATCAGGGTTGCGCTCTATTTTGCGACACGACCCGGATGTCATTCTTATCGGTGAAATCCGTGACCGGGAAACGGCCTCAATTGCCATACAGGCTGCATTAACCGGACATCTTGTTTATTCAACGCTACACACAAACGATTCTGCATCGGCCTTTACCCGTTTGATGGATATGGGGATGGAGGATTATCTGATTTCTTCGTGTATAATCGGCGTCATGGCGCAGCGGCTAGTGCGAAAGCTATGCGTAAAGTGCCGTGAGGCGTATGTGCCGGAGGCGGAATTCCGCAAAACGACAGGGCTAAAAGAAGGAGAACCCTTATACAGACCCAACGGCTGTGACGAATGTAATAATACGGGTTTTAAAGGCAGGAAATGTATTGCGGAGTTTTTGTATGTTGACGATGCCATACGGCGACTTGTCTTAGCCCACAAGGATTCCAGTGAGATCATGAAAGAAGCGGTAAAGAGAGGGACAAAACTTTTGTGGGAGGATGGCCTCGATTCCGTTCGCAAGGGAGAAACGACGCTGGATGAATTAATGCGGGTATCGTCAGATACGGAGGCGTAAGAAGAGTTGGCGAAACCAAAGACTCAGACCAATAAAAAACATTTGAAACCACAGATTTCGCGTAAATATTCGGTAAATACGTTATGCACTGCCCATTCCCCACTTCCGTGAGGACAATCCCCACTTTCGTGAGGACAAGGTTCCCCACCTCCGTGAGGACAAGTGTCATTCCCGAATGCTTTTATCGGGAATCCACCACCCATCAGCACACGCCTGGATTCCCGCTAAGCTTGTCCTCGTGAAGACGGGGAACGGGGAAACATGCGGGAATGACATGTGTAAGACGTGTTTACCGAAAGTTTACGCTTTTGCAGATTACAGAACTGTGTAGGGGGCAGGTTTCAACCCTGCCCCTACGGTAAATACGATGAATGCATGAATGTTTGTTGTTTTTCAAAAAACCGAGGCTGGTTCAATCTTGCAGATTGAACCGTCTATTGTGAACCGGACTATAAGACGTAGAGACGCGGGTTTCAAACCGGTCCCAAATTATTTGGTTCAATCGGGGACGATTGAACCAGCGAAAACCAGCGAAAGAATTAACACAGAACAGTGGCAGGAGAAAACTCCTGCCACCACAATAACTACTCCTGCGAAGATTTCAATGTGGGGGTTGAAGATTTTCAACCCCTACATAAAGCTGTTCTTAAAAACCTGCCCGTATAGGATCGGTCAATTTCTGCAATTTGTTCAGGTGTGCCTGCAGCCACAACCTCGCCGCCGTGTATTCCGCCTTCAGGGCCTAAGTCGATGATGTAATCTGCCGTTTTGACCACCTCCAGGTTATGTTCTATAACCAATACGGTATTGCCCAGATCGACTAACCGGTGTAAAATTTTTAGTAGCTGTTGTATATCAGCAAAGTGCAGTCCCGTAGTAGGTTCATCCAGGATATACAGTGTTTTCCCGGTTGCCTGTTTGGATAGTTCCGTGGCAAGTTTGATTCGTTGCGCCTCTCCTCCTGATAACGAGGTGCTGGGCTGCCCTAATTTCATGTATCCCAACCCGACATCCACGAGTGTTTTTAAAATACGTTCGATTTTTGGAATATTTTTGAAAAATCGGTGCGCATCTTCAACGTACATATCCAGAACGTCCGAGATGTTTTTATCTTTGTAAGTAACTTCCAGCGTCGCCTTGTTGTATCTTTTCCCTTTGCATTCTTCGCATGCAACATACATATCAGGCAAAAAATGCATTTCCACTTTTTTGATTCCTTGTCCTTTACACGCCTCACACCGTCCACCGATGATATTGAAACTGTATCTTCCTGCCGTATAGCCGCGAATCTTCGCCTCCTGGGCCTGCGCAAAGAGAGAGCGGATGAGGTCAAATGTCCTGGTGTAAGTGGCAGGATTTGAGCGCGGGGTTCGTCCGATGGGTGATTGATCAACTTCTATAACTTTGTCGATGCGTTCAACGCCGAGGATTTTATCATGTGCTCCGGGGGGTTCGTGACTGCCGTACAGTAATTTAGCAAGTGAACGATGCAGGATGTCGTTAACCAGCGTGCTTTTCCCTGAGCCGGATACACCGGTAACACAGCAAAAGGTTTTTAAAGGGATTTTTACATTGATGGACTTAAGATTATGGGCGCGCGCACCCCGTATTTCTACAGAATTTTTCAGATGGATAGCCCTTCGTTTCTCAGGAAGCGGTATGGTAAGAGTTTGGTTGAGATACTGTCCGGTTAATGAATTGGGATTGTTAGAGATTTCTTGCAGCGTTCCATAGGCGACAATGCTGCCGCCCCGCTCGCCTGCCCCTGGGCCGAGGTCGACGATATGATCTGCATGGCGGATGGTGTATTCGTCGTGTTCCACGAGGATGACCGTGTTTCCATTGTTTCGTAAGGTAATTAAGGTCTCTAAAAGACGTTCGTTGTCCCGTGGATGAAGTCCTATGGTGGGTTCATCTAGCACATAACAAATCCCGACAAGGCCGGAGCCGACTTGTTTGGCAAGTTGTGTTCTTTGCGCTTCGCCTCCGGAAAGGGTATCGCTGCTGCGCCCCAGGGTTACATAGTGTAATCCGACAGCTATCATAAAGCAGAGCCTGCTCTGAATTTCCTTCAGGATTTGTTTCGAAACAATTGCTTGTTGACCGCTTAATTTCAGGTTTTTGAAAAAACGCAGGGCCTCTTCTATTGTTAGATCCATTATTTCGTGGATGGATTTGTGATCGATTTTAACCGAAAGGGACTCGGGCCGCAGTCTGGCTCCTTTGCAAACAGTGCAGGTTCTGTAACTCATATAACCGGTAAGGCGGTTCAGGATGCGTTCGCTGGCCGTTTTTTCATACATGCGTTTGAGATTGGGGACGACTCCTTCAAAGTCCTCTGCGCCAAAAAGCAGGGTATCTACGGTCTCTTTCGGTAGTTTTATAAAAGGCGTGTTCAGGGAAACGGAAAAAGTTTTTGAAAAAAGTTTGGTTTGGTTATCGTAATGTGTCTGGGTTAGTGATCCCCAGTTTTGCCAGGCGTCGATGGCGCCGTCTTTGATGCTAAGGCGTTTGTCAGGGACGATCAGCTCCGGGTCGAAATCAAAGGTATTTCCAAGCCCATCACAATCAGGACAAGCGCCGTAAGGGCTGTTGAATGAAAACATGCGAGGCGTCAGTTCTTCGTAGCCCCTTCCGCATTTTGGGCAGGCGTACCGTTCGCTGAGGATGTGGTCAGTAGAGACAGGTTTAAAACCTGTCTCTACAATCTCCTGGCTTACCAGCATAACTCCTTCTCCCAATTCCAGGCAGGTTTCTATAGAATCATAAAGGCGTGTCCGGATGTCCTCTTTCACAACCAATCGATCCACAATTACGTCTATTTCATGGGTCTTATATCGCGCCAGTTTTGGTATGGTTTTGAGGTCGACAATGGCATTATCGACACGGGCACGTACAAAGCCTTTTTGTAATATTGATTGGAATATTTCCCGATGCTCACCTTTTTTACCTTTGACGAGTGGGGCAAGAAGCATAATCCTGGTTTTCGGGGGGAGTTCCATAATTTTTTGTACCATCTGGTCGACGGTTTGGCGGGAGATAACACATTTACAATGGTAACAAGAAGGGGCGCCGATCTTTGCATATAAGAGGCGCAAATAGTCGTAAATTTCGGTGGCAGTTGCTACCGTCGAGCGTGGACTGGGCGGGCAGGTGCGTTGTTCAATGGCAATCGTGGGTGGGAGACCCTCAATGTGTTCCACGTCGGGTTTCTGTATTTGATCTAAAAATTGTCGTGCGTAGGAGGAAAGGCTTTCAATATAGCGGCGCTGGCCTTCTGCATAGATGGTATCGAATGCAAGGGATGATTTCCCTGAGCCGCTGACCCCCGTAATAACGATGAGCCGATCACGCGGGATATCAACGTTAATCCCCTTTAAATTGTGGTTTCTGGCGCCGCGGATGGCAATAACATTATTTGTGTTGTTTTCTGGCGTCATTATTGCGGTAGAGACAGGTTTAAAACCTGTCTCTACAATCACAGATGTACATAAAATAAATGCGGATAGTTGTAATGTTTTAGTTAGGACATGGATTAAAAGGGGCGATTCCTATGGGAAGCGAGACCAGCTTTGAACTAATTGTACGAGTAGCCGAACTCCAACGCCTGAAGCGCCTTTCTGGAGATAAGCATTATTTTTTTCACACCATGAAGTGCCTGCAATATCGAGATGAACCCAGGGATATTTTTCTGTGAACTTGCTTAAGAAACAGGCGGCAGTTATAGCCCCCGCATGAGGTCCTCCTATATTTTTGATGTCTGCAATATCACTTTTGATTTGCTCCTGATATTCTTCCCAGAGAGGAAGTTCCCAAACCCTTTCCCAGGTTTTTTCGCCGGCTATTTTGACCCTTTTTTTCAGCTCTTCATTGTTTCCCAGCATACCGGAAGCAGCAGTACCCAGGGCTACCACACAGGAGCCGGTAAGTGTGGCAAGATCGATTACGGCGCTGGGTCTATATTTTTCTGCATAATCCAGGGCATCGGCTAGAATCAGGCGGCCTTCTGCATCGGTATTTGCAACCTCGGCAGTCTTGCCGGAACGGAATTTAATGATATCGCCTGGTTTGATTGCCGAACCGCTGGGCATGTTTTCGGTACAGGGTATGAGACCTATGATATGTTGAGGCAATTTCATTCTGGATATAGCCTTAATGGCTCCCAACACGGCAGCGCCTCCCGACATGTCGCTTTTCATTTGATCCATATCTTTTGCTTGTTTCAGGCATATTCCGCCAGAATCAAAGGTGAGACCTTTTCCAACAAATACAATCGTATCCTGGTTTTTAGCGCGCGCATTGTATTCGAGTATGATAAATTTCGGGGGCTGGATGCTGCCCTGTGAAACGCCCAGTATACCGCCCATCCCAAGCTTTTTAAGTTCGGGTTTAGATAATACTTTACATTGAATGCCAAGTTCTTTGGCCATTTTTTTGGCAGTATCGGCCAAAATGGCGGGGGTTTTATCCTGTGCGGGTGTGTTAATCAGGTCACGGGTGAAATAGACTGCATCTGCTATAATTTGCCCGTGTTTAGCGGCCTCGTTTGCGGGCTTAAGCGCCTCTTTTTTAGATAAAAGGAGTGTAAATGATTTAATTTCCTTTTGCTCTTCGGATGGTACATTTTTATATCTCTGAAATTTATAAAGGGCGAGCAAGCATCCTTCAACATAAGCCTGATACCATTCGATTGATGAGGGATTCGGTATTTCAATCGAATCTATTACGCTGGTAACTTCACTGATACCCATGTCACGAGTGATGCTGGCGGTAGTTCCTGCAGCCTGTCTCACCTTATCGAAGGTTACATCTTTTTTCTTTCCCAGGCCTGCCAGCATGATGCGTTTGGCCGGGATTTTCCCGTAAGTTGGAAGGGTGATTGTTTTATTGAGTTTTGCAATAAATTCCTTTTTTTTAATTAATTCAGTAATGGTATTGTTCAGAGCGTTATCAAAGAAGGCAAGCGCACCTTCAACTGTTTTTACGTCTTCGTATAAGTAAAAAACCAGTATTTCTGCAGATTCCTTTTCAGCGATTCCTATTTTGATGTTGACGTTCATAAAAAGCCTAAAAACCTTGTATTTTGTGTCCCAATCCTTCAATTTCAGGTATGTTCGGATTATAAGACCCGCGCTGCTACCTGTCAAGTTATTCTTTAAGTCCGGAGTTAAATTAGGCCTTCGGCGACTTAAAAATACACATTTTCGCGACAGCAAGCCACCCCCTTCGCCCACGCCAGCTGGGGACAGTTGGTTGTCCCCCTCAGTGAGGGGGATTAAGGGGGAGGCGCATTTGTTTGAAATTCCTGAACATGGACATGGACGTAGAGACGCAAGACTTCGTCGTGAGCTCAGTCGAACGATTTTGCGTCTCCACAACAACTTGATGTGGCAACAACAATTTTGGGATGACAAATGTCAGGCGATTTATCGTGGAAAGTGGGGCTGAACTGTTACGTTAAATGAAGGAGGATGTTTGTAGTAAAAAATAAAGTGCAATATGAAAAATGAAAAATGCAAAAGTCAAAATTAAGGTATGGCATATAACATAAATTTTTCATTTTGTAATTTACATTTTTCACTTCCGGCTCGTTCGGGTTAGGTTTCTTTAAACTGAAAAGCGATGATGCACTGGACGTACTCTTCTAAAATCTTTGTCTGTTCTTCCTGTGATAACAGGCGGTAGGGGACGACTGCATCATTCATCCAGAAGCAGGTATTTTTAATAATCATGCTGAGATGAAGTATCCGGGGAAGATGTTCTACAGGGTATTTTGTGAAGTCTATTCCGCTGACACCAATGGATTCTAAAAATTTCTTATGCATGGCTATCCCCTTCCTTGGGAGTTACTGAGAGTAATTAATAATTTACAGTCTTTACATTCACAAGCAGCAAGTCAATGTACATATTATCGGCATAAGGGTGAATTAATTTAATAAAAAGATATAAATTTATACGAAAGTTGTTACTCAGCACACATTTCTGTGCATATGGCGATGAACTACAGGCGATGCTTGACATTCCGGATATAAAAGAATATATTTATACTACAATTGTTACAGCAAATTTCATTAGGAAAGGAATAAGCAGTGTGGGATTATTCTGAGAAGGTTAAAGACCATTTTTTTCACCCCAGAAATGTTGGTGAAATTGAAAATCCAGATGCCGTAGGTGAGGTGGGCAGTTTGGCCTGCGGAGATGCATTAAAGTTGATGCTAAAACTGGATAAATCCGGTCGTATTGTGGATGTAAAATTCAAGACGTTCGGGTGTGGAAGCGCCATCGCCTCTGCGAGCGCCTTAACGGAGATGGTGAGAGGAAAGACGTTAGATGAGGCAGCAAAGATTGCCGATAGTGATATTGCAGATTATCTTGATGGATTACCGGAGCAAAAGATGCATTGTTCCGTGATGGGTCGCGAGGCGCTGGAAGCGGCTATTGCAAATTATCGGGGATTTAAAATTGAAAAACCCGTTGACGAAGGTACGATTGTCTGCAAGTGTTTTGGTGTAACGGATAATAAAATTGTTCACGAAGTTAGAGAGCATAAATTGACTACGATCGATCAGGTCACAAATTACTGTAAGGCAGGTGGTGGATGCCGTTCATGTCATCCCCAAATCCAGGCAATCATAGATGAGGTATGGCAAAAAGAAAAAGAAAAAGCAATGATCGAAAGTGCCAGAAAGCCGGTTAAAAAATTGACAAATATTCGGAAGATGCAGTTGATACAGGAGACGATAGAAAGGGATATCCGGCCCGCCCTCCAATCTGACGGAGGCGACATTGAACTGATTGATATAGATGGTGACCGGGTCATGGTTTCTTTTCGGGGTAGTTGTGTGGAGTGTCCCAGTTCGAAGGTTACATTAAAATCTACCGTAGAGGCGAAACTGCAGGAATTTGTGGCAAATACAATCATCGTCGAGGAGGTAGCTTCATGAAAGTTGTGTATACAGATAATAATGCTACAACGAAGGTTGCTCCAGAAGTTGTAGAGGCTATGCTGCCTTATTTTACTGAGTATTATGGCAATCCATCGAGTATGCATTCCTTCGGCGGACAGGTAGCTAAAAAGATTGATATTGCACGGCAGCAGGTGGCAGACATTCTCGGTGGTGACCCTTCAGAGATTGTATTTACAAGCTGTGGTACAGAGAGTGACAATGCGGCGATTTGGGGAATACTTCGGGCAAACCCGCACAAGAGGCATATTGTGACTTCAAGGGTAGAGCATCCTGCTGTTTATAATTTGTGTAAATATTTGGCTCAAAGTGGTTATCATGTAACGGAGCTTGGTGTGGACAGCAATGGGATGCTCAACCTCAACGAATTAGCCGATGCGGTAAGAGAAGACACGGCAATCGTATCGATTATGTATGCAAACAATGAGACAGGTGTGATATTCCCCATCGAGGAGATTGGTAACATTGTAAAACAAAAAGGTTCTATTTTACATACTGATGCAGTTCAGGCTGTAGGTAAGATACCTTTAGATCTTTCAAAAAGCACGATAGATTTATTAACTCTGTCCGGGCATAAATTACATGCCCCCAAAGGAGTTGGCGCCTTGTTTGTCAGGAAGGGAATTACGTTTTCGCCTTTTATTATTGGCGGGCACCAGGAAAAGAATCGACGCGGCGGTACGGAAAACGTTCCGTCAATTATCGGGCTTGGCAAGGCATGTGAATTAGCAAAGAAATTTATGAGCGAGGAAACTACACGGGTAAAACAACTGAGGGACAAGCTGGAGGATGAAATACTGATGAAAGCGCCGGATCCCAGAGTGAATGGACATAGAACACAGCGCCTTCCAAACACGACCAACATGAGCTTTGAATTTGTGGAAGGGGAGGCCATTCTGTTACTCTTGAACGAAAAAGGGATTTGTGCCTCTTCCGGTTCTGCATGCACCTCAGGTTCTTTGGAACCTTCGCACGTACTGAGAGCTATGGGCGTTCCTTTTACGGCGGTGCATGGTTCTGTAAGGCTGAGTTTAAGTCGGTATAACACCATAGAGGACGTTGATTACATAATCGAGCATCTTCCGCCTATCATCAGGAGGTTAAGGGAAATATCGCCTTACGGAAGGGAAACAAAGGTAAAGGAACAAACTACGCGGGTATCGGCGAGGATATAACACACAAGATATTTATAAATCATTTACATAAAGGGCAATAAAAATCCCCCTTTCCCAAAAGGGATGAAGGGGGATTTTTATTTTTTCAAAGCTGGTTCAATCTTGTAGATTGAACCACACGTTTAAAATTGGCCTGTAAGCCTTGGATTGGTGTCAGGTACATGGAACGCGCCAAACGTTTCGATTCAATCGAGGACGATTGAACCAGCCCTGACGTTATTTTTCCTTTGTCTTGATAATAGCATATCGGGAAAATTCGCCTCTTTTTACCAGCATGAGGATGCCTTTTTCCTTATCTCCTTCGCTTAATGCCTTTTTGAATTCCGCTACATTGCTGATTTTCTTTCGGTTTACCTCTTTAATGAGGTCGCCTTCCCGTATTTCTGACATGGCAGCAGGACTGCCAGGCTGAACCTCAGAGACGATAACTCCACTGTCTTCTTCTATACCAAGACTCTTGGCAAGTTCTTTTGTGAGATTTTGTACAGTCATTCCGAGGTCTTTACCGGCTGGTGCTGCGCCAGGCGCCGCGGCGAATAAATCAGCAGGTTGTTCACCTATCTTGACAATTAATTCCTTCTCTTTACCCTCTCTCAGGACTTTTGCCTTTACTTTTTTGCCAATTTCCGTTTGTGCGACGATATTCCGAAGATGATTGACGTCACGGATGGATTTCCCGTCATATTCAACCACAATATCGCCGCGTTCAAAACCGGCCTCTTTTGCCGGTGAATTTTCCTGTATCTCGCTTACAAGGACGCCTTCTGTTACCGTGACATTAAATGACTTTGCCAGGTCAGGGGTAATATCCTGGATTACGACTCCAAGCCAGCCTCGGGTAACCTTGCCTTTTTCTACAAGGTCTTTCATAATTGTTTTTACCATATTGACAGGGATGGCAAATCCGATACCCTGATAACCACCGCTTCTGGTAAATATAGCGGTATTAATACCAATAATCTCTCCTCGTATGTTGACGAGAGGCCCGCCACTGTTGCCAGGGTTGATGGCGGCATCAGTTTGGATCATGTCCTCGTACTGTGCAACGCCTACATTGGCCCTTCCTGTGGCGCTAATGACGCCAACGGATACTGTTTGTGATAAACCAAAAGGGTTTCCAATGGCAATTGCCCATTGACCAACCCGAATCGTGTCTGAATCGCCCAATTTTGCCGAGGGCAGGTTTTTCCCTTCTATTTTCACTACGGCAATATCTGTTTGAGGATCGGTACCAACAACCTTTCCATCAAATTCCCTTCTATCTCCCAGGGTAATTTTGAGTTCATCGGCATCTTCAACTACATGATTATTTGTTACAATATAGCCTTTCTCACTGTCTATGATTACACCTGAACCAAGCCCCTGCACCTTATATTCGCCCTCAGGAGACCTCTGTTTGAAAAATTTGTCAAAAAAATCATCGCCAAAGAAGTCCCTGAAATCCCTGAATTGGTCTTGTTCCTGGTCCTGATCAGGTCCGGGCCTGGGTTGGGAGTGGTATTGGTCTTTGGGCATCTGCCTTTGTTTTTGCTGGGTATGCTTGAAGACTTTTATGGAAGTGATAGAGACAACGGCGGGTTTAACTTGTTCAACCACCTGCTCGAATACCTTCTCGAAACGTTGTGCTGCAGCGACGTCATCGGAATCGGCAATCTGTTTGTTTGCAGCGTAGAGCGTTGTTTTGCCAGAGAGACAAATACTGGTTGCAACGCAAAAACCCAAAACTAAAAGAAAACGAAGATAAAACTTTCCCGCCTTGTTAAACATATTAAACTCCTTCAACATAAAAGTTTAGATTCTTACATAGCTCGATGCATTTTATTCCAGATAGAATTTTTTGTCAATAGAATTCAATAGCCATATGACCCTTCTATAATGCTTGCATTCTCTCTATAGGATGATAAAATAGCAAAATGTGACAACCTTAACAAGAATCAACCGGTATTTGTTCCATTGAGCAAATAATAGAGGAGACATTGTGAAAAGGGAAATTATGAGTTGGAAAAGGGCCTGTATTCCCGTGATTTTTGGCATTGCGGGAATGTTTTTATTTGTGCAAGGAAGGGTGTTTTCGTCAGAGGTGTATTTTACGCACGCAGAGATAAAAGGGCAAATTCTGCGTGCAATTGAGGAATGCAAAGAGTCTATTGATATTGCGGTTTTAGATATTACCTCAAAGGATATTTTAAATGCCCTTATTAAAGCTCAGGAACGAGGCGTTCGTATTAGGATTGTCGTTGATAGGAAACGTGCTTTAAGGAAAGGATTATTATCACATCGAGATAAGAATAAGGATTTTGTAATAAAGGTATTGGTTCAGAAAGGCATTATGCATAATAATTTTGCTATTTTTGATTGTAAATTACTGACAACCGGGTCGTATTACTGGAATGAGCATATGGGAAAGTTTAGTCGGGATAACGCCATTTTTACTGATGAAACAAAGTTGTTGGTGAAGTACCAAAGGGAATTTGATCGTTTATTTCACGAGGGGGTAACTCCGGATATTAAAGAGTCTGTTCCCGTTGCTGAAGAGAAAGTCGGGAAGATTGATGAGAAACCAACAGTGGATATTTCAAAGGATACAACTACCGGTGAACGGCCTGTCGTATCGAAATATGGAGTTGTTATAACGGAGACTCTCGATGGTTATATAAACATGAATTTTGAAGAGTTTAATACGGTCTTCGGTGTTGCAAGCGATTTAACCGAGGAACAAAAAGAGGCCATGTGGAGTCGATGTGCAGGTAAAAGAGTTAAATGGCGTGGAAAGGTAAATTATATTGGATGGGGTCTGGTAACGGGATGGATGCTTGGTGTAACGCACGGTGATACAACTGTTGAGATAAAGCTAAATGCCGAGAATAAATCCCATTTTTCTGACGTGAAATATGGTAATACCGTTACTTATACGGGGAAGCTCGATTCGCGGGTGACGAGGGTATTTCCTTATAAACTCGAAGACGGGGACGTACTTAAAAATGAAAACACCCCTCCCGAACCATTAAATGCAAGTGAATTGACTGGTAATCCTTATATAATGCCCGTTTCCCAGGGACCAAAAAAAATATTCCTGGTAGAAACTTTTGAGGATATGGACAATATTTTTGGTAAGGGGAGTAATTTGTCGGATGCACAAAAGGACGAGACATGGGGAAGATATAAGGGGAAGTATGTCAGCTGGACGGGTCAGATTGTCTATAAAAATATGAATGTTGCATCTGGTTTGCGAATAGGAATAATGCAAAAGGAAAAGGGAGACGTTGAAGTAAAGGTCGGTATGGCGAAAAAGGATAAGGTATTAAAATTCCAGGAAGGTGAAACGATACTCTATACAGGGAGACTGACAGAAAGGTGCGGAGGCGATTCTCCCTATATTTTGGAAGACGGCGATATCATAACGATTAAATAAATGGTAGAAGATAAAGTTAAGGGATGTTTTGTGGGTGGGTTACTAGCCATATTTCGCTTGAAGCGGAAGGAGGCAGCCATGATAAGAAGATTGGTAATTATACAGATTATTGTTTTTATAACGCTCGTTGGGTTAAAAGGAATAGTAATCGCTGCGGAAGATTATGAGACGGCAGTAAATGAAGGAAACGTCTTTGTTCGCAAGCAGATGTATCAGGAGGCGCTGGATGCCTATGAGCGCGCCATTCAGTTAAAACCGGACGCCTCGGAGGTGTGGTATAATAAAGCGGTTGTGCTTGATTATTTGGGAAAATATGGAGAGGCCGTCAATTCGTTTGAAAAAGCCATCCAATATAAACCCGATTATTATGAAGCCTGGTACATGAAGGGAAGGACTTTGGATCATGCGGCCCAGTATGAAGAGGCAATTAAAGCCTTTGATAAGGCCATAGAAATAAAACCTGATTATGTTACCGCATTGTATAATAAAGGAAATGTACTTGATCATATCGGAAACGTCGATGCGGCAGCCGAAACCTACGATCGCATTATAAAGTTAAAACCGGATGCGTATGAGGCATGGAATAATAAAGGCCTGGCATTGGCAAGGATTCCTGACCGCAGAAATGAAGCATTAGAGGCATACGACAAGGCGATTGCGATTAATCCAAAATATTATGAGGCATGGATTAATAAGGGTAATTGTTTTGTGAGGATACGTAAATACAGGGAGGCCGTTGATGCGTATGATAAGGCCATAGAAATAAAGCCTACGGAACATGCTTCCTGGGCGGATAAGGGGTTTACCCTTGCGGACCTTGGCAGACACGAGGAGGCCGTTAATGCCTTTAATAAAGCGATTGAATTGAAACCAGATTCCTATGCTGCCTGGAATGGGAAGGGACTTGCCCTGGATGCCTTGGGCCGGTACGAAGATGCCCTTGCTGCATACGAGAAAACGATTGAGGTACAACCAGATTCTTATGGCGCATGGACGAATAAGGGGTTGGCATTGTCTCGCCTGGGAAAACATGCAGAGGCTGTTGCGGCTTATGAAAGGGCTTTACAGATTCAGCCTGATTCTTATGAAACCATGACGAATAAAGGAGGTGAGTTGTTCCAGTTAGGAAGGTATGAAGAAGCTATAAAAGCTTTTGATGATGCTATAAAGCTAAGACCTGATTATCCGCAGGTATGGAATAACAAAGGATATGCCTTGTTACGGTTGGGAAAGTTTATGGAGGCTGTAAAGTCTTTTGATAAGGTAGCACAAATTATTACAGACGAGGAAGCTGCAAATATTCCGCGTCAGGCGAAGATTAAATATGAGGCGCTGAGTAATAAAGGTCTTGCTTTGGTTCAACTTCAGAATTATGAAGATGCCGTGAAGGTATTTGACAAGGCAATCAGTATAAAGCCGGATATTTTTAGTTTGTGGATAAATAAAGGGCTTGCCCTTGTCCAATTGAAAAAATATCCAGAGGCATTAGATGCCTTTAGTAAGGCAACTACCCTGGGTGGTAATGTGCATGAAGCATGGAATTATAAAGGTTATGTATTCGAGGAAATGGGGAAACGGCAAGAAGCGCTGGATGCCTATGATAAAGCTATTCAAATTAAGTCCGATTTTTTTGTGGCATTAAATAATAAAGGTCTTTTGTTAGATGCTATGGGAAATCATATAGAAGCGATAGAGACATACGATAAGGCCTTAAAGATAAAACCCAATTTTGATGCAGTATGGTTTAACAAAGCCTGTGCGCAGGCCTTGCTCTCAAGAAAGGAAGATGCCCTGGACTCACTGAAGAAGGCGGTCGAATTAAATCCTGGGTATAAAAGCGCGGCAAAGAATAATCCCGATTTCTCGAAACTTGGAGGAGATGCGGATTTTCTCAAAATTGTAGGTGAATAGTTTCTTAATGGATTTTTTGGAAGGTTAGTTTTAATATCTTCTTCGTGTTGGAGGTAACTTTCACCCTATTGTCCATGCATATTCCTATAACCCAAATAGGCTGATTATTCATTACTACGATCGGGACAGTATCGCGTTCTTTTAAAGGGATTTTTTTATCAATCAGGAGGTCTTTAATTTTTTTGAGACCCCGGATACCTAAAGGTGAAATTGTATCTCCCTCTTTTCTCCCCCTCACAGCGATAGGCATCGTGATACTTTGCAGGTCAAAGATTTCTTCGCCAGAAGTCTTTGTTTTTTTGTATACGTCTAATGATAAGTCCTGGATGTCTAAAATTTCAGATACCAATTTTCCTAAAGGATATATCGGTGTTGTACCAGGTATTTGGATTGGAATTTCAGATGATAATGGTATGCAGGGTTGGGGGAGTGTGTCTTTTTTAAAATAAAGCATCCCATGTTCGTGCCATAAATAGAGTTTTCCCGGTAATTGGAAGTGTCGTCCTCTTCCTTTTTTGGCTATTTCATTTAATATCTTTGTATAGTGCTCATAGGTAATCTCTTTTAATGGAATCTCCATAATATTCAAGATTTCTTGAAATACTAAATGTTGTAATATTTTTGGTTGTTTTGTTAAAAAATGGGTATTGAGGGTATATGAACCTTCAGCGCTTTCTATCGTAGAGTCTATTAATATTTTTTTTGCTTCCAGGGATAAATACTCATTATTTGCAGAGAAAATTTGGCATAGCTGTATAAGGGTATTTTTGATATTTGGATTGAATTGTTTTTCTAATAATGGAATCAATTCGAGTCGGATTTTGTTTCGAAGGTATGTCGTTTCGTAATTGGAAATATCTGTTCTATAGTTTTGTTGTTCTTTTCCGAGATAATCGATAATTTCTCTTCTCCAGGTGAAGAGGAGTGGACGGACAATTTGTATCGTGGAGTCTGTGGTTAATGGACGTTTTACAGGTATTCCTTCAAGACCTAATATTCCTGTCCCCCTGATTATTCGATGAAGAATGGTTTCTGCGTTGTCGTCTGCTGTATGCCCGATTGCTACAGCAGAAGCATTATACTTTTGTGACGATTCCTTAAAAAATGCGTATCTCTCTATGCGCGCCGTTTCTTCGATGGAACGTTTTGTTTGGTTTGAAATTTCTTGAATATTTACATTTTTTAAAATAAACGGCAGGGAGAGTTCTTTTGATAAATTTTCGGCAAATTGTGCATCCTCTTCTGAAGATTTTCCGCGGAGTTGATGGTTAAGATGGGCTACATAGAAGCATAAGTGAAGGTTTTTGGCAGAGTTAATAGAATGGAGAATCCTTATGAGAGCGACAGAATCAGGTCCGCCGGATACTCCAACGATGATAGAATTGTTGGGTTTAATGAGATTGTATTTGTTTATGATTTTGAATACCTCGAAGGGTAGTTTGTCTAATCGCATAATAAGAACTATATCTTTTTGGCCTGAGTAAATCAAGTTTAGAAATAGGTTGACTTTAATTTCTGGGTTCGTAAAATATTCCCTATGAAGTAGGTACAAAAATGTTAAATTTAATTAAGACGTACACAGGAAATATGATGCGGTATGAAGAATAAGGTGAAACATATTTTCCTTTTGATGATGCTTGTTTGTGTGGGTTTGTTATATAATGGTTTCTGTGACGTATGTTGCGGCGAGCCAAAAAGAAATAAAGTTTTACCCATAAATGTCGCCGGAATCGAATTGGAAGTAGAATTGGCAACTACTTTTGAGGAGCAAATTTTAGGTTTGATGTATCGAGACAAGTTGGAAGAAAATGATGGTATGCTGTTTGTTTTTCCCAGGGAGAAGGTTCTCTCTTTTTGGATGAAGGATACCCGCATTCCTCTTTCAATAGCCTTTATTCAGGCGGATGGCCGAATTATACAAATAGAATCAATGAAGCCCTATAGTTTGGATACGCATGTTTCGAAGGAAAAGGCCAAATATGCATTAGAGATGAATGAGGGATGGTTCAAGGCACATAATGTAAGAGAAGGCGATACAGTAAAGATACCGTTGGCTATGTATGAAAAGACTAAAGACTAAAGATTATATTTATGTATAGGAAATTCAAAGTTATATACTCTCCGTGTCATTTCGACCGAAGGGAGAAATCTTAGGTTGGCAAGATTCCTCACTTCGTTCGGAATGACAAGAAAGTCGTTGGGTTTTTGTCTTTTAAAACCCCAACCTAATTTAATGTATAGGAATTTCAAAGTTATATACTCTACGTGTCATTTCGACCCCTTCGCCTTCTGTCATTTCGAGAAGCGGAGCGACGAGAAATCTTTTGCACAGGGCAGGCTCCGGGAGAAATCTTAGGTTGGCAAGATTCCTCACTTCATTCGGAATGACAAAAAAGTCGTTGGGTTTTTGTTTTTTAAAACCCAACCTAATTTAATGTTAAGGAATTTCAAAGTTTTTGGTAGGAGCCAACTCCTGTTGGCGACCGGCATGTGCACACCGTTGAGCATTGCCAATCGCCGTCAGGAGACGGCTCCTACCTCTGAATGTTTTAAGTCGCCGAAAGGCATAATTTAATGTACAGGAATTTCAATCTTTTTTAATTAAGCAATGAATAAACACACCTCTACCCCTCTCAAGAGGGGAATTTGAGAAGTCCCCTCTTGGGAGGGGATTGAGGGGTGGGTAAAAATAAAAGTCGTTGGGTTTTGTCTTTTAAAACCCAACCTAATTTAATGATACTTGTTTATGAAAAGAGGCATATTACGTGAATACAAAGATATTAAGAAGTCTGTGGGTAAGCGGCTTGTGTTTAGTATGCAGTGCTTTTTTTATTTTGGAAGGGTGCAAGAAGGAGTTGCCCCAAACAGGTGTAAGTAAGCCTGGACAGACAAATGTAAAAAAAGGACATAAAGAGCTAGGGTTAGGGCTTTATGAAAAAGGGAAAAATGCAGAAGCTATTGCAGAATTTAAGAAAGCCATAGCGGATAATACAGCAAATGTTGAGGTGTATTATAAACTCGCATCTGCATGCGATGACGAGGAGATGACAAATGAGGCTATTAATATGTATAAAAAAGTTATTGAGACAGAACCAAACCATGTCGAGGCGCGCTATGATCTCGCGCTTGTTTACCTGGCGGATGGATTGTGTGAAGACGGGATAAGAGAATTAAAAAAAGTATTGGAGATAGACTCCAAATATGAAGATGCTTATTATAGCCTTGGTGATGCCTATTATGATTGCAATAGAAAAGACGAGGCGGTAGAAATATGGAAAACACTGCTTAAAGATAATCCTGAAGATAGTATTCTTCATTACAACCTTGGTGTTGCCTACCGAGATAAGAAACAAATAAAGGACGCGATATCCGAGTTGCAAAAAGCAATTGCAAGCGATCCAAAAGACGATGATGCAAGAAAGCTATTAAAACAGCTAACCTTGAAGAAACAAGGGGTTAAAAGCACAGGGAATATTAAAAACAAGAAAAAGGCCGGGAAGAAAAACAAAAAATAATCCTATTATTTTATCTGGTGACGGAGCTATGACAAGGTTAGTTAGTATTATGAATGAGAAAGATGATTCAGAAATGGTTCTTGTTCCATCGGGGGATTCTATCATAGGTGAAGAACGAAAGGTTGTGCATGTTGATGAGTTTTGTATTGATAGATTCCCAATAACTAATTCCCAATATAAAAAATTTGTTGATACCACAGGAGCCAAAGAGCCATTTTTCTGGAATAACGAGCGGTTTAATAAACCATTACAACCAGTTGTAGGCGTTAGTTGGAATGATGCGGTTGCCTATGCAAGATGGGCTGGTAAACGACTTCCTAAGGAGATCGAGTGGGAAAAAGCAGCCCGAGGTGTTGACGGTAGAGAATATCCATGGGGAAACATACAGCCTGATAACACAAGGGCAGTTTACAATCTGGATCCAAACACAGGCGCTCCAGCGCCAATTGGTGACCGGGAAAAAGGTGCGAGTCCTTTCGGTTGTTACGATATGGCAGGGAACGTTTGGGAATGGTGCGAAGATTGGTATGAGGAAGGGAAATTTCGTGTGGTAAGAGGCGGGTCATGGGTAAACCATCATTATATTCTGCGAAGCGCCTATCGAAGTTGCAGTTATCCCGAGGGCAAAGATAACAATGTTGGTTTCCGCTGTGTAAAAGAAGTTAAGTAATTATCTTTTTTTGATTCCCAAGGCATTCAGCGAAAGCCGAATGTCATAACTCCCATCGAATTTGAATTCTTCATCAAAGACCTTTTTGAGGTCGTAAATATTTTTAAAATCATCTCTGGTATCTGTTTCAGTCTTTCCCATAAGACCGTTTTCCACTAAATTAAATACGATATTTCCAAAATCTGCGTCTTGGGTTATACCCCATTCTTCAAATACGGTTAAAGCCATAAAGCCGAATTGCTTCGATGCATACTGTCTGACACCCTCCAGAAGCTGTCTTCCCGTTACGTGGCGGTCATGATCGGTTGTTTTGTGTTGATTTTTACCTAACATATTTGTGGTGTAATCAAGGGCTTCAAATACAAATTGATAAGCTTGTAATAAATAGCGGGGGTCTTTTTTAATAATCTCTTTCAACTTACTCCATGTCTTTGTCATATACGTTTCTCCGAATATTAATGTTGTGTATATCCATCATATAGTTAAATTATAATCATAGCGAAACATTTTTCAATACCAAAGGATCGATTTTTGGGAATAAGGGTTTTCCCTTGTGGACAACGGTATCTTTCTTAAACCCTTGCTGGAATTCCAGGCTGAGAGCGCTGTTGTCTTCTAAGATACCAAGCTGTCGTTGAATTTCAACAGCGGTTCTTGGCATAAACGGATAGATAAACACGGAAATATCTTTAATAGCCCCGGCCAACGAACCGATGACAGCGGCAAGCTGTGTTCTTGTAGTACTTGTTTTGGCAAGCACCCAGGGTTTCTTGTCTTCTATGAATTTGTTGGCATGGCCTATAAATTCCCAAATATTCTCAAGCGCCTTGCTAAATTGAAGTTCTTCCATTTCGGCATCTACTTTATCACAGGTACTTTTTGATAACCTTTTTAGTTCGTCATCTGTCTCAACAATCTCTGGAATGACTCCATCAAAGTATTTTTCGATCATGGTTAATGTGCGTTGTAATAGATTGCCAAGGTCGTTGCCGAGGTCGGAATTTATTCTGTGAATAAGGGCGCTGTGAGAAAAATTTCCATCTAAACCAAAAGGGACTTCTCTCAGGAGAAAATACCTGTAGGCATCCGTGCCGTAAGATTGAATAATACTCGTTGGGTCGATAGCGTTTCCTAACGATTTTGATATTTTTTGGCCTTCAATAGTCCACCAGCCATGTGCAAAGACTTTACAGGGCAAATCTATTTTCAATGACATAAGTATGGCCGGCCAGATGACACCATGAAACCATAAGATTTCTTTCCCGATAATATGGACGTTTGCAGGCCAGTATTTTTGGAATTTTTGCATGTCATCTTCGTATCCCAGGGCGGTAATATAGTTCAGAAGCGCATCAATCCATACATAGATAGTGTGTGTCGGGTCCACGGGGACTTGAATGCCCCATTCTACAGCCGAGCGGCTTATACTGATGTCTTCTATCTGAGTTTTAATTCGGTGCAGTAATTCATTTTTTCTCGATTCGGGTTGGATAAAATGGGGATGTTTTTCGTAGTAATCGAGGAGGCTTTTCTGGTATTTTGCTAACCTGAAAAAATAATTTTTCTCCTTTACTTTTTCGACAGGTCGTTTACATTCCGGGCATTTCCTTTCTTCGAGTTGTGATTCAATCCAGAAACTTTCACAGGGGATGCAATACCATCCCTCATATTCTCCCAGATAAATATCTCCATTCTCAAAGATTTGTTGAAAGATTTTTTTTACACGACTGCTATGTCGTTCCTCAGTCGTCCGTATGAAATCGTCATTGGAGATGTCGAGGTTGTTCCATAGAGTCTTGAATTTATCAACTACATCATCGACAAATTTCATCGGTGTTTTATTACATGCTTGTGCCGCCTTTTGAATTTTTTGGCCATGCTCATCCGTTCCTGTCAGGAAGAAGACGTCTAAGCCTTTTGTTCTTTTATATCGAGCAAGCACGTCGGCAGCAATTGTTGTATAAGAATGTCCGATGTGTGGCGCGTCATTTACATAGTAAATGGGTGTTGTAAGATAAAAGGTGCGTTTATTCAAGATCGCAATCCTTTTCACAAGGTTGATCACACATCGGTTCTTTTTGCCGCAAAGGTTCTCTTACTTTGTCTATAATCTCTTGGACTGACACATGGATTTTGTTTCCATTTTCCAACTCAATGGTAACTTGTTGTTGTAATACATCATAATTAATGACTTCCCCAACTCCTTTCGCTGTTTTCACAATAGAACCCTTTTTTGGAAGGACGTGTTTTAAATCTTCATAGACGTTGTCTTCATAACGCAAACAGCACATAAGCCTGCCGCACCTGCCTGATATTTTAGAGGGGTCTAACGTTGCCTTCTGATTCTTTGCCATCTTCATAGTAACGGGTTCGAGATTTTTGAGGAAGGCCCTGCAGCATAATTCCCGTCCACAATGCTCGTGATCAGCCAGGAGTCTTGCTTCATCCCGGACACCGATTTGTTTCATTTCTATGCGTGCCTGATATTCTTTTGCCAGGTCTTTTACCAGTTCCCTGAAATCAACGCGACCGTTGGCCAGGAAATAGAAAATGATTTTTTTGGTGCCAAATAAATGT
>Ga0082335_1002925_pt1 | contig 29810 bp, 15 predicted proteins | sample Subgrocontami58m_FD_72375 | JGI IMG/M metagenome (GOLD analysis project Ga0082335, IMG submission 72375) | Subsurface groundwater microbial communities from S. Glens Falls, New York, USA - GMW37 contaminated, 5.8 m (SPADES assembly) (version 2) ...
CGCGCGGGTGCCGGTAACGATCTCGACGCCATCCTTCAAAACATCGTCAGCGGTGTGGAGGACCCCATCCGGGCCCGGATCGAAAGCGGTCGCGTAAGCCGCCGGGTTGTTGGCCGTCTGGTCGACGATCAGGTTGCTGATGATGCGCGGTTGCGAGTCGAAGACGAAACCGCTGGTCTGCGCATAGGAGGTCGGGTCGCCCACCTGGAGCGGACCCGGCCCATCCAGATCTATCGATACATTTTCCGCGGCGTTGAAGACCGGAGTCGTCATCCTCGGGAAGACCTGGTCCGCGGAGCCGAAATCGCTGCGGCCCGGGACCAGGTTGTTGAACGACCCGTCGAGGGTGCGCAGCCCGAAGGGCACTTCCCAGTTCGGAACCAGCGTGGAAGGGTCCTCGCCCGCTGCGTGCCTTTCGGCGATGATGATTTGCTCGAGAATGAATTCGAGATCCGATTTGGTAAACGAAGCCATGATTTTTTTCCCCGATTAGTTGTGAGTGCGCAACGCTCTTCCGAATGCGGGTGTATTTATAGCGCGCGGGCTCCAACCGGACCGTGACCGCAGAATTACATTTCGTTAATCGCGGAATAAAACGCGGTGAGCGAACGGCTGTGGCGCGGATTTTTCGCTACGAGCGCGGCCCGCAGGCAACGGGCGCACAGTCACGCTGGATCGGTGCAGCGGTGACTACGCGCTCGCCAGGGGATTCACGCAATGAGCGCTGGGCCCGCCTGTCACGTTGGAGGCATCCCGAGGTTCTGGCGGATGTTTCTGCCGATCAAGATCAGCGTCGGAAAGATCACTTCGTCTTCAATTTTTTCGTGAACCGTCAGCCCATACGCGAATTCCGCGTATTCCCTGATCTCCTCCCGATGCGCTGCCTGCCGCAATTGCGCGACCGCAGACAAGATCAAGTGGTGCTGGTGCGCCATGGCTTCGCGCTGTGCGCTGAAAGCGGAAATCAGCGGCAGGAATTCTGCCATCTCCGGCCGCACGGCGCCTAGCGCCAGGTCCTCCAGCAGGGCGAACGCGGGGAATACGATTCGCTCTTCCGTCTCGAAATGCGGCAGACACAGATCGGCCACGCGCATGGCTGCCTCCCCGATCGGGCCTGGCTCCATTGTTGCCCGGACCAGTTCAGCGCGCATCTCGTCGTGAGCGAGCCGCAAGGCTGCATGAGTGATCGCATGCGATTTGGATTTCAAGTCCATCCGTAGACCTTCGGGTTGCCAAGCTTGTCGAACTCGTGCAGGCGCTCATTCATCACAGGCGGGCGCGCAGCGGGTAACAGCCGGCTTGGACGCGGCTTTCGCGGCGACCAAGTCCTCAACAGGAGTCACCTTACCAAGCGCATCCCGACAAGGGCATGACGGCAGTGTTAGGTTTTTGTAATGGTCGCGCCGCACAAACAGTTTCCACTTCCTCTGCGCCTGCCCGGCAGCAGCGTCAGCCCAAAGGGTTACCAAAATGTAATAGCGGTGCCATGTTCCTGTCCGGTGCACTCTGATATATAGAGAGCCACATGTGGAGAGCATAGATCGAGCTACCCGGGAAGTAGCCGTGGCTTCATTTTTCAAGTCGGATGCGAATTCATTCGCGGATTTCCCGGAGCCGTCCACTGAATCGAATACGGGAACCGGCTCGCAGTGCGCTATGTAACCTCTGAAAGACCTCGGGCGATCATTTCTCGGCCGAGGTTTTTCATTGAGATGGGGGGATTGGGAAAGGGGGCCCGGATGGGAACGGAAGGGTCCCATCCTTTCCTTAGGCCTTTTTCGGCGTTTCCCCATGGGACTGCGAGGCGGTACTGGTGACCAATCAATTGCGTAACACAAAGCGAGGATAACGACCATGAACGCGAATGGAACGGATGCAAAGAGCACCAAAGCAGCAACCGATATCAAGTCAGCCGCGCAAAACGCAGAGGTCCATGAGGCAAGCGGCTAGCCATTGACCGTTAGTCCAGCGCCGGGGGCCAAGCTAGCCCATGCGCCCTGGAAAGCGAAACAAGATGCGGCCGCAGGCGAGAACCGTGAATCGCATTCCGAGCTCTCCGAAGACAGCGTCGCGGATTCGCGTTCGATCGTCCTTGCTCTAGCGGGCACCGCCGCGAGCGACGCCTCGAACGATTCCGCAGCGGGCGCAAGCGAGCATGCCGCCATTGTGATGGCCGACGCCGAAAGCGCCGGCGGCGCGGCAGCGAATGCTTCGAGTTCATTTCAGCCGGCCCAGCCCGCCGCAGCGGGTGGGGTCTCGACGGGAACTGCGCTGCTCCTGGGCATACCTTTGCTCGCGCTTGCCGGCGGCGGTGGCGGCGGCGGCGGCGGCGTGTTGACTTGGTGGGATTCCTTAAACGCCACTGCCGACATCTTGACGCTGCAGTTCGCCCCCGGCGCGACGACCCTGCAACTGGCGGCGGACAATCACAGCTTCAAAGTCATATGATTCGATCGGTTTATCCTCAGCCCAGGCCGTCGTCCCAGGGATGGGCAGGCGCTCGACTCATCTTGACAATGGAGTCGAGCCGCGTCAGCGTGGTAAGAGTTTCCCCGCAGCAGCCGGAGGGGTAGTCGCTCGGCAGGCGCGCGCCGAGCTGCTTCTCCAGCTTGTCGGCCTCGCCGAGCATCCGCACCAGGAACCTCGCATTGGCTTCGGCGGACACGCAAGGCGAATATCCCAGGCTGAGAGGATCGAAAGGCATGCCGGCGCCCGCGCCGGAAAGCTTGCGCGCGAGCGACCAGAGCGGTCCCATCATGTGGGCGCGCGCCAGCGCAACGTGTTTCTGCGAGCCGTTGCTATAGCCCTGGTGGAGCAGGGTCAGCATGATCCAATAGTGCAGATTGCCTAACCAGGCCTGCGCGCGGGTGTTCGGATCCTGAAACTGCTGTTCGTGACCGGCATAGGCGGTCGGATTGGTCGGAACCTGCTGCGCCGGGTAAAGCGGATCGGAGAGAGGGCGGGTCCACACATCGGCGCGACCGCCAAAGCCCTGGTGGGTACCCATGAACGCACGCTTGAAGAACTCGAAGTGCCCGAGTTCGCCGTCTTGCTTGATCTGATGCAGTGCGCTTACCCACGGTTTCAGATCGGGCAGGCTCTTGTCGCGTGTGGCGATCAGCTCCTCGAGCGTCGCGATCACCGCGTCGTAAAGGCTGCCGACGTAGTTCGGTCGCGCGCCCGCGCCCAGGGCGCGCTCCAACTCAATGCAGAACGCGCGATCGGCGGGCGTTTTCGCGTTGCGCATGTCGGTTGCGCCAATCGGCGCCTCCGTCCACGCGTACTTGGCGAGCGACGCGCGGCTCATCGGTTCGAGATTGAATCGGAAGGGATAGATCTCGGGCTCGTAGGGGAAGTCTTCCCGAATCAGTGTCGGCGCGGCGCCGAGCGCCACCAGCAACTGGTTCACCTTGCCAAGATGCTGCATCTCCTGGATGCAAACCCCGAGCAGATCGTTGGTGTTGGGCGAACCGGAGCCGACGACGCCCTGATAGGTGGGCTTCACCGAGAACGCGCAGTACAGGTATTGAATCATCAGCGAATGCTCGATCTCGGCTGCCTCGTGCAGCAGGCGCACGAGTTCCAGATACGGATCGCTGAAGTCGCGCACGATGCGCCCGGGTCTTGACGCTACCCCTGACGCTGCGCCGCTACGCAGACGCTTGGGGCTCTCTGTGGAGGGCATCACAGCGGCGTGTGCCCCAGCGCCGAGGCCCCCGAACACGAAGTAAGCCGCCGGAACGGCGGCCCCCTGGGCGGCAAGCCGAAGCAGCTCGCGCCGGCTCACGTTCTTACGTGGGGTGCCCTCTTCCGTCACTCGCCTGCGCGAGGTCTTCCGGAGATTTGGGGGGACGGGATTACTACGGTTGTCGTGATCGTTCATGGTTATTCCTTCCTTATCTTCCTTGAGTTGATTTCGAAATGATCGAACCGCAATCAACGGCCCAATGCCCTCAGTCATCCGGCCTCGCATAGCGTGCGCTTTAGGCCGTTATCCTTTCATCGTGCGCTTGTGAGTGCTGCTGCGAGGCTGCCGGCACCGTGTTCGTCGCCGTGAACCGGCGCGCGCGCGCGGATTGCCGCACACTCGAGCGCGCCGGCAGCCACTGCGCTATGAGCCGCCGCGCCTCCGCCGGCGCGAGCGTGCCGCTGGCAAGCAGCGCGCGCGGGGCATGCAGGAACTTGTTCGTGAGGCCGCTGGCGAGCGCTTCGAGCACCGCCTCGGCCGGCTCGCCGCGCAAGAGCAGCCGGCGCGCGTGCTCGAGCTCGGCCGCGCGCAGCAACTCGGCGCGCTGCCCCAGCGTTTTCAGCAGCGGCACCGCTTGGCGCGCGGCCATCCAATGCATGAACGAGTCCACGTGCGACTCGATGATCGTGTCGGCCTGCGCCAAGGCTGCGCGGCGCGATTCGATGCCGGACTGCACCACCTGGCCCAGATCGTCGATCGTGTACAGAATCACTTCCGACAAGTGCCCCACCTCGGGCTCGATGTCGCGCGGTACCGCCAGATCGAACATCACGAGCGGCCGGCGTCTGCGCGACCGGGTCGCGCGCTCGACCATCGCGACATCGATGACCGGCAGATGGCTCGAGGTGCCGGAGACGACGATGTCGAACTCGTGCAGCCGCTCGGGCAACTCCGAGAGCGGCATCGTCTCCCCGTGCAAGCGCGCGGCCAGCCGCTCGGCATGCTCGAGCGTGCGGTTGGCGATGACGATATCGCACGGATGCCTCGAGGCAAAATGCACGGCCGCGAGCTCGATCACCTCGCCGGCGCCGACGAAGAGCACGCGCGCCCTGCGCGAATCGTTGAACACATTTTGAGCCAGACGCACCGCGGCGGCGGCAATCGACACCGCGCCCGCGCCGATTTCGGTCTGGCTGCGCACCGCCTTCGCGACCGCGAAGGAGCGCTGAAACAACTGGTGCAAGTGGGAACCGAGCGCGCCGGCCTCCTCGGCGTCGCGCGCCGCCTGCTTCATCTGGCCGAGGATCTGCGGCTCGCCGAGCACCATCGAATCGAGGCCGCCGGCAACGCGAAATGCATGGCGTACCGCATGGCGCTGCGCCAAGGCGTACAGTTTCGGGCGCAGTTCGCTCGCAGCAAGCGCGCTGCGGCCGGCGAGCCAGTCCACCAGCGCGCCGTGCGCCGCCTCCGGTTCGTGCATGACACAGTAAAGCTCGGTGCGGCAGCACGTGGAAAGGATCGCGCACTCCGCTACCTCGGCCGCGAGCTGCCGGCGCAAATCCGCAAGCGCCTCGGGCACGTGCTCGGCCGAAAACGCCACCCGCTCGCGCAACGCGAGCGGCGCGTTGGTGTGATTGAGACTGATCGTGAGTAGCTGCATGGGTTTCCTTCCTTGTCGCGGTCTGGTCAAACACCACGCGAGCGATAAGCAAGCCGATCGGTCGCCACGGCCGCGTCGCCACTGCGCCGCGCTCAAGTCCGCGGTGTGGGACGCTCATGCGCCCCACACCGCCTTGCCTTTCGCCCTGCCTTCGCTATGGCGCCTTCCTCATGCCGCCAGGAGGAAGTCGGTCGCATCGATCGTGGTCGCATCATTGATCCCAAGCAGGCGAATGGAGTTCGCCCCGATCGTGATCATCGTGTCGGCCCCGACGTCCGTGATGCTCACCGCGCCGGCAAACGTCGCCGCAGTGATCCCGAGCCCCGAGATGTCGAGCAGGTCCTGGCCGCCAATCGGATTGGCCTCGAAACCCTGCACTCTGTCGGCACCGAACCCGGCAGCGGCAAACACGAACACATCGTTGCCGGCGCCGCCTACGAGCAAGTCGTTGCCGCCCGCGCCGTTCAGCGTGTCCGCGCCGGTGCTGCCGAGTATCGTGTTGGCAAGTGCGTTGCCCGTGCCCGAGTGGCTGCCTGCACCGGTTAAGGTGAGGTTCTCGACGTTGGCCTCCAGCGTGTAGCTCGCGAGCGTGGTCTGCACCCTGTCGATGCCTGCGCCGGCGGCTTCGGTCACCACGTCCAGGGCGTTGTCGACGATGTAGGTATCGTTGCCGGTACCACCCGTCATCGCGTCTGCGCCTGCCCCACCCACCAGCGTGTCGTTGCCCGCGCCTCCACTGAGCGTATCGGCGCCGGCACCGCCCGCGATCGTGTTGTTGAGCGCGTTGCCCGTGCCAGAGAAGTTGCCTGCGCCGGTGAACAGAAGGTTCTCGACGTTGGCCCCCAGCGTAAAAGCTGCGAGCGTGGTCCGCACCGTGTCCGTGCCGGCGGCGGCGGCTTCGGTCACCACATCCAGGGCGTCATCGACGACGAAGGTGTCGTTGCCGGTGCCGCCTGCCAGGGTGTCCGCGCCTGCGCCGCCGTTCAACACGTCGTTGCCTGCGCCGCCGTTCAACGCGTCGTTGCCGGCCAGGCCAAGCAGCGTATCGTTGCCGCCCGCGCCCTGCAGGTTGTCTTCGCCTGCGGTGCCGGTGAGTGTCTCGCCTGCGGCGGTACCGATAGCCAGATCGCCGACCACCACCGTCGCTGCGGAGGCGACCTGCTCCAGCACGCCGCCGAAGTCGGTGAAGCTTGCGACCGCTCGGAGCTGCTGATTGACCTGGGCCTGGGTCGGCGTGAAGGTCGCACCTACGGCGCCGGCGATGTTCGTGAAGGTCACGCCGTCGGCGGAGGATTGCCATTGGAGCGTGATCGGCGTGGCGATGCCATCGGCGTCGGCGATGCCTACGGCCGTCGCCGTCAGCAGCTGGCCTTCGGTCGGCGTGGTATCGCTGATCGTCACCGTTCCAACCGCAGGGGTGTTCGGCACGAGCGGAGCGGTTGGCGCCGAGAACACCGTCTCCAACACACCGTTCGCGTCGGCATACAGCGCCTTGACGCGGATCGCGCTTCCCAGGGCGGGCAGGCCGTCATCGAAACTCGCAGGCACCGTGAAGGTCGGTCCGCTCGCGGTCTCCCGTCCTACTCCGGTCAGGATGATGATGTCCTGGAACACCCCCGAGCCGGGAGCCGTCTCGAACTGCCAGGTGAAGCTGACGGGCCCGGTGATCGCACCGGTCGGATTGGTCGGGCTCACGTTGTCCGCATCGGTGACCCCGGGGATCGAGGCCGTCAGCCTCTCGCCGATAGACGGCGTGGGGTCGCTCACCGTCACCAAGCCCACCGGATCGTTGTTGAGCCCGGCTACCAGAGTGACCGATTGATCGTTGAACTGCAGCCGCTCGATGCCGGTGAGCCGGTCGGTGCCGTCAAGCCCGACGGTGTCGGTAACGGTGACGACGTCGTCGCCGAAGTCGAGCGGTGTCCCGTTGTCGTTGACGGCAACGGTATAGCTCGCCAGGTTGTTGGAGAACACGGCGGTGTCGAAGTTGAAGCCGCCGGCCCCGGGCAGGATCTCGCGCACGGCGACGAGCTGGCCGGGATTGTAGGTGCCATTCATCATGAGAGGCACCAGCGGAATCATGCTGTCGTAGCTGTCGATCTCCACGCCGGTTCCGTCCGGATTCGCACGCACGCTGATGCGCACATTGAGCCAGGTGTCGCCGTCGATGAGGTCATCGCCCCAGCGGCCTTCGATCATGTCGCTGCCGTCGCCGCCGAGGATGATGTTGCCCGCGCTGAACTGATTGTCGGCGGCCTCGTTAATTGGCGTAAGCGGGTCGTCGAGCAGTATGCCGTCCGGGCCAGCGCCCGCGGCGCCGACGAAAGTCCGCAGGCCGTCGATGAGGTCGAAGTTGGTGAGCACGCTGCCCTTGGGACCGGCCAGCGGGATCAGGGCCGCATCGGCATTGTCGCCGCGCAGCAAGTCGCTGAAGTGCGATCCCGACAGGCCTTCCACAGCCGAGAATTTGGCAAGAATCCCTTGCGTCACGGGCGCCGGTCCCACATCGGTGACGAGGAGGGTCAGGTCAGCCAACGCGCCGGTGGTCTCGTCCTTGAAAGTGACCCAGTCGTAGCCCGATGCTCCCTTGTACTTGTCGCCATTGCCGTTGGTGCCCCCGCCGCTGGCGACCATGATGTCGTCGCCGCCTTGACCAACCATGATGTCGGGTTGGGCGTTGCCGAGGAAGATGTCGTTGCCGATGACCAGGTCGCGGGCGAGCGGGTCGAAGTTGTCGCCCGGATTGCCATCCAGGTTTCCTAGCTCGATCCAGTCGTCGCCTTCGTTGCCCTGATCGGCTTCGTTGCCGTTGGCGCCCAGGATGAAGTCATCGCCCGTGCCGCCGAAGGCCTCCGAGGCGTCCTCGCCGGTGATGATGAAGTCCTTGCCGACTCCGCCGAACAGCAGGTTGACGCCGTTGCCGCCCTGGATGACGTCGTTGCCGTCGTCGCCGTCGATGTTGTCGTCGCCGCCCAAGTCGGTGATGATGTCGTCGCCCGTGCCGCCGCGGATCAGGTCGTTGCCGTAGCCGCCTTCGAGCCGGTCGTTACCGCCATCGCCCCAGAGCGTGTCGTCGCCTATGCTCGCGATCATGATGTCGTCGAACTCGGTGCCGCCGAGCACGACATGGTCCTCCCCGGTGTACTGGAGGTAGTTGGTATCCGGGCCCGGTGTCGCGGGGTTGTCCCGGATCACGAGCGGAACCAGGATGCTGCCGCCTACCGGATCCGTATTGCCCGGAACGTTGTCGGCGGCCTCATTGACCGGCGTCAGCGGGTTGTCGAGCACGATGCCGTCCGGGCCCCCGATGACGCTTTGGTTGAACTGGCGCGCCGGGTCGACCTCGAGCTGGAGGTTGGTCTGGAACACGAGCGCCGGCAGATGGGTCGCGTCGGTCGCGTTCATGATCATCCTCGAGAACAGGTTGGGCTCGAGCTGGTTGACGAAATCAATCCCGGCGGTGCGCTCGAGGTAGTAGAGCCGGTCGCCGTTTTGCAGCGCCTCGAGCTGGGTCTCGAACACAAAGCCGAAGGTCGAGCCGAGCATGCCGCCGAACGGCATTTGCTTCTCGGCCAGGCCGCCGATCCAGAAGTCGACGTTGTTCAGGCCGGTTTCCACGCCCGCCCACGTTCCGGTGCTGTTCAGGAAGTCGAGGCTGTCGGCTGGCGCACCAACCCCGCCGAGCACTATTGCCGTGGCTGCGGCGCGCTTGCCAGCGAGATCCGTCGCCGCAGTGATCGTCGAATGCGTGCCGTAGGCGGCGATGAAGTTGACGAGCGACTCCTCGTGCTTCATGTGCTGCACGAAGTCGGCCCAGCTCGTGTACGGCGTGAGCTGGCTGTCGCCGGTCATGGCAAAGAACTGGCTGCGCGCCGCGTTCAGCGAAGGTATGCCGGTGTCTCGACCGCGCGCGAGATTGATCGCAGCCAAGTCAAGCGGCAGCCCGACCAGGTTGTTCCTGAGCGCTTCGGTCACGAACTCGTCGATCTCGTTGCCCACCGTGCGCGTCAGGCCGCGCACGATGGCGCCGGCTGCCGCTTCGGGGGTCGGACCGCTGGCCACGAACGCGAGCGGGTTCAGGAACGCCTGGATCAGGCCGATCTGTTGCGCGCCGGCGGCCAGCGGATCACCATCGACGATGTTGAAGTTCGGGTCGAACCGGTCGATGGTCTCGGTCAGCATCGAGTGGCCGAAGCGATAGACCGTGTGCGCGAACTCGGCCACGATCGCCGGATTGATGGCGGTGTCGTAGTTTTCCGTCGGGCCGATGAAGATGTCGATTCCCGGCTGGATGGCGCGCGCGAACTCCTCGAACACGAGATGCTGGTACTGCATCTCGGTGCCGAACTTCGCCGTCTGAAACAGCCGCTCGCCGTTCCACACCAGCGTTGAGGGATCGGCGGGAACCGCGGCGACCGGCGTGAGCAGGAACTGGTTCAGCAATGACAGGTCGCCGCCCGCCGCCGTTGCGAGGGCCACCTCCTTTGTGTGCTCGACCAGGCGGTTGTGCTCGGAGTGGAACACGTGGTGGACGGTGGTGAGGCCGATGTTTTCATTCACCCGGCCGTCACCCGCGATGTAGTGCGCATCGAGCAGCTCGTTGTCGTAGGTACCCGGGGCTTGAGGTCCGCCGACGACGATGTCGGCGTCAGGGGTCAGGCCGGGGTTCGGCGCGGCGGTGTGCGCGATGTCGTTGAGGAACTGATGACCGCTGCGCACCACGTTGGCGGGCACATTGACGCCGTTTCCGCCATTGGCCGCCGGGTCTCCTTCCACAAGACCGGTCGCGGTAACCAACTGCGCGAAGCCGTTCGCACCGGGAATGAACTTGCCGTAGGCGTCGGTGGCGAGCAGCGGCAAGTCGGCGATGTCGGCATCGGTGAGATTGATGCCGAGCAGGTCGCGCGCCTGGGCTTTGACGACGGCCCAGGTGGCCATGCCGCCGATTTCCACATCATCGGCCGTGCCGAATTGGCCGTCGGCGCCCAGATCGCGATTCGTGATCAGTTTGCCGGTCGCAACAGGATCGCCCGCGGCGTTGAGCTGATACGCGCGCAGGAACACCTGGTGCGAGGGATGCGAGGAGTAGGTCTGGTTCTGATCGATGAACGGCGAGGTCTGGTTGACGTTCTCGTGAATATCGTCGGCAGTGCCGAGGATGCCGTCCGGTCCGGGCAGCATCGTCGCGCGTGTCACCACCATGAAGTTGGTCGGGCTGGCCGGATTGAACAGCGGATCATCGGGCTGCAGCGGGATGAACACCGTGCCGTTGCCGCCCTTGTTGACCAGATCGAGGCCGTGGTCGAAGAACTGGCCGAAGAAGGTCATCCACGCGTTGAACGGCGCGGTGAGGCCCGCATCCGGCGCAACGTTGGGAATAGCGAACGTCTGGAAGGGTGTGCCATCCGCGCGCGTTCCGTCGACGATGCTGGAGCCCGGGTTCTGGAGCGCGGCCGCGACTGCCGCCGGATTGCCGGCGGTCATGTCGACGATCAGGTTCGAGATGGTTCGCGGCTGCGAGTCGAAAACGAAGCCGTTGGTTTGGGTGTAGGACGTCGGCGTCCCCACCGTTAGCGGGCCGGGCCCATCGAGGTCGATGCTCACATTCTCCGCGGCGCGGAAGTTCGGTGTGGTCAAGCGCGGGAAGACGTTATCCGAGGCGCCAAACTCCGACTGCAAATCGACCAGGTTGTTGAACGATCCGTCGACGGTGCGCAGGCCCAGCGCCCGCATCTTGTTCGGCAGGAGGTCGATCAGATCCTCGCCGGCCGCATGCCGCTCGGAGATGACGATCTGGTCCATAATGAAGCTGAGGTCGGATGCGGTGTAATGCACTCCGGGGCTCGCGACGCTGGTTTGAGGATCGATCAGCGAAACGACCGGCGCGGCGGGCGCGGCGGCTGCCACCGGCGCGGTGGGCGCCGAGAACACGGTTTCCAGCACGCCGTTGGCGTCCTGATAGTGCCCTTTGACGCGCAGCGCGAAGCCGGCGAGATTCGGCGTCACGGTGAGGGTGGGACCGACTTCGCTCGGCGCGCCCTCGGGAGCCAGAATAAAGCTGATGTCCTGGAACACGCCCGAACCGGGGATCGGCTCGTACTGCCAGATGAAGCTGAAGCGCCCGGCGATGCCGTCGGCGTCGCTGATTCCCGCCGAGGACGCCGTGAGGGTCTCGCCGACGGTGGGCAAGGTGTCGTTCACGGTCAGCAAGCCCACCGGCTCGGCGTTCAGCCCGGGGACGAGGACAACCGACTGATCGGCGAACTGCAGCCGCTCGATATTAGTGAGTCGGTCGCTGCCATCGCCGAGGAGGACCTGGTTGTGCGTGACGGTGACCGATCCGTCGGCATTGGGTGTCACCGTGTAGTTGGCGGCGAGGTCGGAGAACACGGCGGTGTCGAAGCCGCCGGCGCCTGGAAGGATCTCGCGCACGACGACGAGCTGGCCGGGGTTGATGGCGCCCGACAGCATGTCGGGCACGAGCTCGGTCAGGCTGTTGACGCTGCGGATTTCGGCACCGGTGCCGTCGGCATTCGCGCGCACGCTGATGCGCACGTTCAACGAGCGGTCGCCGTCGATCAGGTCGTCGCCGCGGCGGCCTTCGAGGATGTCGCTGCCCGCGCCACCGAGGAGGATGTTGCCCGCGCCGAACTGATCGTCGAGCGTGCCGACGATACCATCCGGGCCGGCGCCGGCGGCGCCGACGAAAGCCCGCAGGCCGCTCACCAGGTCGAAATTGGTGAGCACGCTGCCGGTGAAGCCGGAGGTCGGGATGGTGAGCGCGTCGGAATTGTCGCCGCGCAGGATGTCGCCGAACGCCGAACCCGACAGACCGTTAATCGAAAAGAACCGGCCTTCGATGGCGGCGGTCGCCGCCGGCACCAGCACGTCGACGGCTGCATTCCTGAACATGTCGGCATTGACGCCGCTGCGCTCGCTCTTGTAGGTGACCCAGTCGAAGCCGGACGCGCCCAGCATCTTGTCCGGGCCCTCGCTGCCGACCATGACGTCGTCGCCGCCTTCGCCGATGAATTCGTCGAATCCGCCGCCGCCCACGAACACGTCGTTGCCGATGATCGGGTCTCTGCCCAGCGGGTCGAAATTGTCGCCGGGCGCGCCGTCCTGGGTCCCGATTTCGATCCAGTCGTCGCCCTCGTTGCCGGCCATCTGCACGTTGAGCCTGGAGCCGAGGATGAAGTCGTTGCCGGTGCCGGCGATCACGTCCGATCCGTCCTCGCCGGTGATGATGAAGTCGCTGCCCGGGCCGCCTTGGAGCAGGTTGATGCCCTGGCCGCCGTGGAGCACGTCGTTGCCCGCGTCGCCCTTCAAGACGTCGTCGCCGCCGATGTCGGACAGGATGTCGTCACCCAGGCCGCCCTGGATGTCGTCGTTGCCGTAGCCGCCCTCCAGCCGGTCGTTGCCGGCGTCGCCGTAGAGCGTGTCGTCGCCCTCGCTGGAAATGAGGATGTCATTGCCGGCCGTGCCGCCAAGCACGACATGTTCCACTCCGGTGTACTGCAGGTAATTGGTGTCAGGACCCACCGTGGCGGGGTTGTCGCGGATGACGAGCGGAATGAGGGTGCTTTCGCCGATCGGATCCTGCGTTGGAGTCGCGATGTTGTCGGCGCTCTCGTCGACCAGCGTGGCGGGATCGTCGAACAGGATGCCGTCCAGACCAGGATTATTGGCCACATTGGCGTTGAACTGTTTGGTCGGGTCCACTTCGAGGGTCAGGCCGACGGCCGAGAACGCCAGCGCGGGCAGATGCGTCGCGTCGGTGTTCAGCATGATCAGCTTCGCGAACGAGTTGTTCTCCAGCTCGTTGACGAAGTTCAGTCCCGCGTTGCGATGCAGGTAGTAGAACCGGTCGGCGTCTTGCAGCGCTTCGAGCTGGGTCTCGAACACGAAGTTGAAGGTCGAGCCGAGCATGCCGCCGAAGGGCATTTTCTCCTCGGCCAGACCGCCGATCCAGAAGTCGACGTTGTTCAAGCCGGTTTCGACCCCCGCCCAGGTTCCGCTCGAGTGCAGGAAGTCGAGCCGGTCAGCCGGTGCGGCGGTGACGACGACATCGTCAGCGGTGCCCAGGATGCCATCGACTCCAGGGGCGGTCACGTCGCCGAGGACCAGCAGGGTCGCCGCGGCGCGCTTGTCGGCCATGGTCGTTGCGCCGGTTATCGACGCATGCGTGCCGTAGGCGGCGATGAAGTTGACGAGCGACTCCTCGTGCTTGAGGTGCGTCGCATAGTCGACCCAGCTCGTGTAAGGCGCGAGCTGGTTGTCGCCGGTGGCATCGAAGAACGTCTTGCGCGCGGCGTTCAGGGACGGGATGCCGGTGTCGCGCCCGCGTGCGAGGTTGATGGCCGCGAGGTCAAGGGGCAGGCCGACCAGGTTGTTCCGGAGCGCTTCGGTGACGAACTCGTCGATTTCGTTGCCCACCTGGCGCGTGACGCCGCGGATGATGGCCCCGGCAGCCTGGTCCGGGGTGAGGCCGCTGGCCGCGAACTGGAGCGGGTTCAAGAAGGCCTGAATCAAGCCGATTTCGCTCGAAGCGAAATTGGGGTCGAGCCGATTGATGGTCTCGGTGAGCATCGAATGGCCGAAGCGATACACCGTATGCGCGAATTCGGCCACGATGGCCGGATCGATCGTGTTGTCGTAATCGAGGAACGCGTCGACGTTCGGCTGTATGGTGCGCGCGAACTCCTCGAACACCAGGTGCTGGTACTGCATTTCGGTCGCGAACTTCGCGGCCTGGAACAGCCGCTCGCCGTTCCAGGAGCCGTCGGGCAGGCGCCACTCGGCGATGAAGGCGGGATCGTTCGAAGCGAGGATGGTCGCCTTGATTTCATCGATCTGGCGGTTGTGCTCGGAGTGGAAAATGTGGTGGACGGTGGTGAGGCCGATGTTTTCGTTGACGCGGCCGTCGCCGGCGATGTAGTGCGCATCGAGCAGCTCGTTGTCATAGGTGCCGGGAGCCACTGGATCGAGCGAACCGCCCGCGACTAGATCGGCGTCGGGGACGAGCCCCGGATTGGGCGCGGCCGCGTGCGCGATGTCGGCGAGGAACGGATGGCCGGTGCGCACGGCGTTCGCCAGACTTATGGGCGCGGCCGGGTTGCCTTCGACCAGCACGTCGTCGGCGGTGCCGGCGATGCCGTCAGCGCCTTTCATGACCACTTGCGCGAAACCGTTCGCGCCGGGGATGAATTTGCCGTATTGATCGGTGGCGAGCAGCGGAACGTCGAACACGTCCGCATCGGTGAGATCGATGCCGAGAAGCGCGCGCGCCTGCGCCTTCACGACGGCCCAGGTCGCCATGCCGCCGGTCACGACATCGTCACCGGTGAAGAGCTGTCCATCGGCCCCGGCAGTGCGGTTCACAATCAGCTTGCCGGTTGCAACCGGATCGCCTGCGGCGTTCAGTTCGTACGCGCGCAGGAACACCTGATGCGAGGGATGCGAGGAATAGGTCTGGTTCTGATCGACAAAGGGCGAGGTCTGGTTGACATTCTCGTGGATGTCGTCGGCGGTGCCCAGGACACCGTCCGGTCCGGGGAGCATGGTCGCGCGCGTCAGCACCATGAAATTGGTCGGGCTGCCCGGAACGAAGAGCGGATCGTCGGGCTGCAGCGGGATGAACACCGTGCCGTTGCCGCCCTTGTTCACGAGGTCGAGGCCATGGTCGAAGAACTGGCCGAAGAAGGTCATCCACGCATTGAACGGCGCAGACAGGCCTTCATCGGGTGCCACGTTCGGAATAAAAAACGTCTGGAAGGGGGTGCCATCCGCGCGGGTTCCGGTAACCAGCTCGGAGCCCGGGGTTGCAGCCGCGGCTGCCACCGCGGCGGGGTTGTTCGCCGTGTCGTCGACAATCAGGTTCGAGATGGTGCGCGGCTGCGAGTCGAATACAAAACCGCTGGTCTGCGCGTAGGACGTCGGCGTCCCAACCGTCAACGGGCCGGGCCCATCCAGGTCGATGCTCACATTCTCCGCATCGCGGAACACCGGTCCGGTCAATCGCGGGAACACCACGTCGGCGGCGCCGAACAGGGTCCGGCCTGCGACCAGGTTGTTGAATTCACCTGTGACCGTGCGCAGCCCATAGGGCACTTCGACGTTCGGCAACATCGAGACGAGATCCTCGCCGGCGGCGTGTCGTTCCGCGATGGCGATCTGCGCGAGTATGAATTCGAGATCCGATTTGATGAATGAAGCCATGACTTACTCCTCTGGTGGGTTGATCGCGGAAAGGTGTTCCGAATACGCCTGCATTTTTAGCAGATGGGTTCCAACAGGACCGTGGCGTCCGTATTACATGTTGGTAATGCGTCCGTCGTCCGAATACGGCTGCATTTTTAGCAGATGGGTACCAACAGGACCGTGACGTTCGTATTACATGTTGGTAATGCGTCCGTCGTCCGCATTCGGCCTCACGTTTTACCGAACGCACAGCAACAGGACAGTGGCACTTGCATTACATTTTGGTAACCCGTTTGTCGCAGCGAGCCGGGTGTGCGGCGAGAAACGCGCAAATGGCGACACGGCGCGTTCGCGCGAGATGCGCGCGCAGGCTTATTCCGGTAAGCTGTGCCGGCAGTCGGGGTGCACATGGCCGAAAACTACCTGCCTCAAGTCCGCGAGCTCTACGAAACCTTCCCCTTCCCGTCGCGCGATCCCGCGGCCGAGAGCCCAACTGCCGTTCCCATTTCGCCTACCGACATCCTGGGCAAGGTCAACCATCACGGCTTCGGCGGCCGGCGCGACTTCACCAAGGGATTCCGCGCACTGGTCGCCGGCGGCGGCACTGGAGATGCGGCGATTTTCCTGGCCGCCCAGCTGCGGCAGACCGACGCCGAGGTGGTCTGCCTCGACTTGAGCGAGGCCAGCCTCGCCATTGCCCGGCGGCGCGCGGCCTTGCGCGGGCTCGCGCAGCGCGTTCGCTGGATCCACGGCTCCATTCTCGAGCTCGCGCGCCTTGGGCTCGGGCGCTTCGACTACATCAGCTGCCTGGGCGTGCTCCACCATCTCGCCGACCCGGACGCGGGGCTGCGCGCACTGGCGGACGTGCTCACCGAGGATGGGGCCATGGGGCTAATGGTCTATGGCCGCTACGGCCGCCTCGACATCTACGCCATGCAGGACCTCATGCGGCTCATCAACCGGGACGAGCCCGACCTGTCGGCCCAGGTCGCCAACCTCAAGACGGCGCTTCGTGGGGTCTCGCCCGTCAACCTTCTGCTGCGCGGCCGCAGCCGCGAGCAGGTCGAGGCACTGATGGCCAACGAGGTCAATATCGTTGACACCTTCCTGCATGCCCAGGATCGCGCCTACACTGTTCTCGAACTCTACCGGTTCATCGAAGGGGCGGGGCTGTCGGTGGTCAACTTCACCAATTTCGGCCACGTGCTGCGCCTGGAGTACGAGCCCGAGCTTTATCTCGCCGACGCCGCGCTGAGGGCCCGGCTCGCTGCTCGCTCGCTGCGCGAACGCCAGGCCATCGCGGAGTTGCTGCACGGTCACATGTTCCTGCACACCCTGTATGCCGCGCGATCCAAATGCAGCGCCGCGAGCTTTTGCGACCCCGACATGGTGCCATTCTTCCTGACCGTGCCCGGCGCCGAGGCGGCCGAGCGGCTGCGCCGCCGTGGCGCCGTCAAAGTGCGGCTCTCCTCGCGCATTACGCTTACAATCACGCCGTCGCCTGCCGCACTCGCCTGCCTGACGCTGGTGGACGGTGTGCGGCCGCTCGCGGAAATTTGGCGGGCGGCCGCAGCAGTGCTCGGCGAGGATGCGGACAGGGTCGCCGCGGCAGCGGCTCCCGACCTCGAGCGCTTCAACGCCTTCAACTGGCTGTGCCTGCGCCACCGCTCGTGCCCGGCGCCGCCGTCGCTCGCCTACGGCTATCGCGGCGACGCGGTGCCGGCGGCGGATTGATCGCCTTTCGCCGGAGGTCGGCGGAAGATCAGACGCCCCGCGCAGCCCTGGCTCAGCCTTCCCGAATCAACCAGCGATTGACCGTCTTGATGCTTTCGGTATCGAGGCTGCCGCCGAGCGACATGAGCCGCACGCGGGCCATCGCGTACTGATAGCGGGCGTTGGCCAGATCGCGGGCGGCAGTGGCCTTCTGCTGCAGGGCATTGAGCACGTCGAGCGGTGTGCGCCTACCCGCCTCGACTCCTCTGCGCGTCGAGGCGATGGCTTGATCGGCCGAGTGCACCGCGACTTCATTGGCGCGGATATTCTCCTCGCCTTCGACGATGCTCTGAAACTCCTTGCGCACCTGCAGCCGGAGCGCGCGACGCACGGCCTCGATCTGTTCCTGCACCCGCTCCACATGGGCAAGGGCCTGACGGATGGTGGACTCCGTGTAGCCGCCTGCATACAGCGGAATGGCGAGCTGCAGGCCAATCTGGCTGGTCGCGTTGCGTTGATTGATGGTGGCTTCGCTATCGTTGTCCGACTTGCGATACTGCACGAACAAATCCAGGGTCGGCAGATGCCCTGACCGGGCCTTGTCCACCTCCTGCTTGGCGCTTTCCAGCAATGCAAGCAGCTGCCGCATTTGCGGGTTGCTGGCTACCGTCTTGTCCGTCCATTCTTCCAGGCTTGCCGGCCGCAGCGTGCCCAAGTCCATCCGGGCCGGATCGAGTTTCGCGAGGCTAGGCACCGGGACATTCACCAGCGTTTCGAGTTGGTGTTTGGTAAATCGGTTGTTTTGTCTGGCCTGCAGCTCCTGCGCCAGGGTCAGGTCATAGCGCGCCTGGGCTTCGTCGATGTCGGTGCGCGTCCCTTCACCGAGCGTGAAGGCGCGCTGGGCCGCATTCAATTGAGCAAGGTAGGCTTCTTTCTGAGCCAGGACAAAGGCCAGAAAATCTTCCGCCATCAAGGCGTCGAAATAGGCGCCGGCAACGCGATTCCCCAGGTTTTGCGCTTCGCCGTCGAGCTTTGCCAGATAGCTGCCGACGTTCGCTTCGGCCTGTTTGTAGCCAGCCCAGGCCTGCGGACGGTACAGCGGCTGGCGCAGTATCAGCGAATAATTGGAACTCGTATAATCAAACTGGCGCGTATTGTCCGGCCCGGTGAGGCTGGGCGAAGTTTGCGTGGTATCTGCCCGGCTTTGTGTGCCGGAGGCCTGCAGATTGGGCAGCAGTTGCGACAAGGCCTGAGGCAAGGCTTCCTGGGAAGCGTCGGCTTCGGCTCGGGCGGCCCGGTAAGTGGGCTCATTCGCCAGCGCCAGCTGATAGGCCTCCAGCAGGTCGATGGCGTGAGCCGCCGTGCTGGCGGCCAACCCGAGCAGCAGGGTTGGCAGCGTGCGCCTGAGCCCGGTGCGATTCATTCGCGTACATGGAAGGCCGGTCATGATCTCACTCTTCCTTCATGGCAGCGGCGATGCGCTTGGTCAATGGGTGGAGGAAGTAGGTCAGCACCGTGCGCGAGCCGGTCTTGAAGATGACTTCCACCGGCATGCCGGCCTGCAGTTGCCGCCCACCGAGCTGCTTGATGCCATCCGCGGTAATCGACGCGCGGGCGAGATAGTAGGAGATGCTGTTCTGGCTGCTTAGGGATTCGGTAATCAGATCGCTCGAAATGGACTCGATGCGGCCCGACACCACCAGTTGCGGCGCGTGGGCGAAAGCGGAAAAGCGCACGTCGGCCTCCAGGCCGGGGCGCACGCGATCGATCATGTGCGGAGGGACGCGCGTTTCAACCAGGAGAGTTTCATCGAAAGGCACCACATCCATGAGTTTCTGGCCCGGCTGTATGACCGCTCCCACCGTTTGCACCACCAGACCGACGACCTGGCCGTCGGCCGGCGAGCGGATGGTGATTTGCGCCAGTTCCTGGCTGACCGCCTTGAACTTCTCCGCGTCGGCTTGAACTTCCCGCAACACATCCGCCAGTTGGGCATCGACTTCCTTGCGCCGATCCTGCTTGCGCTGCAGCGCATGCAGGCGCAATTCGGATATGGTGCGGCGCAGGCGCAGGATATTCGCCTGCAGCTCGGCGATGTTTCCGGAGACTTCCGACGCCGTGCGCTCCAGATCGAGCTGGCGGTTGCGCGCGGCATAGCCCTCACTGACCAGATCGCGAATCCCCTTGAGTTGCTCCTGCAGCAGGGCGAGCTGGTTCTCGCGCTGGATGAGCATATTACTGTTGCCCTGGAGCTGGGCCTCGTTGCCCAGGATCGACTCCTCGATGGCCGCGATTTCGGTCTGCAAGGCAGCCCGGCGCGACGCGAACAGCTGTTTCTGCAGAGCGATATGCTGCTGCACGAGCGGGTCGCTGCCGGACTTGAGCAAGTCCTGGTGGAAGACGATACTGCTGGCGCCTTTTTGCTCGGCCAGCAGGCGGCCCTCGGTGGCGCGCACCGTCAAATAATGCTGTCGGACCGATTCATAATTGGCGCGCACATAGGAATCATCAAGGCGGAACAGGATATCGCCGGCGCCGACGCGCTGCCCCTCCTTGACCAGCACCTGCCGTACGATCCCCCCTTGCAAGTGTTGTACCGCCTTGCGTTTGGTATCGATGGCGACCGTGCCCGTGGTGGGTACGCCTTCGTCTAGCGGAGCAAAGGCCAACCAGAGCAGAAAACCGCCCAGACCGAGACCGAGAACCCAAAGGCCGACGCGCATCGGATGGCGGGTGTCCGTGGACGGCGGTCTCTCCCCTTCGGAGTCCTGGACAAGCGGCTGCGTATCCGCAACCAGGGGTCGAAGCTGTGAAATTCCATCGCGAGCAGACATGAGTCATTCCCCCAAAAGTCACTAAGAGTTCGTTTCAAATTGAGGGGATATCCCCCGAAGGGACATCCTTCGGGGTACATCCCCTCATCAACATCCCTATAACAGGGGCCATTTCGGTAATTCTGAAATGGCCTCTCAGTCAGGCGGCGACCGATCGCAGCGGCCCGTGCTGACGCGGGTCAGCTGGCCGTTCGTCGCGTTTGCCGTACCACTTGACCGCACCTTCATCCATCACCAGAACGCGATCGCTAATGCCGAGAATGTGCTTGCGATGCGTCACCAGCAGGATCGTTTTCCCCTGCGCCTTGAGCGTCTGGATCGCGTCAAAGAGCGCTTTTTCGCCCGCATCATCCAGATTCGAGTTCGGCTCATCGAGCACGATGAGATTGGGGTCGCCGTAAAGTGCGCGGGCCAGGGCAATACGCTGGCGCATGCCGCCGGAAAGATGGCTGCCACCTTGACCAATCGACGTGTTGTAACCGCGCGCAAAGCGCAGCACCATCTCGTGCACCCCGGCGAGTTGGGCCGCGCGGATGACCTTCGGCGAGTCGACGGCGCCAAAACGAGCGATATTCTCGGCCACACTACCTTCGAAGAGCTGAACGTCCTGTGGCAGATAACCGACACACGGGCCCAGTTCCGACCTGTGCCAGGCCGCAACCGGCTCGCCGTCGAGCAGCACCTCGCCATGCACCTCCGGCCAGACACCAAGCATCACGCGCACGAGGGATGATTTGCCTGAACCCGAGGGGCCGACAATCGCAACGACCTCGCCGGCTGCAACCTCGAGCGTGATGCCCTGCAAAACCGGCTGTTCGCGACCCGGCACCCTGGCCACCACCTCCTGCAGCTGGAGCCGGCCGCTCGGCGTGCCGTGGAACAGATTGAACGTACGCTCAGGGTGCGCCGCGAGCAGGCGTTCCAGTTTCAGGAAGGAGGTGCGTGCCGAGACAAAGGCCCGCCACGTGCCGATGAGCTGCTCGACCGGCGCCACGGCCCGCCCCATGAGCAGACTGGCCGCAACCATTGCCCCCGCGGACAGGCTGCCGTCGATTACGAGCACGGCCCCTGCCCCGAGAACCAGCGACTGCAGCGAATAGCGCACGAACTTGGTCAGCGACTTGATCCGGGTAGCCTGATCCGCCGCCTGGCTGTTTAGGCCCAGGTATTTTCGATGGCGGCCGAGCAAGCGCCGGCGCAGCCCCCCCAGCATGCCCATAGCCTCCACCGCCTCGGCGTTGCGCAACTTGTTGTGCAAGAAAAGACTGGCCTGGGCGTGGGCTTCAAGGGCCAAGCGGTTGGGCTGCTGCGTCAGGCGGTCGTTTTGCCAGGCCAGAACGGCGAGCAGGATGACCCCGATCAGAGACACCGCACCAAGCAGCGGGTGCAGCAGAAACACCACGACCAGGTAGATGGGCGTCCACGGCGCGTCAAAGAAAGCAAAGGCGCCGCTGGCGGTCAGAAACTGGCGCATATTGTTGAGATCGGAAAACGAGCCGGCGGCGCCTGACTGCGCGCGGTTCAGGCGCGATTCGAAGGTGGCGGCAAAAACACGATGGTTGAGCAACTCCGCCAGACGCACGCCGACGCGCACCAGCAAGCGCGAGCGAATCCATTCGGCAAAGGCAATCGAGGCAAAAAAGAACAGGGTGATCAGGGACAGTGCGACCAAAGTCAGCTCGCTCTGGCTGACCAGCACTCGGTCATAAATCTGCAGCATGTAAAGGGAGGGCGCCAGCATCAGCAGGTTGCTCACCATGCTGAACAAGCCCACACCCCAGGCCTCGTGCTTGACCGTAGCCAGCGTGGCAGCCAGTTCGCTGCGGTGATAAAAAGAAGCATCGTTCACGGGCTGGGTCATGGCGTCACCGTAGCGGGAGTCGTGGCAGAAGCGGCGGCCGAAGCCGATGTTTGAGCGTGCCCCTGCGCCGCGCGCGCAAGCGAGGCCAGGATTTCATCGCGTGGGCCGTAGCCCTGCGCCGTGCCCTCGCGCATGATCAGAATGCGATCCACCACCGGCAGAATACTGGGACGATGCGAAACGATCAGCGTTGTCGCGCCTTGTGCCTTGAGCAAGTGCAGTGTGTGCAGCAGGGCCTGCTCGCCCGCTTCGTCGAGGCTGGAATTGGGTTCGTCGAGCACGATCAGGCGCGGTGCGCCATAAACCGCCCGGGCCAGCGCGACGCGCTGGCGCTGGCCGCCGGAGAGAAAACAGCCGTCGTCGCCAATCGGCGCATCGTAGCCTTGCGGAAGCGCGGCGATCAGCTCATGCAGCCCCACCGCCCTGGCAGCGGCCTCGACCAGGGTCATGTCGATCTCGCCAAAACGGGAGATGTTCTCGGCGAAAGAACCGTCGAACAATTCGACGTCCTGCGGCACATAGCCGATATGCGGTCCCAGCTCGGCCTTGTTCCAGTCATGGATATCCGCGCCGTCGAGGCGCACCTTGCCGCTCGAGGCCGGCCACAGCCCCACCAGCAGGCGGGCCAAGGACGACTTGCCGGAACCCGTCGGCCCGATGATCGCCACCGTGGTACCTGCGGGCACAGCAAAGCTGATCCCGCGGATAATGCTGAAAGGCACACCCGGCGCCGACGCAAAGACGCCTTCCACGGCCAGTGCGCCCGTCGGTGCCGGCAGGGGCATGCCCGGGCTTTTGCGGGGCGCAGCGCGCAGCAGTCCGTCGAGCCGCGCGTAAGCATCGCGCGCATTGCTCAGCGTCTTCCACTGGGCAATGAGCTGCACCAGCGGCGCCACTGCCCGAGCGCCCATGACCGAGGCCACGATCATCATGCCGCCGCTAAGGAAGTCGCCCTGGATCATCAACCACGCGCCCATGCCCAGCAAGAGAGAGCTTTGGGTCAGGTGCAGGAACTTCGATATTGCTGCATTCAGGCCGGCGTGATCGGAAGCCTCGGCCTGCAGGACCAGCAGCTTGCCCTGCTTGTCTGTCCAGCGTTGGGAGAGCGCGCCGAGCATGCCCATGGCCTCGATCGCCTCGGCGTTGCGCAAGCTGCTGTCGGCGTACACTTGCGCTTCCGCGGCTTGCTGATTGGCTTCGATCATCGGCTTGTGGGTCATGCGCTCTGTCGTATAAGCGAGTACGGCCAGAGCCAGCGCGCCGACCAGTGCCGCTATCCCCATCCAGAAATTGATCCAGAAGATCAAAAGCAGAAACAGCAGGGAAATGGGTGCGTCGAAGAGCGCCAGCACGGCGGGGCTGGAGATGAAATCACGCAGCGTGCGAAAATCATTCCATCCCCGGGCACTACCCTGATCGCCGCCCAGGCGGGCATGAAAGACAGCGTTGAAGATGCGCGCATTCAGCTTTGCATCGAAGCGCAAACTCTCCCGCTGCAGCATTTCGGCGCGCACCCATTCGAGTATTTCCATCATCGCGTAAGCAGCCAGAACGAGCACTGTGAGCATCAGCAGGGTGGCGTGGCTGCGACTGTTCAGCACCCGGTCGTAGACCTCCAGCATGTAAGCAGTGGGGAGGAGCACCAGCAGATTGGTCACCACGCTGAATAGCAGCACGCGCTTGAACACTCCGCGCAAGGTCAGCAGGGCTTCCGACAATTCGGACGTCTGGACAAGAGAAGGCTTCATTGTGCGTTCCGTCAAAAGAGCTATCGGCGTTCAACATCAAAGGAAACCCGGTACAACATGCTCGGGTTCAGTTCAGGATCCAGAAGCGAGGGCGAGGCAGGGGGATGCATGTCTACTATGCTCCCGCGGGCGCGGGCAGGGGAAAGTGCAGAGTGACGCGCGTGCCCTGACCCGCCTTGCTCTCGACAACTATGTTGCCGCCGTGAAGTTCGACGATGGACTTGACGATCGCGAGGCCCAGTCCGTTTCCCTCGGCGCAGCGCGCAATGCCGCCATCCGAACAGTACCTGCGCTCGCAAAGTCTGGGCTGGTCTTTGCCCGCTATGCCGCAGCCGGTGTCGCTGACGCGGACGAGGGTCCCGTGATCCTGCGTTGGTTCGGCAGACAGGACGATCTGCCCGCCCCGCGGCGTGTGGCGCAGGGAGTTGGATAGAAGATTGCTCACAGCGCGGCGGAACAGGATCGGATCGGCATGGAGTTCTGCCTGCCCCTCGCAGGCCACGGACACGCCCTGATCTTCGGCCAGCGCCTCATGGAACTCGCGGATCGCCTCCAACTCCGCGCGCGCATCGTGCCGGCTGCGCTCGATCTGGGTTTTCGGATTATCCGCTCGCGCGAGGAACAATAGCCCGTTTATCATGCGTGCGAGCCTTTGGTACTCCTCGAGGTTGGACTCGAGGATGTGCCGGCACTCTTCAGGCGGGCATTCCTTGTTCAGCGCGACCTCGGTCTGTCCCATCAAGGCGTGGATAGGCGTGCGCAGCTCATGCGCCAGGTCCGCCGAAAACTGCGCCAGTCTGGAATGCGAATCCTCGAGGCGATCCAGCATCCCGTCGAATGCCGTCGCGAGCGTGGTGAGTTCACGCGGCCAGCTTTCAGGTTCGATGCGCTTGTCCAACCGGCTCGCCGTAATTTGCTCGGCGACGTTCGCGATTTGCATCAGAGGCTTCATGCCGCTGCGGGCGATGAACGCGCCGATGCGCGCCGAGAACAGGATACCGATCAATACGAGCAGCAGCGAAGTAAGCTGGTATCGGCTGATGACCTCGGCTTCTTCGCTGTCGTCGAGCGCTACCTGGATTATGCGGCGGGCGGGATTGCTGCCAGCGCTTTCTCCCCACGCGGACGCCAGAACGTAGACTCGACCGTCCGCTGCCTTTCTGTGCTGTGCATCACTGGGAAGCTCCACAACCTCCGTGGGCGGGGGGAACACATCGACGGGAAGGAGGTGGCCCATACCCGGCGTCTCCATGAGGACGCGCCCTCGGTCATCGAGGATCCGCGAATAGAAAATGTAGCTTTGCCCGGGCGCAAAAGCGCCGCCTTCCAATTTGACTTTATGATGCAGAATGGTGGAATCCTCTCCGTCGTGCTTCATCGCCTGGCGCAATTGGTGCACTTGGTCGGTGAGGTAGTGAACATCGTCCCACTGCATGCTCTGCCGCTCCACCCAGTACAGCAAGCCGATCACGGTAGTCAGCGATACGACCGCGGAAAAAGTGTAGAGGCAGGCGATGTGCGCCGTGATCGACTGGCCGCCGAGCAGGCTGCGCCAGCGCGCAGCAAGAGTGCGGAGCCAGGCGATGTGCGCCGTGATCGACTGGCCGCCGAGCAGGCTGTACCAGTGCGCCCCGGCGGCGAGAGCGTCAGCGCGCTTCGAGAACATAGCCCATGCCCCGCACGGAATGAATCAATTTCGTGTCGAAGGGATCATCAACCTTGCTGCGCAGGCGCCGGATGGCGACATCGACCACATTGGTATCGCTGTCGAAGTTCATGTCCCAGACCTGTTCGGCGATCAGGGTTCGTGGCAGGATCTCGCCGGCATGCCGCGCCAGCAGCGCGAGCAGCCGGAACTCCTTGCTCGACAGAGCGATGCGTCCGCCGGCGCGCACCGCTCTTTGCCGCGTGAGTTCGACTCTCAGATCTGCGATGCACAACGTCTCGGGCTGTCGGGTCGGCCCTCGGCGCATGAGAGAGCGCACGCGCGCGCGAAGCTCGGAAAACGAAAACGGCTTGACCAGGTAATCATCCGCGCCGAGTTCCAGCCCCTTGACCCGATCCGCCACCGTATCGCAGGCCGTCAGGAACAGAACCGGCCCGTGTTTGCCGGCGCTGCGCAGCTTGGCGAGTATGCTCCAGCCGTCCCATTGCGGCAGCATGACATCGAGGACGATCACATCGTAGTCGCCGGAGGTCGCAAGGAAGACCGCGTCGGCGCCGGTCTCGGCAACATCCACGACAAAGCCGCTTTCTGCGAAGCCGTTGCGCAAGTAGCCCGCTGTTTTTCGATCGTCTTCAGCAATCAAAATCTTCATTCCAATGACTCCAATTCGTCGCAATCAGCTCAAGCGCCGCACGCATACCGGTTCCCGCAGACCTCGCCACGGCACCGCTTGCGATCCACCGGCATAGTTGCGACGCGGCATATCAATTTGCTTGCGCCGCTGCCGCCCGGGTCATTGCACCCACCAGCCGGTTCGTTGCATCCGCCTACTGCTTACGCAAAGATCGTTCCAAACCTTTCATTGACCTTACGCAAACGATAGGCCGGCTGCTTCCTGCCCGCTGCAAAGCCTCTGTCACACGTATGCAAACCCAATTTGCGGCGGCAATTAATGGCGTTTCGCAGGGCGCCCAGGTTTCAGTAAGGCACTCTTATTGCGGATGAATATTATTGAACGGCCATACGCGTGGCGTCTTGCGCCAGTGCGTCTGATGCGCTGGCGGCGCGATCCCCGGATATCCACGCGTAAGAATGATCTCCTTCGATTCCGGGTCCGGTACCCGCTAACGGATTCCCCAATTCTGGGGACTCAATCCTTGGGGTCGGGGAAAGATCCTGCCGCAGCATCTGACAGGCGAAATAACTCATTCCGAGCTTTGGCGGACCGATTCCTGTTCTGGGCGCAGGCGAGATGCGACAAATCTTTCGTTCCTGCGAGATTGGAGCGCGTCGGTTCAGTTCTGGCCTACGTAATTGTCACTGTCGCGTCGTGAAAATGTAATCGCGGCGCCACGCGCGCGTCAGGGAGCGCTTGCTAGATTGAAGCCGCATTCCGGATACGCATCCGGAAAGCTGGGCGGTGAACAGCGGAGTCATACAAATTATTCCTGGAGGTAACTCGACATGAGCAGGCAGCACGAAAAACTTATCCAGAGAACCATGGACGTGCAAAGAGAGATCACCGAGGCAAAGTTGACCCGGCGCGAATTGCTGAAGATGGGACTGCTCAGTGCCGGTAGCGGCATGCTGCTGCCGATTCCGGGGCTGAGCCTGCGGGCGGCTTTTGCCAAGGACGGTTTCAAGGGTGTGGATGACATTTCTGACCCACTGGCCTGCCCGATTCCCGGCGTGGGTATCATCAGCCCGCCGACCCGCCCTTGGGCCGAAGAGCTGCCGCGCCTGATCGAAAAGCAGACGGTTCTGAACAACGACCCGGCCAACATCAGCCGGGGCACTCGCGGCGGCGCGCCTGCCCCGAGTGCGATCGGCACCTTCACCGGTGGCGATTCGAAGGTTCGCCTGTTGACGGAATTTCCGGAATTGCGCAATGCCACGCCCTATCCCGATCTGAGCCATCAGGGTTGGGGCAAGGGTGGCGCACTTGGACACTTCGCACCGCAGAAATGGTATGAAATGCGCGTCAGGCAGTTCAACCATGTCTGGCACCGCGACCTGCCTGCAGGCGCCTCGGGGCAGCCGGCCTGGGGCTTCGACAGCGTCTTCCCCGGTCCGATGTTCAGGACCCGCTACGGCGAGCCGCATTTCGTGCGTATCCACAACGACCTGCCGGTCAGGAACCTGGGCTTCGGCATCAACCAGATCACGACCCACCTGCACAACATGCACACGCCCTCGGAGAGCGACGGCAATCCGCTCTACACCAACTATTCGGGCTACTACTACGATTACCATTACCCGAACGTCTATGCCGGGGTGAACCAGTACGGCGGCATCGGCAACCCCGACGAGGCGCTGGGCACCATCTGGTATCATGATCACAAGCTCGACTTCACCGCACAGAACGTCTATGCGGGCCTCGCCGGGATGAATTCGATCTACGACGCTCCGGGCGCCTACGCTGATCCCAGCATGGGCGACTACGGCGACGAAACCAAGGGCTGGCGGCTGCCCTGCGGCGACAATTACGAGTTCGACGTGGGCCTGGTGTTTCACGACCGCCAGTTCGATCCGCAGGGCCGCGATTTCTTTCCCCTCGCCTGCCTTGACGGCGCCATCGGCGACAAGATGACCGTGAACGGCAAGATCCAGCCGTACATGCCGGTGAAGCGCCGCAAGTACCGCTTTCGCATGCTCAACATCGGGCCGTCGCGCGCCTACAACTGGTTTCTCAGCAATGGCCAGCCGTTCGTCATCATCGCCAACGACGGCAACCTGCTGCCCAAGCCGGTTCTGGTAAAGAATTTCATGCACACCGTGGCCGAGCGTTTCGACATCATCGTGGATTTTTCCAAGTACCGCCCGGGCACCGAAATCATCCTCATGAACCGCGCCGAGCAAGTGAACGGGCGCGGCCCCACGGGCAAATTGCTCAACCCCGTCTTCCAGGTGCTGAAGTTCATCGTGACTTCGGATTCATTCGGCGTGGACAACAGCCGCATTCCGGCCAGGCTGCGCCCGCTGCCCGACCTCAAGCAGCCGATCTCCAAGACGCGCACGTGGAAATTCGGCCGCTCGAGCGGCGAGTGGTCGGTGAACGACCAGCTCTTCGATCGCAGAGTGGTCAGCGCCGAGATACCCGAGGGCACGGCCGAGCATTGGACCATCATCAACGGCGGCGGCTCTTGGTTGCACCCGGTGCACATCCACTACGAGGAGCACCGTATCCTGAAATACAACAGGGGAGGGGTGCCCGCGCTCGCGGCTGGCCGGAAAGATGTGATCCCGCTGGACAGCAACGCCAGGGCGGAAATCTACATGCGCTTCCGCGATTACAAGGGCCTGTATGTAATGCATTGCCACAACGTGGTGCACGAGGACCACGCCATGATGGTGACGTGGAAGATTGTCTGAGCGCTCTAACCTCATTTCGGACGCCGGCACTGACCGGCGTCCGGCGGCGGCGCGGCTGCGTTCGGCGTCCGTTATGTTGCCGACGCTATGAATACACGTCGATTCTGGGGAGGAGCGCTATTTGCAGGTTTACGTCGATCAAATAATATTGAAGGTATGCCAATGCGAGTGCGAGCAGCATCACGATAAGCCTGGCGCGTGATCGCCGCGCAGCCCTGGGTACAAGAGTCGTGCGCCGAAAGAGCGTCACTGAAGCCGCGAATTTTGTGCCCTGGCTATCGTTCAATTCTTTGCCTTCCTGATTGCGAACCATGTACGCGCCAGATTGTGTCGGCCGCTGCCGGGCGTCGCGCTCTGACGGGCGCCCAATTACGCGAAGCTCAGGGCCGACCATGCTCGCCTCAGCCAAATAGTCACGTTTCTGCTGTGATCGATCGATCGATTGTGCACGGTTCAATTCGGCCAGCGCCGTGTGCAGCTGATCGTGGCGGAGCTGCGCACGGCGCCAGCAGGCACGCGCCTGGTGGCGGCGCGCACGTGCCTTGTCGAGAGCGGCGATTGAATGCGCTGAGTCGCCGTCTGCCTTGGCATTGGCCCGGTCGATGGCTGCCTTGTCATAGTCGGTCTCCGCCTTGTGGAGATCGGCCTCGGCCTTTTCGAGATCAGCCTCCGCCTTGGCGCGCTCGACATCAAGTTCGTCCCACATGCTCATCACCTAAGATTCAGACTAACCCAACAGACCCGCTCCTCGACGTCGCAGGAGAGTTTGGTCGCTATTCGACCCGTTCCTTGGACGCTTGTTCAGCCGCCCCCTGCGCCGATTGCTTTGGCGTTGCGAGACCACCGAGTACCATGGACAGTCTCAGGCGCATCCTCAGGGCATTGATCCTAAAAACCCGAGTTGCCGCTGAGCCAAGCTGCGGGAAAGGCGGCAAACTGTGGTCTTGCGACGAATTTGAGGAGTCACCCGATGGGTGAGTCGAAATTGAAGCTGGCAAGACGCGAAGAAATGCTGTTGTCGAGTGCTGGGTTGCAGACGATGGCGGGCCGGGTGCAGCTGCGCTGGGA
>Ga0082335_1002926_pt1 | contig 29807 bp, 29 predicted proteins | sample Subgrocontami58m_FD_72375 | JGI IMG/M metagenome (GOLD analysis project Ga0082335, IMG submission 72375) | Subsurface groundwater microbial communities from S. Glens Falls, New York, USA - GMW37 contaminated, 5.8 m (SPADES assembly) (version 2) ...
CCGTGTGCCGATCTACGATGCGCTCACGCGAAATCGCACGCGCGCGCTGCGCGTCGACGCGCTGGCCTGGGAAGCCGCCGATCTGCTCCCCGGCATCCTGCCCTCCCGCGCGGAACTGGCCTTGGAGAGCCAGCGCATGCAGATGGACAAGGACGGGCTGGAGATCCACCAGGGGCTGTTCTTCGGCCAGCTGCTGAGCGACAGGGACATCGGTCTGCACCTGTGCACCGCGATGTTGCGCCCGACGGCGGCAGCGCTCGAGCGTCTCGACGAATTCAAGCGCACGGGCCGCGTCGATCTCGGCCCCGTGCGCGTGGAAGCGAAGGGCGAGACCGGCTACCTCAGTTTCCGCCATCTGCGCTACCTCAACGCCGAGGACGACGAAACGATCGGCCCCTCGGAGATCGCCTGCGACCTGATCCTGCTGCATCCGGGACTGCGCATGGGCCTGCTGCGCGGCGATCCGGTCGAACACCCCAAGTACAAGGGGCGGCGCATCTTCTCGGCCGGCATCAATCTGACACGCATCTACCATGGCAAGCTGAGCTACCTGTTCTATCTCACGCGCGACATGGGTTTCGTGAACAAGCTGTTCCGCGGACTTGCGATGGCCGGCAGCGCGCGTGAAATCCGCGCCGACGAGCCCGAGCAGACGCTGGAGAAACCCTGGGTCGCGGCCGTCGATGCCTTCGCGATCGGCGGCGGCTGCCAGCTGCTGCTGGTCGCGGACTACGTGATCGCGGAATCGGGGGCCTATCTCAATCTTCCCGCGCGCAAGGAAGGGATCATTCCCGGGGCGGCCAACCTGCGCCTGCCGCGCTTCATGGGAGAACGGATGGCGCGCCAGGCGATCATGTTCGACAAGACTTTCCACGTCGATGCGCCCGAGGCGCGCCCGCTCGTGAACGAGGTTGTCGCCGGAGAGGAGATGGACCGGGCGGTCGAGCAGTGCGTGGCGAACGCGCTGGGATCGGGCATGGTGAGCGCCGGCGGAAACCGCAAGGCCATCCGCGTCCAGACCGAATCGCTCGATACATTCCGCGCCTACATGGCGACCTACGCCTACGAGCAGGCGTTCTGCCACCTGAGCGAGCAACTCGTCCAAAACCTCGAGCGCCACTGGAACGCGCGCGAACGCAGGCTCTGATCCGTGGCGCCGGACCTCCGGTACAATTCCGGCGTGCTGAATCTCGTGCAGTCGGATGGCCGCATCCGTCGCGCCGCGCTGGGTCTGATCGCGGTGGCGGTTTTCGCGGCGGCGCCGGCGCGGGCGCAATCGAGCTGCGCGCCGGCGGGCGAATGGACGATTCCCGGAGCCGGGCGAGTCACCGCCCAGGAAGCGCTCTCGCGCGCTGCGCGGGAATCGATCGTGCTGATCGGCGAGAGCCACGACAAGCCCGATCACCATCGCTGGGAGCTGCAGACCGTCGCGGCGCTCGCCGCGCTGCGCCCCAGGCTCGTTCTGGGCTTCGAGATGTTCCCGCGCCGGGTTCAGGGAGCGCTCGACCGCTGGGTCGCGGGCGAGCTGAGCGAGAAGGCGTTCCTCAAGGCCTCGGACTGGGCGGAAGTCTGGGGAAGCGAAACCGAGTACTACCTGCCGCTGTTTCACTTCGCGCGCCTGAACCGCATTCCCATGATCGCGCTGAACGTCGAGCGGGACTTCGTGCGCACGGTCGGCGAGAAGGGGCTTGCAGCGGTTGCGCCCGAAAAGCGCGAGGGCGTTACCGATCCCGCCGCGCCGAGCGAGGCCTATCTGGAGCGGCTGTTCTCGGTGTACTCGCAGCATCCGGAGAAGGACGGGAAGCCCGCGCGCGGCGACGCGGAATTCCGGCGCTTCGTCGAAGCGCAGCAGGTCTGGGACCGCGCGATGGCGCAGGCGCTCGCGCAATCCGCATCCCGCTATCCCGGCGCACTGGTGATCGGCATCATGGGCGCGGCGCACGTTTCCTACGGGTACGGCGTGCCGCACCAGCTCGGCGCGCTGGGCGTCAAGCGCATCGCCTCGCTGCTGCCATGGGACGCCGACGGCGACTGCGACAAGTTGACGCCCGCGCTCGCCACGGCGGTGTTCGGGATGCCGGCCCCACATTCCTCGCCGCCGCCGCAGCTCCTGGGCATTTCGGTCGAAGCGGCCCCCGACGGCGTCAAGATCCTCGCGGTGAGGGAGGGCAGCGTCGCCGAGGCCACCGGCTTGCGCGCGGGCGACGTGCTCACCGAGGTCGCGGGCAGGGCGGTCAAGACGCCCGGCGAGGTCAGGGCCGTCGTGTTGGCGATGGTGCCGGGCACCTGGCTGCCGTTGAAGGCGAAGCGGCCGGGCGGCATCGTCGAGCTGACGGCGAAGTTTCCCCCCGAAAAGCAATGATCCGCGCAGCCGCGTTCCTCGCCGCGCTGCTGTGCGCGGGGCTGTCGTGCGCCGCTCCACCCGCGCACGACATCTCGGTGCGGATCGATCCGCAGACGCGCGCGCTGCAGGGGCGCGACCGGATCAGTCTCGACGCCGCGCGCGCAACGACGCTCGTTCTCGCCTCCCGGTTTCGCATCGATTCGCTCGCCGTCGACGGCAGGCGGATCCGGGCGCAACCCGTCGGGGCGCAGGCATTTCAGCGGATCACGCTGCCCGCGGGGCGACGCGTCGAATTGCGCTGGAGCGGCGCGCTCGATCCCCTGAATCGAAGTCTCGAGCATCGCGATACGCTCGGCTACAACGCGCCGGCGAGCGGAGCGGAGGGCACGTTTCTTCCCGCCGGATCGGGCTGGTATCCGGCCGTGGGGGGCGAACTGGAGCGCTACCGCGTCGCGCTCGATCTTCCCTCCGGCCAGCGCGGGCTCGTGCCGGGGCGGCTGCTCGAGGAGCGCGAGGCGAACGGGCGCTATCGCGCGCGCTTCGCGTTCGACCATCCCGCCGAAGGCATCTCGCTCATGGCGGGGCCGTACCGCGTGAAGGAGCGGCGCGTGCGCACCGCCGCGGGCAGCGACGTGAGGCTGCGCACGTACTTCCACCCGGAGATCGCCGATCTCGCGGGCGGCTATCTCGATTCGGTCGCGGGCTACCTCGATCTCTACGAGCGCTGGATCGGCGCGTATCCGTTTACCGAATTCAGCGTCGTGTCGAGCCCCACGCCCACCGGGTTCGGCATGCCGGCGCTCACCTACCTCGGCATCGAGGTGCTGCGCCTGCCCTTCATCCGCGCGACCTCGCTCGGACACGAAGTGCTGCACAACTGGTGGGGCAACGGGGTCTATCCCGACTATGCGCGCGGCAACTGGTCCGAGGGCCTCACGACCTTCATGGCCGACTACGCCTATCGCGAGCGCGAGGGCGCGAGCGCCGCGCTCGAGGCGCGGCTCGCCTGGCTGCGCGACTACGCGGCGATGCCGCCGGCGGACGACACGGCGCTCGCGCGCTTCACTTCGCGCACGCACGGCGCCTCGCAGGTCGTCGGCTACGGCAAGTCGGCGATGCTCTTCTTCATGCTGCGCGAGTCGATCGGAAGCGGCGCGTTCGACGCGGGGCTGCGGCGGTTCTGGCGCGAGCAGCGCTTTCGCGTCGCTTCGTGGGACGAGCTGCGCGCCGCGTTCGAACGCGCCTCCGGCAAGCCTCTCGCCGCGTTCTTCGAGCAATGGCTCGAACGGCCAGGCGCACCGGAACTGCGCATCGCCGACGCGCGCGCGGTGCCCGCGATCTCCGGCTGGCACGTGAGCGTGACGCTCGCGCAAGGCACGCCCGCCTACGCGATACCGGTGCCGCTCGCCATCCGGACCGCGGGCGGGGGCGCCGAGCGGCGAGTGACTGCCTCTATCTCCCGGCCGCGCGAGGCGGTCGAATTCGACCTTCCGGTCGAGCCGCTCGCGGTCGCGCTCGACCCCGAACTGCGCCTGTTCCGCAGGCTCGCGCCGCAGGAGGCCCCGCCGATCCTGCGCGAGCTGATGCTCGCCGGCAACGCCGCGGTCTTCACCCTGTCGCCCGATCCGGGCGTGCAGACCGCGGGTCAGGAGCTCGCCGCGCGGCTGCTCGAAGGGCTGTCGCGGCCGCGCAGCGAAGTGGCGCGCGGCGGCCCTGCGGCGACGCTCGTGATCGGCCTGCACCAGGACATCGACGAGTGGCTCGCGCAGTCGGGGCTGCCCAAGCGCCCGCCGATGCTCGCCCGGGAGCGCGGCAGCGCCCAGGTCTGGACGGTCCGCACGGGGGAGCCGCGGACCATCGCGCTCGTGTCGGTGCTCGATGCCAGCGCGCTCGCCGCGCTCTCGCGCCCGCTGCCCCACTACGGGCGGCAGAGCTGGCTCGTGCTGGAAGGCGGGCGCGTCACCGATCGCGGCGTCTGGCCGACCCAGCCGCAGGTGTGGGAGCTGAGGGCGGCTGCGGGCGTTTCCCGGCGCGGCCCTGCGGCCCCGGAATCCGCCGCCCGCGAACGCTCGAGGTGACGCGGCGGCTTGCATTGCGCGCCCCGGCTTGGTGTAGAATCGTTTGGACCACAAACAATCCGGGCGGCGCCTCGCTCCGGGTTGCCGTTGCATCTTTCCTACGGAGATCGACCATGAACGCAGTGACCGACCAGGACGTGCCGCGCCGGGTTCACATGAGCCTGCGTGTCAATGGCGAAGACGTGGAAGTGTCCTTCGCACCCTATAAGACGCTGCTCGAAGTGCTGCGCGAGGACCTGGGACTGACCGGCACCAAGCACGGCTGCGAGCTGGGCGAGTGCGGGGCCTGCGCGGTGCTGGTGGACGGGGCGCCGCTGCTCTCCTGCCTTACGCTCGCCCTCGAGTGCGAAGGCCGCTCGATCGAGACCATCGAGGGCCTGGCGCGGGGCACCGAGCTGCACCCGCTGCAGGCGGCGTTCGCCGACCTGGGCGGCTCGCAGTGCGGCTACTGCACGCCGGGCGCCGTGATGACGGCCAAGGCGCTGCTCGATCACGAGCCCGACCCCAGCCCCCAGCGCATCAAGGAGGCGATGTCGGGCAGCCTGTGCCGCTGCACCGGCTACAACCAGATCGTCGAGTCGGTCCAACAGGCGGCCCGCTGCATCAATGAAAATCGGGTGAAGCCATGAGCGCGAAGAAGAGACTCGAAGTCGTCGGCCAGCCGCGCCGGCGCGTCGACGGCCGCGGGAAGGTCACCGGGCAGGCGCTGTTCGCCGACGATCTTTCGCTGCCGCGCATGCTTCACTGCAAGCTGCTGCGCTCGACGCATCCGCACGCGATCATCGAATCGATCGACGTGTCGCGCGCGCAAGCCTACCCGGGCGTGAGCCTGGTGATGACGGGCAAGGACTTCCCCATTCCCTTCGGCATCATGCCGGTGTCGCAGGACGAGTACCCGCTCGCGCCCGAGCGCGTGCGCTACGTCGGCGATCCGGTGGCCGCGGTGATCGCGCGCGACGAGAAGACCGCCGAGGAGGCGCTCGAGCTGATCGAGGTGAAATACCGGCCGCTGCCGACCATCGGTTCGCCCGAGGAGGGGCTCGCGAAGCCGGAGCCGCGCATCCACGACTACGGCGAGCGCGGCAACATCCATCGCAACCAGGCCTACGAATTCGGCGACGTCGAGGAGGCGCTGGCGAAGTCCGATTACGTCTTCGAGGACCTGTTCTTCTTCGAGGGCAATACGCACCTGCCGATGGAGCAGCAGGCCTCGCTCGCCACCATCGAGGGCGACGGCAAGCTGATGCTCTCCTCGAGCACGCAGAATCCCCACTACCTGCATCGCCAGCTTTCGCGCGTGCTGCAGTTGCCCGCTTCGCAGATCCGCGTGGTCGCCTGCCAGAACGGCGGCGGCTTCGGCGGCAAGTGCGACCCGGCCGGTCACGAATTCGTGGTTTCGAAGGCGGCGCTCATGCTCGGCCGCCCGGTGAAGATCGGCCTGACGCGCCAGGAGGTGTTCTATATCCACCGCGGCCGCCACCCGGTGCTGATGAAGTTCCGCACCGGCGTGAACAAGGACGGCAAGCTCACCGGCATGCACCTGCAGACGCTGCTCGACGGCGGCGCGTACGGCTCGCACGGCCCGGCGAGCACGTTCTACACCGGGGTGCTCACCCCGGTCACCTACGAGCTGCCGCGCTTCAAGTTCGAGGCCTGCCGCGTGTTCACGAACAAGCCCGCCTGCGGGCCCAAGCGCGGGCACGGCACGCCACAGCCGCGCTTCGGCCAGGAAGTGCAGCTGGACAAGATCGCCCAGAAGCTCGGCATGGACCCGGCGGAGCTGCGACTGAACATCGTTACCAAGCCCGACTCGCTCACCGCGAGCTGGCTGAAGATCGGCAGCAACGGCCTGGCCGAATGCATCCGCCAGGTCGTCGATCGCTCGGGCTGGAAGCAGAAACACCGCAAGCTCCCCGAAGGCCGCGGCGTCGGCATCGCCTGCAGCGCCTACATGTGCGGCGCGGGCGTGTCGATCTACTGGAACAAGATGCCGCATTCGGGCGTGCAACTGCTGCTCGATCGCAGCGGGCAGGTCACCGTGCTGTGCGGCGCGACCGAGATCGGCCAGGGCTCGGACGACGTGCTGGCCGCGATCGTCGCCGAGGTGCTGGGGATCAGCACTTCCGAAGTGCGCTGCGTGACCGGCGACACCGGCATGACGCCCATCGACCTGGGCTCCTACTCCAGCCGCGTCACGATCATGATGGGCAATGCGGCCATGCAGGCGGCAGGCCGGGTGCGCGACCTGATCACCGCCGCCGCGGCCGAGCAGCTCGAGACCCTGCCCGAGCACGTGGTCTTGTCGCAGGGGCGGGTATTCGACTCGGCGGATTCGAACAAGAGCATGAGCTTCGTCGAGGCGGTGGTGCTGGCCGAGACGAAGTTCGGCACGCTGGGCGCGGTCGGGTCGTACGCGCCGCCCAAGCCGCCGGGCAAGTTCAAGGGCGCGGGCGTGGGCCCTTCGCCGGCCTACACGTTCTCGGCCTGCGTGGTCGAGACCGAGGTCGATTCCCTGACCGGGCTCGTCCACGTTCCCAAGATCTGGATCGCGCACGACATCGGCCAGGCGATCAATGCGGTGCACGCGCGTGGTCAGGTGATCGGCGGGGTGTACATGGGTCTGGGCGAGGCGCTGATGGAGGAACAGTCGTTCCGCCGCCTGCCGCCCAAGCTCTCCAGCGCGCTGGTGCACAAGATTCCGTCGATGCTCGAGTACAAGAGCCTCACGTCGCTGGACATGCCCGACGTGGAAGTCATGCTGATCGAGGATCCGGATCCGAACGGCCCGTTCGGCGCGAAGGAAGCCGGCCAGGGGCCGCTGCTGCCGGTGATGCCCGCGGTGGCGAACGCGATTTACGATGCCGTGGGCGTGCGCATCGATGAAATCCCCATCACCCCGGACAAGGTCCTTCGAGCGCTGGAATTGAAGCGCGAGGGCAAGAACCCGCGCGTGGGGCCGGAGCGCTTTCCGGAGGTTCCCTATCCCGAACCGGTGTTCGTGCTGCCGCCCGGCGAAGGGGGCGACGGCAGCGAGACCAAGGACCCTGCCAGGAAGTCCGCGACGAAGCGGGCGGAGGTGGCCGCATCATGATGCGCCTGCCGTGGTTCAAGTATCACTCGCCCGGGAACGTCGGCGAGGCGGCGCGCATCCTCGCCGCGGAAGGTCCGACCGCGATGCTGATCGCCGGGGGCACGGATCTGCTGCCCAACATGAAGCGGCGCCAGCAGACGCCCGCGCAGCTGGTGTCGCTGCGCCGGGTCGAGGGCCTGAAGCGCGTTTCGAACGGCAAGGGCCTGACGCTCGGCGCCGGACTCACGCTCACCGAGGTGGTGGGCACACGGGCGGTGCGCGAGCGCTTCCGTGCGCTGTGGCAGGCGGCGGCGCAGGTCGCATCGCCGCACCTGCGCAACATGGGCACGCTCGGGGGCAACCTGTGCCTGGACACGCGCTGCCTGTACTACAACCAGAACGAGGACTGGCGCCGCGCGATCGACTTCTGCATGAAGCGCGACGGCGAGACCTGCTGGGTCGCAACCGGAAGCAAGCGCTGCCTCGCGGTTTCATCGACCGACACCGCGCCGGCGCTGATATCGCTCGGCGCCAAGGTGCGGCTCGTCTCGACCGCGGGCGAGCGCGAGGTGGCGCTCGCCGACCTGTACCGGAACGACGGCATCGAGTACCTCACGCGCAAGCCCGATGAGATCCTGACCGAAGTCTCCCTGCCCGACCTCTCCGGCTGGAAGAGCACCTACTGGAAGCTGCGGAGGCGCGGCTCGTTCGACTTCCCGGTGCTCGGCGTCGCCGCGGCGGTGCGCGCGGCCGCGGACGGCACGGTCGAGGAGTCGCGCATCGTGCTCGGCGCGGTGTCCTCGCGCCCGATCGTCACCAAGGCGGGTGATCTGCTGGCCGGCAAGAAATTGACCGACGAGGCGATCGCCGAGGCGGGCGAGAAGTGTTCCTCGGCCGCGAAACCGATGGACAACACCGATCTCGACCTGTACTGGCGCAGGGACGTGGTTGCGGCATTCGTCGGCTACGCGCTGCGCGAAATCCGCGGCGACGACATGCGCGCGATTCGCCTGCGGATCGCGCGGCAGGCGCTCTGAGCCCGGCTCGACGAGCCGTGCCGCGGCAAGGGGGCGAGGCCCCCTTGCTCGTCTACAATACGCAATTTTCGCGGGACACCCGATGACCGAGCTGCGCGCGATCGACATCCATTGCCACATCGTCCCGGAGCGCTTCCCGCCCTACGCGGGCGTCGGCAGGGACGTGCCCTGGCCCTCGATGGCGCCGGCGCATGCCTGCCACGCGCACGTGATGATCCAGGGCAAGGTCTACCGGACCGTGCATCAGAGCTGCTGGAACACGCAGGACAGGATCGCGGACATGGACCGGCACTCGATCAGGGTGCAGTGCCTGTCGCCGATGCCCGAGCTGCTGTCGTACTGGCTGCCGCTCGCCGATTCGCAGGCGATGGTGCGTTTCCTGAACGACGAGATCGCACGGATGGTCGCGCGTTTTCCGCAGCGCTTCGCCGGCCTGGGCGCGGTGCCGCTGCAGGACGTCGACGCCGCGCTGCGCGAGCTGGACTACGTCCTCGATGTGCTCAAGTTCCCGGGCGTGGAGATCGCGAGCCACGTCAACGGCGTTTCGATCGGAGATCCCCGCTTCGAGCCGTTCTTCGCGGCGGCGGAGCGCAAGGGGGCGGCGGTGTTCGTGCACGCGCTGCGCCCGGCGGGGCAGGATCGCATCGTCGGCGGCGTCGCCGAGCAGGTCATCTGCTTTCCCGGCGACATCGGACTCGCCGCCGCGTCGATGCTTACCGGAGGCATCGCCGAGCGGCATCCGGACCTGCGCATCGCGTTCAGCCACGGCGGCGGTGTGTTCTCGTTCCTGCTTCCGCGAATCGCGCACGCGTGGAACGCCATGCCGAAACTGAAGGAAGCGATGCCGCAGGCGCCGGGCGTCTACGCCAGGCGCTTCTACTATGACACGGTCGTCTTCGACCCCGCGGCGCTGCGGCATATCGTCCACACCTTCGGCGCCTCGCAGATCGTGGTGGGCAGCGATTTCCCGTTCAACATGGGCGACCCCGACCCGGTCGCTTCCGTCAATTCGGCCGGGCTCGACGCGGCGACGGTGCGCGCGATCGCCTGCGAGAACGCGGAGCGCTTTTTGGGCCGAAAATCAGGAGGAATCAAAGCATGAAACTGACCAACTACATCTGCGGCCGGTGGACGGAGGGACGCGGGCCCGGCGCGGCGCTGCACGATCCCGTGCTGGGCACCGAGCTCGCCCGCGCCACGACCGACGGCATCGACTTTTCCGCGGCGCTCGCGCACGGGCGAAATGCCGGCGGCGCTGCGCTGCGCGCGCTCGGCTACGCGGAGCGCGCCGCGCTGCTCGGCAAGGTTGCCGACGTGCTCTCGGCGAACCGCGCGGCCTATTTCGAAATCGCGCTGGCGAACTCGGGCTCGCCCGAATCCGACGCTTCGATCGACATCGACGGCGCGATCTTCACGCTCAAGTACTACGCGCGCGCGGGCGCGGCGCTGGGCGGCGCGCGCTATCTCAAGGACGGCGAGATGGTGCGGCTGGGCAAGGACGAGGCCTTCCAGGCGCTGCACATCGCGCAGCCGCTGCGCGGCGTCGCGATCCTCATCAACGCCTTCAACTTCCCCGCGTGGGGCCTGTGGGAGAAAGCGGCGCCCGCACTGCTCTCCGGAGTGAGCGTGCTCGCCAAGCCCGCCACGGCCACGGCGTGGCTCACGCAGCGCATGGTCGAGGACGTGGTGAAGGCGGGCGTGCTACCCGAGGGTGCACTGTCGATCGTCTGCGGAAGCGCGGGCGACCTGCTCGACCACGTGACCGGCGCCGACGTCGTGTCCTTCACCGGCTCGGCCGAGACGGCGCTGCGCATCCGGGGCCACGCGGCGGTGCTGCGCAATTCCACGCGGGTGAACGTCGAGGCGGACAGCCTGAACGCCGCGATCCTCGGGCCCGAGGCGAAGCCGGGAACGCCCGAGTTCGATCTGCTCGTGCGCGAGGTCGTGCGCGAGATGACCGTCAAGGCAGGGCAGAAGTGCACCGCGATCCGCCGCGTGCTCGCGCCGTCCGCCCAGCGCTCCGCGCTCGAGGAGGCGATCGCCGCAAGGCTCGCCAAGACCGTGGTCGGCAATCCGCGCAACAAGGACGTGCGCATGGGGCCGCTCGTTTCCAGGGCGCAGCAGCAGGCCGCGCTCGAAGGCATCGGCGCGCTCAAGCGGGAGACGAAGGCGGTGTTCGAGGGCGGCGCGCAATTCAAGCCGGTCGACGCCGACCCTGCGCTCGGCGCGTTCGTGCCGCCGACGCTGCTCTCCTGCAGCGACGCGCTGGCTGCGCGCGCGGTGCACGAGGTGGAGGTGTTCGGGCCCGTGGCCACGGTGATGCCCTATGCCGACGCCGACCAGGCGTTCGCCGTCGCGCGGCTCGGGCACGGCTCGCTCGTCGCGTCGGTGTTCAGCGCCGATGCGCAGTTCCTCGCGCGGGCGGCGGTCGAGCTCGGCGAGAGCCACGGCCGCGTGCTCGCGGTGAACGCTGCCATCGGATCGAGCCACACGGGCCACGGCAACGTCATGCCGCAGTGCCTGCACGGCGGCCCGGGACGCGCGGGCGGCGGCGAGGAGCTCGGCGGCCTGAGGGCGCTCGCGTTCTATCATCGCAGGAGCGCCATCCAGGGCCATGTCGACTGCCTCAACGCGGTGGCCGCGCAGGCCGCCGAGCTGCGCTATTGACCGCATGACACACAGGAACCGATCATGACACCCGAACAATTCAACGATCTCATCACGCCGATCACGGCGTACATCGGCAGCCGGCCGCTCGATGCTGCACTCGATGCGGACCTCAACGCGAAATACCCGGCCGGCGGGCCCGCGTTCAACGCGGTGTTCGACGCCTGCCGCAAGGCCGTCGAGGCGGGCTGGATGTGCAACCGCGAGGCGGGCGGCATCAAGTTCGGCCGCGTGACCAAGCCGGGCCCCGCGACGCAGGGCTTCAGCGTGGACGTGGTCGACATGGACCGGGTCGCGGGCCCGCACCACCGCCATCCCAACGGCGAGATCGACCTGATCATGCCCCTCGATCCCGGCGCGAAGTTCGACGGCCGCGGCGCGGGCTGGCTCGTCTACGGGCCGGACACCAGGCACAGCCCGACCGTGAGCGCGGGACGGGCGCTCGTGCTCTACCTGCTGCCGCAGGGCGCGATCGAATTCACCAAAACGTAATTCGGGAGACGGGATGGATCTCGGCATCGAGGGCAGATCGGCGATCGTCACCGGCGGCAGCCGCGGCATCGGCTTCGAGACGGCGAAACCGCGCTTCGGCGCCGTCGACATCCTCGTGAGCAACGCCGGCCAGATGTACTCGGGACGGTTCGCGGTCATGACCGAGCCCGGCCTGAAGGAGCAGCTCTAGACGAAACTCTTCGGCTTCATGCGCGCCATCCGGCTGGTCTATCCCCTGATGAAGGAGCGCCGCTGGGGCCGCATCGTCAACATCATCGGCGGCGCGGGCAAGGAGCCCGACCCCTACATGTTCGGCAGCGGCATCACCAACAGCGCGCTGCTGGACCTCACCAAGTCGCTCTCCACCGAGTGGGGCGAGGAGGGCATCCACGTCAACTCCGTGTGCCCCGGCTGGGTCGCGACCAACCTGTGGGAGAGAAACGCGCAGGGACTGCAAGCCGAGCTGAAGGCGAAGACCGAGGAGGAAGCGAGGCGCCTCGCCGCGCGCAAGAACGCGCTCAACCGCTTCGGCAGGCCCGAGGAGCTCGCCAATGCCATCGTGTTCCTGTGCTCCGAGCGCGCGAGCTACATCACGGGCGTGTCGCTGAATCTCGACGGCGGCCGGCTCAAAGGACTCTGGTAGTGCAGGAACCTACGCCCTGCGCCGCGGCGGCCTGTGCTGGCGCAGCGCACCCGCCGCGCGCTCGATCGGGTCGCGCAGGCGCAGCAGCTTCGATTGCCTCGCGGTGATCAGCGGCCGGTGCCGCAGCGCATCGAGCCGGTAGCCGACGTCCCAGCAACTCTTCTCGTTCGTCACCCAGAGCTTCGGGTCGACCGTGCGCAGGTCGAACGGCCCGGCCCAGCTGCGCAGCGTCTTCTGGTGGCGCCGGTTCGCGTATTCGTGGAAGTAGGACATCGCCAGCTCGCGCAGCGTGCGGTATACCGGATCGCGATAGCGCAACAGCGGCGGATTGGTCTTCGAGATCGCGCCCCAGTGGCCGCCGCGGCGAAACACTGCGACCACGTGATCGTAATCGCGTGACGCCTTCAGATCGAGCAGCAGCGGCGGCTCGCCCCTGATCCAGAGCGCCAGCGCGGCGAGCATCGCGCCCTCGATGCAGTGCGCGCGCCGCTGGCGCAGCACCTCGCGCACCGACAGACAGGTCTGGCCGTCGGGTTCGAAATTCTGGGGAAACGCATCGAGAAACGCCTGGATCTTGTGCGGCGTGGACAGCCGCCTGAGCGTGGCGAACTCGGCCCGGGTGAGTTCCAGGTCCTCCCGGCGCGCGAAGCGCTTCTTCATGCCGGCTCTTTCATCCCGCCAGGCCGCTTCGGTAAGTGCGGTGAAACGGTGTCCAGCCCAGGCGCAGTTTCGCGTTCGCGTTGCTCACGCGGAACGAGGGCAGCGCGGCCGGCGCGCCCGGACGCGGCTCGGATTCGCCTGCGGCCGCGGCCACGTAGCGGAACAGCTCGGCGTAGGTGACCGGCTGGTCGTCGACGGCGGCGGCGACGAACCGGCCGTGGTCCGTCTCGGCGGCGAGCACCACCGCCTCGGCCATGTCGGCGACATGCACGAGCGAAACGAAGTCGCCGCCGTCGCCGGGAATCGCCAGTTCGCCCCTGCGCGCAAGCTCGCGCCACATCGCATCGCGTCCCGTGCCGGGTCCGTAGAACAGGCCGCCGCGGACGATGCGCCAGTCGAGGTCTGCGGCCCGCACCATCGCTTCCATATCGGCGGCGGAGCGCCAGGCGGGCACCGTGAACATCGGCGAGGATTCGTCGGTCCAGCCTCGCCCGGGATCGGCGTTCAGCATCGCAATGCTTTGCTGCACATAACGCGCGACCTGCGACTCGCGGCAGGCCTCGAGCAGACATGCGGTGCCCTCGCGCCGGATGAGGTCGTTGCGTTCCCACTCGGGCTTCTCCCCCGGCCTCGGCACCGCCGTGGCCAGATGCAGCGCCGCGTCGCAGCCGGCGAGCGCGGGGAGCAGCGAGCCCTTGTCGAGTATGCTGCCGAAGAACAGGCGCGCGCCGAGCGCCTCGAGACGGCGAAGCGCCTCGGGCCGCGTGCCGAGCGCGTGCACGGCGTGACCGCGTTCGATCAGCCGCGGCACGGTGTGCGCGCCCAGAACGCCGGTCGCCCCGACGACCGCGATCCGCATGATGTCCAGGCTCCTGGTTTGTGCGAATGCGCATTCTAGCGTTGCCCCCGGATGCGAGCACGGTAAACTCCGGGCGGTGGAGACCTCGACCGGCGAAAACGGGCAGATTGCAGAGTGGCTGCGGCAGGCCGCGGACCTGCTTGCGGCGCAGGGCGCCAATCCGTTTCGCGTATCGGCCTACCGGCGCGCCGCGGACACCCTCGCGGGCTGGCCGGAATCGGTCGCGGCGATCCATGCGCGCGAAGGACGCAAGGGGCTCGACGCGCTGCCGAACATCGGCGAAGGCCTCGCCAACGCGATTGCGGAGATGCTCACCACCGGGCGCTGGAACCAGCTCGAACGGCTGCGCGGCAGCCTCGACCCGGCGGCGCTGTTTCAGACCATTCCCGGCATCGGACGCGGGCTCGCGCGGCGCATTCACGACACGCTGCACGTCGACACGCTGGAAGCGCTCGAGCAGGCGGCGCACGACGGCCGCCTGGAATCGGTGCCCGGGGTCGGGCGGCGGCGCGCGGCGGCGATCCGCGCCGTGCTCACCGACCTGCTCGATCACCGCCGGCTGCGCCGGCCGGCGCCCGCCACTGCGGGCAAGCCCGGCGAGCCGCCGGTGAAGACGCTGCTCGACGTCGACCGCGAATACCGCGACAAGGCCGAAGGCGGCAAGCTCCCCACCATCGCTCCCAAGCGCTTCAATCCCGAAGGCGCGTCCTGGCTGCCGGTTCTGCACGCGACCCGCGGCGAATGGCATTTCACGGCGCTGTACTCCAATACCGCGAGGGCGCACGAGCTGGGCCGCACGCGCGACTGGGTCGTGATCTACTTCTACGACGACCAGCACGTGGAGAAGCAGCACACCCTCGTCACCGAAACGCGCGGCTCGCTCGCCGGCAAGCGCGTGGTGCGCGGCCGCGAGGCCGAATGCCGCGCGTACTACGAGGAGGCGGCGGCGAAATGAGCGCGCAGGAACAGCGGGCCGTCGCGCGCGACGCGGTGCGCGCGCTGCGCGCCTCGCGCATCCGCGAAGTGGCCAACGCCGGGATGGGACGCGCCGACGTGCTGCCGTTCTGGTTCGGCGAGCCCGACGAGGTCACGCCCGATTTCATCCGCCAGGCGGCGGTCGACGCGCTCGCGCAGGGCGACACCTTCTACACGCAGAACCTCGGCATCCCGGCGCTGCGCGAGGCGATCGCCGCCTACCTCACGCGGCTGCACCGGCCGACCGGCGCAGACGGCGTCGCCGTCACCAACTCGGGCATGTCGGCGCTTATGATCGCCACGCAGGCGATCGTCGGCCACGGCGACCGCGTGGTCGAGGTGACGCCGCTGTGGCCGAACCTGGTCGAGATACCGAAGGTCCTCGGCGCCGAGGTGCGCTGCGCCGCGCTGCGCTTCGCTCCCGAAGGCTGGCGGCTCGACCTGGACGAACTGCTCGACGCGCTCACGCCGGGAACCCGCGCGGTCTACATCAACTCGCCGAACAATCCGACCGGATGGACGATCGACAGCGGCAGCCAGCGCGCGATCCTCGATCATTGCCGCAGGCACGGGATCTGGATCCTCGCCGACGATGCCTACGAGCGGCTCTACTACGGCGAAGCCGGGGGCGCTTCGTCAGCCGTCGCGGCGTCGTTTCTCGACATCGCCGCGCCCGAGGAGCGCGTCATCAGCGTGAATACGTTTTCCAAGTCGTGGCTCATGACCGGCTGGCGCCTGGGCTGGATCGCGACGCCGCCCGCGCTGATCGGCGATTTCGGCACGCTGATCGAGTACAACACCTCGTGCGCCTCCGGATTCGTGCAGAAGGCGGGCATCGCCGCCATCACGCGGGGCGAGCCCGTGATCGCGCGCACGCTGGCGCGGTTCCGCGCGGCGCGCGACTTCCTGATCGCGCGGCTGCGGGAGATCGACGGCATCGAGGTGGCGATGCCGCAGGGCGCCATGTACGCGTTCTTCCGCGTGCACGGCGTCGAGGACAGCCTCGGCTTCTGCAAGCGCCTCGTCGCCGACGGCGGTCTAGGCCTCGCGCCGGGCAGCGCCTTCGGCCCGGAAGGCGAAGGCTGCGTGCGCTGGTGCTTCGCCGCGAGCGAGGCGCGGCTCGCGCAGGGCGTCGAACGGCTCGCGCGGTTCCTCGCCGAGTTCCCGCCGGCGCTTGCCTGAGGCGCACGACGGACGCCCCGCGGGACGCGGGACTTCTTCGATCAGGCCCCGCTCTGGCAGTTCGCGCAGGTCGCAGGCGCGAGCTTTGCGGCCGCGCGCCGCCGCGCGCGCGCCTCGACCAGCCAGCGGTACCCCCTCGCACCCATCGGCACGAGCAGGATCGTTCCGCCCGGGATGAGGAGAGCGATCAGCACGAGAAGGATGGCGCGCAGGATGTTCATGCGCCCAGTGTTGCACACCCGCGACCGCCCGATCGGTGACGGCGGTCACCAAGCGCGAGGCGGCTACTTCCCCCGTGTCACGCGCAGGAATTCCGCGGACCCCCGCGCGCCCGGTGCGAAGCGGTCCAGGCGCGTCCCCATCGCGGCGTCGAGCGCGTCCAGGCGATCGGCGGGCGCGGGGTGGGTGGCGAACAGCAGCGCGAGGCCCGAGTCCTGCGGGTTCATCGCCGAGAGCGTCTGCAGCACCGCGGGAAGGCCGTAGGGGTCGTAGCCCGAGCGCGCAGCGATCACCACGCCCATGCGGTCGGCCTCGAACTCGTCGTCCTTGTCCAGGCCGCGCAGCATCACTTCCTTCATTCCCGAGACCAGCCGGCTCGTGACCTCGGGATTGCGGCCGCGCTGCGCGAGGTAGTCGCCGACGACGTTCATGCCGGCCTGCATGCCCGCGCCCTTGCGGATGGCGTTGAGATGGTGCTTCTTCACCACGTGGCCGATCTCGTGCGCGAGCACGCCGGCCAGCTCGGCTTCGCTGCGCAGCTTCGCGAGCAGGCCCCGGGTGACGAACACGAACCCGCCCGGCGTGGCGAAGGCGTTCAGGTTGTCCGAATCCAGGACGCCGAACTGCCAGGCGAGCTCCGGCCGCTCGCTGTGCTGCGCGACCCAGCGCCCGAGCGCGTTGACGTAGCGCTGCAGCGCGGGGTCGGCGACGAGCGGCGCCGCGCCGAGCAGCACCGCGGCGTACTCCCTGCCGATCTCCAGCTCCTGCGCGTCGCTCGTCTCGGTGGTCGCCTTGGTGAGGTCCCGCGCGGTGTCGATCAGGCGGTTCAGGTTGAACGGGAACTGTGCGAGCGCGACCGGACTCGCCGCGGCGAGCGAGAGCGCAAGGACGGCGAGCGCGGCGCGCGGGATCATCGGCCTGCCGCTCCCTGCGCGCCCTGGGACGCGGGCAGGTAGTCGATCGCCTGCGCGGCGGCGCCCGCATCTTTCGCGAAGCGCTCGGCGTCGGCCGGGCTCGCGGCGAATTGCGCCAGGCGCGAGAGCTCGGCCGCGTTCGGCTGCGCGTTCGCGATCTGCTCGCGGTCCAGGCCGCGCACGCCGGTGGCGACCACGGTGCCCGAGGAGCCGCTGCGCGCGACGTTGAACAGCTGCTTGATTCCCGAGTCGCCGCCCGCGCCTTCGGTCGCGCCGGTGCGGATCGACAGCATGCGCACCCAGCCCGCGCCAGCGGCGGATTCCACCCTGAGCCAGCCCGCCTGGCGCGAGACGATCTTCACCGCGGCGCGCTCGGGCAGCGATCCCGCGGCGGCCGCGTCGGCGAAGGGCTCGCGCTTCAGCTCGGTCTGGCGCACCGCGTAGCCCGCCTCCTGCGCCGCGGCGAGGCCGGCGGTGCAGCCGATGAGCAGAGCGAGAAGTCTCCCTTTCATGGCGTTCGCGCGTGCGGCTCGAACAGCTCGACCGGCTGTTCGCGGCCCTTCACCTTATACGACCCGCGCGGGGCGAAGTCAAAGGCATTTCCGCACGCTTGCGCGGTTTCGCGCGACACCAGGATGCGCGTGTTCACTTCCCGCGTGAGGCCCTCGATGCGGCTGGCGAGGTTCACCGTGTCGCCGATCGCGGTGTAGTCGAGCTTCTGCTCGGCGCCGATGAAGCCCACCACCGCGGTCCCGGTGTGGACGCCGATGCCCACGTCGAAGTCCGCGTCCGCCTTCCCGAGCTGCTTGCGGAAGTCGAGCAGAACCTGCTGCATCGCGAGCGCCGCGGCGACCGCGTGCTCGGCGTGGCGCGGATCGTCGAGCGGCGCGCCCCAGAAAGCCATGATGCAGTCGCCGATGAACTTGTCGAGCGTCCCGCCGTGGCGGAACACCACCTCGACCTGGCGCGAGAAATAGCGGTTGAGCAGCGCGACGATCTCCTGCGGCGCCCGGGTCTCCGAGAGCGTGGTGAAGCCGCGGATGTCGGAGAACAGGATGCTGATCTCGCGCGTGCGGCCCGAGAGCGATTCGACCGTCTCGCCCCGCTCGACGATGCGCTTCACCACTTCCGGGTTGAGGAAGCGCGAGAACATCTTCACCGCCTCGCGGCGCGCGCGCCGCTCGCGCAGGTACTCGAGCAGCGCGGCATAGAGGTAGAAGGCCCAGGCGACGGCGAGCGGCGCGAGCACCGGAAAGATCCACCGCATCCCGAGCGCCGCGTAGGCAGCCCCGAGCAGCGCCGCGGAGACCGCGCCGAGCGCGACGCCCGCCTCGAGCGGTCCGCGGCGCGCGCGGAACGCGGCGAACAGCGCGAGGAGCAGCGCGCAGGCGAGCGCAAGCGGCGCCCAGCCGGGCGCGCGCTCCATCCAGCGCGCGTTCTTCAGGTTGTCGATCGCTGTAGCCAGGATTTCGACGCCGGGCGTGGTGTTCGACAGCGGCGTCACGCGCAGGTCCTGCAATCCGGTCGCGGCCGCGCCGATCAGCACGACCTTGCCGCGCAGCTCGTCCCGCGGCCGCGCAGGCTCGCGGCGCGCGAAATCCTCGTAGAGCGCGGCGTAGGAGACGTGCCGGAACGCGCCCGGGGCCCCGCGCCAGTGCAGCAGCAGGTCCTCGCGCTGCGGGACGGCGAAGCCCAGGTCGAGCGCGACGCGCGCGGCAAGCGAGGGAATGCGCCAGCCGTAGGCGGGCATGTGCAGCCAGTAGCGCCGCCCGACGCCGTCGGCGTCCTCGAGGAAGTTGACGATGCCGGTGCGCCAGTGCGCGGGATCGACCGCCTGCGGCGGCAGCAGCGCGACGCGCGCGTCCTCCCGCGCGCCCTCGCCCCGCGCGATGCGCAGCAGCGGGGCGACCTCGGCGAGCGGCGCGCCGCGCGGGTCGTTGCGCGCATCCAGCCGCAGCATCGGCAGATAGACGTTGGAGAGGCGCGCGAGCGAGGCGTCGAAGAGGCGATCGCTGTCCGGGTTGAGCCGGTCCTCCTCCGAGAACAGGATGTCGAACACGATCGCCCGCGCGCCTTGCGCCTCGATGCCGGCGACCAGGTCGGCGTGCACCGCGCGCGGCCAGGGCCACTTGCCCGCGGGCTCCTGCATGCGCGCGAGGCTCGACTCGTCGATGTCGACGATGACGATGTCCGGGTCGGGCGCTAGGCCGCGCGATTGCACGCGCACCAGCGCATCCATCAACCGGTTCTCCGCGCTCGAGAGGACGTGCAGGCCCGTCAGTTCGGCGAGGGCAAGGGCGAGCGCGGCGATCGCGCCCGCGTGCAGTGGCTTGTCGGGCAGCACGCGCCGGATGTTAGCAAGGAACGCGGCGCCGCGCGCCGACTGCTCAGGCCGTCCTGCGCGCGGCCCGGTGGCGCACCAGCCACACCGAGAGGTTCCAGCCCACCGGGAGGGCGAGGGCAAGCGCGAGTGCGGCGGGCGCGCCGAGCGGTACGATCGTCTGCGACAGCGCGAACAGGCCGAGCGCGATGCCGAGCATTCCCCACAGGCCGTTCGCGACCACCGCCGCGCTCGCGCGCCCGCCGATTCTCGCGTGCAGGACGAGCATGGTGCTGGTGGTGGAGATCGGGTAGACGGCGAGCATGCCGGTCGCGGCGGGCCCGGCCCAGACGCTCAAGCCCAGCACCGCGCCCATCAGCGCGCACACGAGCGCGGTGCGCAGCGGCAGCTCGTACCACTGCCGCGCCAGGCGCGGCACGCGCGCCTCGCGGTAGCGCCGGCTCGCCGCGAGGCACGCGCCGTAGGCCAGGAGGTTGAGCAGCGCGGCGCCCGGGGCGCCCCACGGCAGCGAGCGCACCAGCCAGGCGAGCGCGATCCAGCAGCCGACCGCCGCCGCGAGGCTGAGCGCGAGCCCGCGCGACTGCGCGAGCACGAGGTACACGAGCATGAACACCGCGCTCACCGCGTTGACCGCGAGCCCGGCGAGCGCGCTCGCGGCGACGTAGCCCGCGTCGTGGTCGAGCGACAGGAACACGTAGGCCGGCCACACCGTCACCGGCAGCGTGACCACCAGCGCGCCGATCAGCGGCCCCGCGCGCTCGACCACCACCGACGCGGAGACGACGATGCCCGCGGTCAGCACGAGCTTCAGCGCGAGCGAGAGCCAGAAGACGGCATCGTACGAAATGGCGCGAATCCTCCCAGGCCGGGGCGCGCCCAGCATGTACCGCACGATAGCAACAGCGCGCCCGCGCCGGCATAGCGTCTTCCTATGCCCGCCATCGGAAAAACGAGCAGCTCGCCGGTATCATTCGGGGGTCAGCAAAAGGAGGCCCCAATGGTCGTGCTCGAATTCTCCATGTCGCCGTTCGACAAGGGCGAAAGCCTCTCCGAATACGTTGCGCGCTCGATCGACATCGTCGACAAGAGCGGTCTGCCGTACCGCCTCACGCCGATGGGCACCATCGTCGAAGGCGAGTGGGACGAGGTCATGGCGCTCGTCACCGCCTGCTTCAAGCGCATGAGCGAGGACTGCAACCGTATCTCCACGTCGATCCGGATCGACTACCGCGCCGGAAAGAGCGGGCGGCTCGAGAGCAAGGTCGAGGCGATCGAGAGCAGGCTGGGGAGAAAGGTTTCGACGTGAGTGAGGCTCTTGCTGTCGACCCCGAGGCGACGATAGAAGGAGTCCGCTGTCGGCGTATCCATAGCCAGACAGAATTGCGGGAGCGCCAGGTTTAAGTGAGAAGATGATCGAAATGAAATATCGGTCTCCCGGTCCAATCTCGGTTATCGCTGAATTCCTGCGCCTCGAGGCGGCGGCCGGCCTTGTGCTCATGGCGGCCGCGGCTGTGGCGTTAGTTCTTGCCAATTCCCCGGCGGCGCCGATGTACCACGCGGCTCTGTCCGCCGAAATTGGTTTGCCCCCCACGAGTCTTTCAGTGCTGCACTGGATCAACGATGGCCTGATGGCGATCTTCTTCCTGCTGGTTGGACTCGAAATCAAGCGGGAACTGGCAGTCGGGGAACTGTCGTCCGTAAAGCATGCGGCCTTGCCGGCGATTGCCGCGCTTGGGGGCATGTTGGTGCCCGCCTTGATCTATGCCGCGTTCAACTGGAATGATCCGATCGGCCTGCGTGGCTGGGCGATTCCCGCCGCGACCGATATCGCCTTCGCGCTGGGCGTGGTCGCTATCCTGGGTAGCCGCGTACCCACGTCGCTGAAGGTATTCCTGACGGCTCTAGCCATCCTTGATGATCTTGGTGCGATTGTCATCATTGGCGTCTCTTATACATCGCAGGTGTCCTGGTATGCCTTGGCTCTCGCGGCCGCTGGATTGGCGTTACTGTTTGCGTTCAATCGGTTTGGCGTTCGTCGTCTTGCCCCTTACCTGGTTGTCGGCGTGTTCGTGTGGTGCGCGGTGCTGGTTTCCGGCATCCATGCCACGCTCGCAGGCGTCGCGGTCGCTTTCATGATTCCACAGGGTGCTGATGCCGCGAACGAAGGTAGCCCGCTGTACCGGTTGGAACACGGGCTTCACCCGTGGGTGGTCTACGCTGTCCTGCCAGTCTTCGCCCTGGCCAATTCCGGACTATCGTTTGCAGGGGTCTCACCGGCTGCATTGTTTGCCCCGGTGCCTCTCGGCATCGCTGCTGGCCTGTTCATCGGCAAGCAGGCAGGCGTCATGGCCGCTTCGTGGCTGGCGGTGAAGCGCGGCTGGGCAGAATGGCCGGAGGGTTCAACTCCCGTGCAGATTTACGGAGTGGCAGTGCTCTGCGGCATCGGCTTCACCATGAGCCTGTTCATCGGCGGTTTGGCCTTCACCTCCGACGACCTGCACAACCAAGTAAAGCTCGGTGTATTCAGCGGGTCGGCAATCGCGGCCCTGGTGGGTTTTCTCGTCTTGCGTTTCGCCGGAACGCCGCGCTCATAGGGATGTCGCTGACGACCCGAATCCGCGCTTCGGAATGGACGGGCGCGCTGCCCGCCGCCCTCCAGGCAGGCATGAAAACCGCGCTTTCAGACTCGCCGCCGCCCGCGCGTGGTCTTCGACGCCGCCCTCGTACCGCGTCCCCCGCGGGGCGGGGCGGCGGCATCGACGAGTCGGCAGGCGATATCCATGTTTCCTTTCAGGGTCTCGATGTCGCCGACGTAACCGGCCAGCGCCTCCACGGCGCGTCGGCGAAGCGGTTTCGATTCGATGCGGCGCCCGGACGCGAGTTGCTCGATGTCGCGTCGGTCCTGCTCGGAAAATCGCGACAGCTTGCTCACCGCGACGTCGAGCGGCGAGAGCACCCGGACGTCGATCAGCCGCGTATCGACGCCGGGCAGCGCGACGGGATCGGCGTCGTCATAGGCGTCCTCGTGAAGCAGGCCGAGAGTGTCGTTGTAGTTGCGGTCGAGGTAAAGGATGCGCGCCCGGCCGTCGGCATCCCGATAGGAAACGCTCAGGTCGTCGACGAGGGCGAGTCGTCGCGAAAACGCCGCGTCGATGTCCTCCGAAACTCGTACGCCGGTATGAAGGTAAAGGGCGGCGCCGCCCGCGACGAACATGCGCACCGGAAGCGCGTCGGCAGGCGCACCCTCCAGGGACCGGGCGATCCTTCCCACGATCTCCGCGAGCGCTTCGAGGTACTCCCTGCTGACGCGCCGGTCGGGCTTCACGGGCGGGGCCGGTGCACGAGCCTCGCCCTCAACATCGGCAGGAATCGCGCCGGGCGCAACGGGCTCTGCTTCAGCCACAGTGCGAAAACTTCCGGCGTGGTGACCCCGGCGTGCAGCGATTCTGCGAGCCGCAGGTAGCGCTGCCGATCGAATCCGTCCGCGCCGGCGAGCAGGGTGGCGAGACCGCCCATGAAGAAGCCCGAGCCATGGGCACCCCAGGCGGTGGCGTCGGTGTCGCCGGAGGCGCACAGGTCGAGCAGCGAGGACTCGTAGTCGCGATCGAATCGTTCGGGGACCGCCGCGCGTTCGCCGGCCGGCAGCGGCACGGCGACCAGCGCGCAACCCGCGCCCGCGGCCAGCGCCAACAGCGTGCGCGAGTCGCAGGTCCCCCGCTTCCGCAGCCTGGACAGGGTCTCCCTGGGTACGCCCGAGGCGCGGGCCCACTGCGCATCGCTGGAAAAACGCCGCCTCGCGGCGCTGCGCAGCGAGTCGAGCAGGCGATCGGCGGTTGCGGCAGACCCGAAGCGTGACGTACTCATCAATAGATTATTTCATTTGATGACGAATACGTCAACACTGCCTGGGGGCTGGAAAGCCGCCTGCCTTCCCGGAGCGCGCGTCGCGCAACCGGGCCCGCGGCCACGGCGGGGGATTCGCGCACGGTGATCGGCGCCACGGCCGGGGCGCGATGCGGTATCGTTACGCCTTTGCGCATCCCGCAACGGCAATGGCGCTTCGGCTGAATAACGTATCCCGCCGCACCGGCAACCTGCTCGGCTTCCTCGCCTGCGCGGGGCTGATCGGCGCCGCGTATTACCTGCAGTACTTCAAGGACGTCGAGCCCTGCCCGCTGTGCATCATGCAGCGGGTCGCGGTGTTCGCGACCGGGATCGCGTTCCTCGCCGCGGCGGTGCACCACCCCGGAAGGATCGGCGGGCGGATCTATGGCGTGCTGATCGCGGCGCTTTCGCTCACCGGCGCGGGCGTCGCCGGGCGGCATGTCTGGCTGCAGTACATTCCCGCCGACAAGCGGCCCGCCTGCGGCCCGGGGCTCGAATACCTGCTCGGGACTTTCGGGCCGTTCGAAGGCGTGCGGCGGATCCTGCACGGATCGGGCGAATGCGGGGTGGTCGACTTCACGCTGCTCGGCCTGTCGCTTCCCCACTGGACGCTGCTCGCGTTCATCGTCTTCACCGCCTGGGCCGTCGTTCTCGCGTTCCGCGACTGAAGGATCGGCGCCCGCGCATATTCGGCGCGGGAATTAGGAAATTACCACCCGTTCGTTTGCCGCTCCCGGCGCGCGCTTCATAATCCGGGAGTCCGGCCGATACGCATCTAATGGACATGTCGAAGGTCCCCGAACCGGTATGGCGCTCGCCCGAGGGCGAGGTGGTGGCCTGCGTCGAGAAGCTGAAGGTGCTGCGCGAGAACCTCGAGGAGATCCGCCAGATCTGCCAGGACGCGCTCGAGGACGCGGTGCTGATGGGCTGCGACGAGCGCCAATTCCGCGCCGTGCTGGCCGAGCTGGTGGAGAAGCTGGCGAACCCCTGGGTCCCGCCGCGCTGACCGCGCGCCTATTCGATCAACCCCGCGGCCACCGTCTGGTGGGTCGCCTCGTCGATGAGGATGAAGGAGCCGGTCGCGCGGTCCTCGCGATACGCATCGCAAAGGAGCGGCTGGTTGAACGAGAGCGCGACGCGCGCGATGTCGTTCATCGCGATGCCGCCCGCAACCGCCTCGTGCCCGAGCGTGTGGATGTCGACGCGGTAGTCGATCCTCTCGATGCGGGCCTTGACGGTGCGCGTCGTGTGCTTGAGGAGATACCGGCCCGATGCCGAGGGCGGATCGGCGCCAAGCCAGCACAGCAGCGCCGCGGCCGATCTCGCGACGCGCGGCGGTCGCGAGGCGTCGGCAATCATGTCGCCGCGCGAGACGTCAAGCTCGTCCCTGAGCACGAGGGTCACCGAGTCGCCGGCGGCGGCGACCGACTGCGACCCGTCGAGCGTCGCGATCTCGGTCACCAGCGTCGTGCGGCCGGAGGGCAGGACCCTGACCTCGCTGCCCGGAAACACCACGCCGGATTCGATCCTGCCCATGTAGCCGCGCGCCTCGTTGGCGGCGCCCGGCCGCGAGACGAGCTGCACCGGGAAGCGCAACGGGCGCGCCGCCGCTGCGTCCTCGTCGTGAATCGACTCGAGCGTTTCCAGCAGGGTCGGTCCCTCGTACCATTGCATGCTCGCGCCGCGCTCGACCACGACGTCGCCGCGCAGCGCCGATATCGGGACGAAGCGCAGCTTCGCTTCGGGCAACGGCGCGGCGAATTCGGCGAGTTCCCGTCGAATCGCGTCGAACACCCGGCGGTCGTAGCCGACCAGGTCCATCTTGTTTACCGCGACGACGAGGTGGCGGATGCCGAGCAGGCTGGCGATGATCAGGTGCCTCCGGGTCTGCGGCAGGATGCCCTTGCGCGCGTCGACCAGGATCACGGCGGCGCTCGCAGTTGACGCCGCAGTCACCATGTTGCGCGTGTACTGCTCGTGGCCGGGGGAGTCGGCGATGATGAACTTGCGCCGCGGCGTGGCGAAATAGCGGTAGGCCACGTCGATGGTGATGCCCTGCTCGCGCTCGGCCTCCAGGCCGTCGGTCAAGAGTGACAGGTCGAGCGCATCCTGGCCGCGCTTGTGCGAGGCGCGCCGGACCGCCGCGAGCTGGTCTTCGAGGATCGCGCGGCTGTCGTGCAGCAGCCGGCCGATCAGCGTGCTCTTGCCGTCGTCGACGCTGCCCGCGGTGATGAACCTGAGCACTCCCGCGTCTTCCCCGATGCGATCGGCGCGCTCGACTTCGCCAAGCAATGACATGTTCCCGGCTCCCTGCTAGAAGTAGCCTTCCTTCTTGCGCCGCTCCATCGACGCATCGGAAGTCTGGTCGTCCATGCGCGTCGCGCCGCGCTCGGTGACGGTGGTGCGCACCGTCTCGGCGACGATGTCCTCCACCCCGGCCGCGGCCGATTCGACCGGGCAGGTGCAGCTCACATCGCCCACGGTGCGAAACCGCACGCTCAATTCCTCGACTTGCTCGCCCTCGCGCGGCGGGGTCAGTTCCGTCACGGGGACGATGAGGCCTCTCCTGCGCACCACGCGCCGCCGGTGGGCGTAGTACAGCGACGGCACCTGCAGGCGCTCGCGGCCGACGTACTGCCAGACGTCCAGCTCGGTCCAGTTGCTGATCGGAAACACGCGCATGTGCTCGCCCTTGTGAACGCGCGTGTTGTACAGGCTCCACAGCTCCGGGCGCTGGTTCTTGGGGTCCCACTGGCCCCATTCGTCGCGGAACGAGAAGATGCGCTCCTTGGCGCGCGCCTTCTCCTCGTCGCGCCGCGCCCCGCCGATGCAGGCGTCGAAGCCGAATTCGGCGATCGCTTCGAGCAGCGTCACCGACTGGGCGGCGTTGCGGCTGTCCGTTTCGCCGCGCAGCCGCACCGTGCCGCGGCGCATCGAATCCTCCACCGAGCGCACCAGCAGGCGCTCGCCCAGCTCGCGCGCGCGCCGGTCGCGGAAGGCGATCACCTCGGGGAAATTGTGCCCCGTGTCGATGTGCAGCAGCGGGAAGGGGAACCGGCCCGGGCGGAAGGCCCTCTCCGCCAGGCGCAGCAGCACGATCGAGTCCTTGCCCCCGGAGAAGAACAGCACCGGGTTCGAGGCCTCGGCCGCGACTTCGCGCAGGATGGTGATCGCCTCCGACTCGAGCCAGTCGAGATGGCTGCGCGCGGGCGGCGCGAGCGGCTCGGGCCGCGCCTTCGGCACCGCGGCGCTCATGCCTGCACCGCCGCCGGGGCCGCGCGCACCAGGCGGCCGTCGCGGCCCACGTGCAGGCCGCACTCGCGCGATTCGGGATGCTCCCACCACCAGCGCCCCGCGCGCGCGTCCTCGAGCGGTATCACCGGGCGGGTGCAGGGCGCGCAGCCGATCGAGCGGTAGCCCTGGTCGTAGAGCGCGTTGTAGGGCAGGCCGTGCGCGTGGATATAGGCCCACACCTCCGCCTCGCTCCACTCGGCGAGCGGATTGAACTTCGCCATGCGATGGGCAGGGTCGTACTCCTCGACCTTGAGGGCGCCGCGGGTCACCGATTGCCCGCGGCGCCGGCCGGTGATCCACGCCGACTTTCCCGCGAGCGCGCGGCGCAGCGGCTCCACCTTGCGGATGCCGCAGCAGCGCTGGCGCATCTCGATGCTCGAGTAGAAGGCGTCGCGGCCGAAGCGCGCCGTGTAGGCTTCCACGGCGACCGGATCGGGCCGGACGATGCGCACCGGGTAGCCGTAGCGCTGCCTGATCGCGTCGATCACGGCGAGCGTGTCGGCGTGCAGCCGCCCGGTGTCCAGCGTAAAGATCTCGAAGCCGGAGCCGTGGCGCAGGATCGCGTCGGTGAGCACCATGTCCTCCGCGGACAGGCTCGAGGCGAGCGCGGCCGGCGCGTGCTCCGCCGCGATGCGTTCGAGGGTGCGCCGAAGTTCGGCGACGCGGAATTCGGGTGGCGGGCTCATCGTGCGCGCTGCCTATGCCGCCTGCTCTTCCGCGTCCTTCAGCCGCCGCCTGAACAGGGGCAGCCGGTCGGCGGTGGCCTGGTAGCTCTCGCTGAAGTCCTCGAACGCCGGCAGGGCCTCGTGCGGGTCGCGGTCCGCGCGCAGCGCGAAGGCGTCGAAGCCGCAGCGCGCGAGGTAGAACAGCTGGTCGCGCAGCACGTCGCCGATCGCGCGCAGCTGGCGGCGCCAGCCGTAGCGCTCGCGCAGCAGCCGCGCGATCGAATAGCCGCGGCCGTCGGCGAAGCTCGGGAAGTTGACCGCAACGACCTCGAGCAGCGGCAGGTCCGCGGCGATGGCCGCGGGGTCCTCGTGGCTGTCCAACCACACGCCGGTGCCGCCGGAGCGCTCGAGCAGGTCCTCGCGCCGGATGCGCCACACCGAGGTGGGCACGATCAGGTTCGCCTCGTCCGGGAAGTCCGGCAGCAGGCCGTCCTCGCCGGTGCGGAGCAAGCGCTCGACGTCGCGGTCAAGCAGCTGCCAGGTGTCGGGAACGACGCGACGATTCTTTATCAGATGGGCCATAGACACTCTCCTTGAACGGTTCGACGCCGATGCGCCGTACCGTGTCGATGAATCTTTCTTCCTCGTGCTCGCGCCTCGCCAGGTAGCAGGCGACGAGGCGCTCGATGACCTCGGGCACCTGGTCGCGCGCGAACGACGGGCCGATGATCGTTCCCAATTCCGCGTGCTCGCCCTGCGAGCCGCCGATCGAGATCTGGTAGAACTCCTCGCCCTGCTTGTCGACGCCGAGGATGCCGATGTGGCCGACGTGGTGGTGGCCGCAGGAGTTCATGCATCCCGAGATGTTCAGGTCGAGCTCGCCGATGTCGAACAGGTAGTCGAGGTCGCTGAAGCGCTCCTGGATCGCCGCGGCCACCGGAATCGACTTGGCGTTGGCGAGCGAGCAGAAATCCCCGCCGGGGCAGCAGATGATGTTGGTGAGCAGGCCCACGTTCGGCGTCGCGAGGCCGAGCGCGCGCGCTTCGCGCCACAGCGCGTGCAGCTCGGACTGGCGTACGTCGGCGAGCACGAGGTTCTGCTCGTGCGTAACGCGCAGCTCGCCGAAGGAGTAGCGATCGGCGATGTCGGCGATCGCATCCATCTGCTCAGCGGTCACGTCTCCCGGCGGAACGCCCGTCTTCTTCACCGACAGCGTGACCGCGGCGTAGCCGCGCACCTTGTGCGCGTGCACGTTCCTGCGATACCACGCCGAGAAGCCCGGTTCGGCGCCCGGATGCGCCTCCAGCCCGGCGTCGACGGCGTGAAGCGAGGCGTGATCGGCGCGCAGGTGGTCCGGGCGCGTGAAGCGGCGCTCGATGCGCTCGACCTCCTCGATGACGAGCGTCCCGGGGCCGCCCTCGAGGTGCGCCCACTCGGCCTCGACCTGCTCGGTGAAGGCCTCCGGCCCGAGCGCCTTGACCAGGATCTTGATGCGCGCCTTGTGCTTGTTGTCGCGCCGGCCGTAGCGGTTGTACACGCGCAGGATCGCGTCGAGATACGTGAGCAGGTGCCGCCACGGCAGGAACTCCCGCACGACGTGGCCGATCATCGGCGTGCGGCCCAGGCCGCCGCCGACGACGACGCGGAAGCCCACTTCGCCGGAGGCCGAAACCGCCGCGTGCAGGCCGATGTCGTGCACCAGCGTCGCGGCGCGGTCCTGCAGGCTGCCCGAGACGGCGATCTTGAACTTGCGCGGCAGGTAGGCGAATTCCGGATTGAATGCCGACCACTGGCGGATGATCTCGCACCACACGAACGCGTCGACGATCTCGTCGCGCGCCACGCCCGCGAAGTGGTCGGTGGTGATGTTCCGGACGCAGTTGCCGGAGGTCTGGATGGCGTGCATCTGCACCTGCGCCAGCTCGGCGAGGATCTCGGGCACGTCCTCGAGCCGCGGCCAGTTGAACTGGATGTTCTGGCGCGTGCTGAAGTGCCCGTAGCCGCGGTCGTAGGTGCGCGCGATGTGCGCGAGCTTGCGCAGTTGCGTCGAGGACAGCAGGCCGTAGGGGATCGACACGCGCAGCATGGGCGCGTAGCGCTGGATGTACAGGCCGTTTTGCAGCCGCAGCGCCCGGAACTCGTCCTCGGTCAACTTGCCCGCGAGGAAGCGCCGCGTCTGGTCGCGGAACTGCGCCACGCGCTCGTTGACGATGCGCTGGTCGATTTCGTCGTAGAGATACATGCGGCCCCCTACACCAGCGCGTAGCGCGCGCCGGCGGCGAGCAGCACGGCCGCGAGCAGTTTGCGAACGGCCCTGTCGGGCAGCCGGCTCGCGGCGAGGCTGCCGAGCACGATGCCCGGCACCGAGCCGGCGAGCAGGCTCGCGAGCAGCGCGCCGTTGACCGTACCGAGCCACAGGTGCCCGAGGCCGGCGACGACGGTCAGCGGCACGGCGTGCGCGATGTCGGTGCCCGCGACGCGC
>Ga0082335_1002928_pt1 | contig 29798 bp, 27 predicted proteins | sample Subgrocontami58m_FD_72375 | JGI IMG/M metagenome (GOLD analysis project Ga0082335, IMG submission 72375) | Subsurface groundwater microbial communities from S. Glens Falls, New York, USA - GMW37 contaminated, 5.8 m (SPADES assembly) (version 2) ...
GGGGGGCGGGGAGGCGCGCCCGGGCCCCCCCCCCCCGGGCGGGCCCCGGCTGGCCCCAGGCGCGCGGGGCCCCCCGGGGGGGGGGCCCCCGCCAGCCGCTCCTCGACGGCCTCCCGGCCCCAATACGGGACGGGGAACCCAGGCGGCAGAAGCCCTCGGTCCTGCTGGTCCAACCCCAGCTCCCTGGCCTGTCCTTCCAGCTCCGCGGCCAGGGCCAGCACCTCGGCCAATTCGTCGACTACCAGCAGGCCGTGGGAGGGCAGGAAGTCCAGCAGCCCCCCCTTGTTCAGCACTGCCCCGTAGAGCTCCGTGAGGTCTGGCCGTTGTAGCGAAAGGGCCGCCTGCGCCTCCTCGGCCAGGTGCCTCTGGACCTCCGCTGGCGCGGAGTCGAGGCCGAGGGCGCCGAGGAGCGCAGCGGGGCGTTGTGGAAGGTCAGCGGGGAAGAGGGCCTCGCGAGCGGGTATGATGGCGACGGCGTCCAGGGCGGCGCTCGAGCGTTGGCTGGCGGGGTCGAACTGGCGCAGGCTGTCGACCCGGTCGGCGTCGAGCTCCAGACGGACGGGCAGCGGCGACTGAGGCGGCCAGATGTCCACGACGCCGCCCCGGCGGCTGAAGGCGCCTGGCTCTTCCACCAGGGCCTCGTTGCGGTACCCCAGGGCGACCCAGCGCTGGAGCAGGGCGTCCAGCCGGACCCGTTGGCCCACGGTGATGGTGTGGGCGGCGGACTTGAACTCTACAGGCGTCAAGACGTGCTGCATGAGCGCCAAGGTCGGCGCTAGCACGATAGGGGCGGCTGGGCCAGGTTCGGAATGGGCCAGAAGGTGCAGGGCGGCCAGGCGCTGCCAGCGGTCGCCCGGCGCCGAAGGGACCCGCTCGTAAGGGAGGCCCGCCGGGTCCGGGTACAGACTTACGGCCTGGTCAGAGGGCGTCCAGGCCTCGATCTCCTCCTGGAGCTGCGCCGCCCGCTGGGCGGTAGTGGTAACCACCAGCACCGGGGCCCCGGTGGCCTGGGCCAGGGCCGCCACCAGGGCGGGCTTGGCGGCCTCCAGGACGGCGACGCGGCGGTAGGGGCCCTCGACGCCGCTGTCCAGGGCCGCCTTCAGCGCCCGCAGGGTGGGCCCCCCACTTAGCGCGGGTAACAGCCCCTGTAGCCTTCCCATCTATCCACAACACCAACAGGGCCACCGTAGCGGGTGGCCCTGTTGCAGTTTAGCATGGGGCGCCCAGCGAGGTCCGGGCAGTTAGCGCCTGGCTGCCTTCTTGGTCCGACTGCTTGCAGCAGTCTTGCGTGCCGGCGCGGCAGCCTTCGCTGGCTTCGGCGCACTGGCTGGCTGATCGCTCTTGACCAGGCCCATGATGGTGCCCTGGGGGTCGGCGAACATAGCGAACGTGACCATGTTCGGGATCACCGTGACGGGCACGAGGGTCTTGCCGCCCAGCTTGGCGACCTTCTTGAGGCAAGCCTCGAGGTCGTCCACCTCGACGTAGATGCTCACCGCGGGCATCCCCTTTTGGGCGGACGTGATGCCGCCGTTGATGCCCTTGGAGTGCGTGTCCACTAGGCCGTAGTTCATGGGGTTGTTGGCATCCACGTGCCAGCCGAAGAGGTCGGCGTAGAACTTCTGCGCCTTCTTGGCATCCTTGGCCCCGATCTCGAAGTGGACTACCGGGTTGGGCATGACGTCCTCCTCTCGACTCCTGGGGTCCTGCCGTTTCGACTCTCGCTAGTCTATCTCACCAGCACCTGCTTGGCGAGGAAGCCACACTAGCGCGGTGCGTCTGAAATTCGGTTGGTCAGGAGAAGTGGCTAGCCGGCTACCCGGTGACGGCGGTCAGACAGGTAATCGACCAGCAGGTATTGTCCCAGCTTTTCAGGGCTGGTGTAGAAGACTCGTCCGCGGTTGACCTTGGTGAGCTGGCTGACGAACTCCACGAGGTAGGCGCTGCGGTCGAGCATGAAGGTGTTGATGGTGATGCCCTGCTGGGTGCAGCGCTTCACCTCGCGCAGGGTCTGCTCGAGGGTGTGGGGACTGGGGGGATAGCCCAGGTAGAGCCGCCCGGCCTCCATGTGGGCAGTGGGCTCGCCATCGCTGATCATTATGATCTGCTTATTGCTGGAGCGGTCCTTGGAGAGGAGCTTCTGGGAGAGGGCGAAGCCGTGCTGCATGTTGGTGTAGGGGTCGAACTCGTCCCAGGAGAGATAGGGCAAGCTGGCGGCCTTCAGCTCACGAGCGTAGGTGGAGAAGCCGACGATGTAGAGGCGGTCGCGGGGGAACTGGCTCCGCATCAGGTCGTTCAAGGCCAGGGCCACCTTCTTGGCGGCGAGGAAGCTCCCTTTCATGGCCATGGAGAGGCTCAGGTCCAGCATGAGCACGGTGGCGCACTGGGAGAGGTGCTGCCCACGGTAGACCTCGAAGTCGGAGGGCTCCAGCCGCACGGGTAAGCCTACCTCCCTCAGCAGGGAGTTCATGAAGGTGCGCTCCAGATGGAGCCGGAAGGGGTCGCCGAACTCGTAGCCCTTGGTATCGTCTTCCTGGTCGCCCGCCTGACCGGGCTGGCGGGAGGAATGTTTTCCCCAGCGGTCCTTTTTGATGTAGGCGAATATGTCCTGGAGAGCCCGCTGTCCAATCCTGCGCACGCCGCGGGGCGTCAGCTCGTAGCCATTCTTGAGCTTCTGAATGTAGCCCGACTCCTCCAGTAAGCCAGTCAGGCGCTCCAGCTGGGCCAGGTCCTGTCCCGCCTCGGCCCCCAGGAGCTGGCCCAGGCCTTTTTGGTCGACCTCTCGCAGGTTCCCGCTCTGGCGGGCCCGGTTGAGCTGGCGCTCCAGGGTGTCGAGGCCCTGGAGGCGCTCCATGAGCCGCAGCGCCTCCTCCAGGGTGACGGGCTCTTCGCCCGTGAAGAGGTACTCGCTGGGGTTGCCTCGAAGGGGGAGGAGTCCCTCCAGGTTGGCCGCCAGCCGCGCCAGCTCCGCGCGGAGGTCCTGGTCCGGGATGGAGGCGTCCAGCATCTGCTGGAGCGATTCTCTTAGCTGCTGGGGCAGGCTGTTGAGCAGGGACTGGAGCTGGGACATCTGGTGGCGGAGCTGTTGGGCCAGCTCGTCCAGGCTCGCGGGGGGATGCCCGCCCAGGGCGGCGCCGAAGCGGTCCAGGAAGGGGTGCAGGTCGGGCTCCAGGCCGCGCAACCTCTGTTCCAGCATTCCGTTCAGCTGCTCCAGCATCTCCCGCAGTCGCTGGCTCTCCTGGGGGTTCAGGCCGCGGAAGCGCTGCGCCAGGTCCTTGAGATGGGACTCCAGCATCTTCTGCTGCAGGAGCTGGAGCAGCGCGTCGAACTGGGCCCTAGCTTGCCCGTCCATGAAATCGTAGCCGGAGAGCCCCTTGACCGCGCCGCCCAGGTCGCGGGGGAGGGCATCGAGGTCCGAGCGGTGCTGTGCCGACAGGCGCTCCAGAAGCTCCAGGAGTTGCTGGGCCTCTTCTATGGAGATAGGGCCGGGGGCCTGGCCCGCGTCCTCGGCGCGCTGGCGGGCCTCCTGTAACCTGCGCTCGATGCCGCCGCGCTCGGTAGCCAGGACGCGGTCCAACTGCTGGCGCAGGTCATCCACCGCGGCTTCCAGGTTGTACTGCGCCAGCGCTTGCTGGCGCCGCTGGCGAAGCTTTTCCAGCAGGTCCTGGATGCCCGGAACCCTGTCGCCGGAGGGCGAGCGCAACCCGCGCTGGAGCAGGGAGCGCAGGGCCTGGGACAGGTCTGCGGAGGTCAGGAGGTGCTCCGCCAGCTCGTCCATGAGCTGGCCGCTGTGGAGAGCGCCCGAGCCCTGGGCGCCGTCCCACTTGGAGTAGAGGTAGCCCATGCGCCTACCCCCGGTAGCGAGCGGCCCCCTCCACCTTCTCCTTGTTGAGCCTCCGGTTCAGGTGGAGCCCCTCCAGGATGAACTCCATGCCGGAGGCCTTGGCGGCGGGTGTTTCCTCGATGCCGAGCTCCTTGAAGCCGGCCTCGAAGGCGGGCAGCTTCTTGAGGAGCTTCACGTAGTCGGTGGCTGGCTTCATCTCCGAGGTCTCGGCGGTGGCGCCGGCATCGAACTGGGCTACCAGCTCTTCGAAGGGCCGTCCGGTGAAGTAGCGGTTGAAGGTGTTGAGCACCGCCCGCTGGAGCAGCTGGGTGATGAGGTGCTCCTCGCGGCCCTCCTCCACGCTCTCCAACTCGATCTTGCCGGTGGTAGAGGGCAGCACGTAGGGCAGGTCGCTGATGCGCGGCACTGCTTCGTCCTCGCCCGCCATGACGGCCCGGCGCACGGCGTTGCTCACGATATTCTCGTAGTTGGCGATGGAGATGCGCACGCTGACGCCCGAGCGCTGGTTGATGTCGCTGCTCTTGCGGGCCAGGGCGGTGAGCTCGGCGATGACCTCCTTCATGAATTGGGGCACCCACACCTTGGGAGCGCCGTCGCCCAGGACCTTGTGCTCCCGCTCCATGATCTCGATCTCCAGGTCGAGGCTCTTGGGGTAGTGGGTGCGAACCTGGGAGCCGTAGCGGTCCTTCAAGGGGGTGATGATCCGTCCACGGTTGGTGTAGTCCTCGGGATTGGCGCTGGCCACGATGTAGACGTCCAGGGGTAGCCGGATACGGTACCCGCGGATCTGGATGTCGCGTTCCTCCATGAGATTGAAGAGCCCGACCTGAATCCGCTCCGCCAGGTCAGGGAGCTCATTGATGGCGAAGACCCCCCGATTGGTCCGGGGTATCAGACCATAGTGGATCGTCAGCTCGTCGGAGAGATAGCGCCCTTCCGCCACCCGGATGGGGTCCACCTCGCCGATGAGGTCGGCGATGGTTATATCCGGAGTGGCCAGTTTCTCCGAGTAGCGTTGCTCCTTGGGAAGCCAGGCGATCTCCGTCTCATCGCCGTGGGCCTCCACTTGCTCGCGGGCGTACTTGCTGAGGGGCCGGAAGGGATCGTCGTTAAGCTCGGAGCCGGCGATGATGGGCGTCTCATCGTCCAGAAGGTTCACCAGGCTGCGCGCCAGTCGGCTCTTGGCCTGTCCCCGCTCGCCCAGGAGGATCATGTCTTGCCCGGACAGGATGGCGTTCAGCATATGGGGGATGACGGTTTCGTCGTAGCCGACGATCCCGGGGAAGATCTCCTCCCGGGCCTTGATCTTGCGGATCAGGTTTCGCCGGAGCTCGTACTTGACGGTGTTGGGCTTGTAGCCGCTGCGGCGTAGCTCGCCTAAGCTCCGTGGCTTCTTGGGCATAAATGCCTTCTCCTTCACTTGATGAGGCCCTGCCGGGGCGCTGACGAGGCCCCAAGGGGGGCCACGGGTGGGACGCTGGCCTCAGCTCGGAATGAAAAAGTAAACGGGACGACCCGCCCCGCGCACCAATCATAACGGCGTAGGGTACCTTGTCAACAACTACTGAGCGACCCTCGCCCATCATGGGCGAGGGTTAAGGTGGGGATGAGGATGATGGTGAGGCGAGGCGTTGCACAATAATGGCATCCTGATGAATTGAAGGAGTGCAGAGTCCCGACCCTCGGGATTTTCTCCGCTTCATACAACCCCCTTGCTGGCCGGAGCCTGCCCTGAGCCTGCCGAAGGGAAGGGAGGCCAGTGGATGGTCGATGCCCTAGGGCATGAAGAGGGGCGCGTCGTCGGCGATCTGGCGCTGCTCCTGGGCCAGCGCCTCGCGCAGGTATTGGGGGAGGGCGAAGAGCGCCTGGTGCGTGGCGCCGTCGTAGAACCGTAAGGGCGTCTGCACCCGGGCGCTCACCCGCCGGTCTACCGCCTGGGGGCTCCAGGCCCAGGGTGCGCGGCGGCCTGGGGCCTGGAGCGAGGCGAGGGCGAACCCCCAGGGGCTACCGAACGAGGGTACGTGGGCCTGGTAAGCGCCCACCTGGGAGAAGCTGGCGGCCAGGGTATGGACCACGGCCGGGAAGACAGGCTGGTCGATCAGGCTGGCGGCCCCTGCCTGGACGGATACCAGACCGGACGGCTCCAGGCGCTCCGCCACTAGCTGGTAGAACTCCCGCGTGAATAGCCGGTAGGCAGGGCCGCCTTCCAGGGGGTCGGAGATGTCCAGGATGATGACGTCGTAACGCTCCGGCGTTTGTTCCAGGTAACGGCGGGCGTCCCCGTAGCGCAGGTCGGTCCGTGGGTCATCGAAGGCGCCGGCGCTCCAGGCGGGCAGCAGCTCGCGACAGACCCTGACCGCCTCGGGGTCTAGCTCAACCATCACCGCGCGACGCACCCCACGGTGTCGCAGCACCTCGCGGAGGGTGGCCCCTTCGCCGCCTCCGGCAATGAAGACGGAGCGGGGGCGGGGGTGGGCGATGAGGGCGGGGTGGACCAGGGCCTCATGGTAGATGAACTCATCGCGCTCCGTGGACTGGACCTTACCGTCCATCACCAGGCAGCGGCCACAGTCGTGGAGCTCCATGACCTGAATGTCCTGGTAAGCGGAACGGCCCTGGTACAAGACCGAAGCGACGCCAAAGCTCGTGCGCAAGCCCGGGGTCGTTTGGTCTGTGAACCAGAGGTCAGGGCCGGCCATCTACACCCGCTGGCCCTGAAGCTCCTCCCTGGGGATAGGCTGGAAAGAGGAGGGAGGCATCGTTCCGCGCTCGACGATGAGGAGCGAAGGGCGGGCGCTGTCTAGCCCTTCAATGAGGATGCGCGCGGCGGCCTCGGGACGGAAACTGACGCTGCAGGAAAAGATGTCGACGGCGGCGTAGGCGTGTTCGGGCCAGGTATGGATGCTGAGGTGGGACTCGGCGATGACGACGACGCCGCTGACGCCCTGGGGATGGAAGCGATGGAAGGTGTCGCCCATGATGGTGGCGCCGACCTCACGCGCCGACGCTAGCATGAGCCGACGCACAAGGTCTAGATCGTCTAGCCGCTGGGGGTTGCAGCCATTTAGCTCTAGCAGAAGGTGTCGCCCTAGCGCGTTCAATCACCTTCCCTCCTGGCCAGGCTTTAAAGTCGTCAGCACTATCATCCTGTCCCATGACAGGCCTCCTTCAGAGCAACGGTAGTATTATACGTGCATGTCGCCGTTGCGCAAGAGGGCGGCCACACACCATGCCTTCTCCGCCTTCGCCCTGGGCCCCTACGCTACGGCAGCCCTGGCGGCCTGCGGCGGGGCTGGGCGATGTGGCAGGGGTGGCCTGGGGCTGCTTGACTCCTGTTTCCGGCAGGAAGTCGGCCCGCTGCCTCAGGGGCCCTCGCCCCTGGCGCGAGCCCTCTTCACGTGGCTGTGGCGGAGGCGTCCCCAGGGCTATCGTTCGGGCGGGAACCCCCTGCTGACCGCGGCTATCGAGGCCCATCTGGACCCGTCGGCTGCGGAGGTGGGCAACTGCCTGGCCCTGACGTGCCTCTTCCTGGCCTTGGGCGAAGGCTTGGGACTGGCCGTGGAGCCTTGCTATCTTCCCGATGCCGGGGGCAGAGGGCCGCACGTGCTGGCCACGCTGCGCGCCGACGGCCGGGAGATAGATGTGGAGCTGACCCGGCCGGACGGCTACGATTGCCCTGCGCTCAAGGGCGCACTGGGGCGCCAGCGCTGGAGCCCGCAGCAGCTGGCGGCGGAGGTGCTTCTGGACCGGGGCAATCTGGCGCTGGAGAGTGGCCGGGCCCGCAGCGCCCTGGCGCTGTACCGGCGTGCCCTGGCGCTGGACTCGTCCCACGGACGGGCGTGGCTGAACCTGGGGATAGCCTACACTGAGTTGGGGCGCCCTCGCCGGGGGGAGGAGTGCTTCGCGCGGGCTCGCTTGGAGTAAAGGGGGGGACGGCATGGAGCCGGCCAAGCTATTCTCTGACCTGCCAACGATCGAAACGCCGCGGCTGCTACTCCGCAAAGTCACGTTGGAGGATGCTCAAGACGCTTTCGAGTACGCCAAGGACCCCAAGGTGTCGCGATACCTGCCATGGGAGGCACACCAATCGGTCGAGGACTCACGCGCCTTCATTCGCACCGTCCTCGACGGCTATTCCAAGGGTGCATCGGGTGCGTGGGCAATCCACTACAAACCGGCCGGAAAGATGGTCGGGACCTTCGCTTACCACAACTGGCTACCGGCATTCCGCCGAGCGGCGGTTGGATATGCTATCGGGCGCGATTACTGGAACCATGGTCTTATGACAGAGGCTCTAGGCCGAATGCTTAGGTTCGGGTTCGAGGCCCTGGACCTCAATCGCATCGAGGCCACGTGCGACGACCTAAACGTCGGCTCGTGGCGTGTGATGGAAAAGTGCGGAATGAAGCAAGAGGGGTCTTTCCGTCAGCACATGTTCTTCAAGGGCCGGTACCGAGACAACAGGCTCTATGCCATTCTTAAAGAGGACTGGACGCGGGGTAAGTAGCTGAGCAAGGGGATTGATTCAGCAAGGCACTGCCAGCGAACTTCGAGATCGTGTTCCGCCCGCTTAGCCCGCAGTCAGGGCCTCCAGCTTCAAGTGCTGCGGTAGCAGCTCCGCCATCCGCTCCAGCTTCTGGGGGTGGCGAAATCGCGCCAGGGGGAACAGTCCTTCCAGGGCCAGCATGACATCCAGCGTCTCTCCGCGGACCATGACAATCGGGATGCCCTTCTCTTCGGCGGTGTTCACCACCCGGTGCATGGGCCGGATGTTTTTGGTCACTACCAGGCAGGAGGTGGAGGTCTCCATGGCCGCCATGTGCATGTCCGGCCGGTCGCCTTTGGAGACGGCCGCCTTGTTGTTGCGCCGCTCGAAGTAGTACAGGCCGGAGTCGGGGGTCCAGGCGCCGACCATCACGGCCTCGACCAGCCGGCTCTTCCCATCGGGACAGGTCAGGAACTGACCGCCCAGGTAGTCGGCCAGCTCGCCCACGCTGACCCCCGCCAGGGTCCGGTCCTGGGGGACGATGCCCAGCAGCTTGACGCCCCGGGCCAGCAGCCCCGGCACCAGTTGTATTCGCACCAGCTCCAAGCGCGAGGGCGGCACCTTATTCAGGATGATGCCGCTGGGCGTCCCCGCCACCCCGGACGCCCGGACTATGCTGTCCACGGTGTCCGTGCCCTGGTAGGGGACTACCACGACTACCCTGGCTCCGAGCCGCTGGGCGAGGGCTTCAGAAGCGCCGCCCGCGCCGCCGCTCACCCCCTCCACCAGCATCACATCCTTGCCCTGGGCTGCCTTGCTATAGGCCTCCTGGACCTGCGCCAGCTCGGGAGAGCCAGCGGCCAGCCTGGGTAGCCGCGCGGGAGTCGTTCCCAGGCCAATCAGGGCCGTGGCCGGCTCGGGCAGCTTCAGAGCGGCGCGCAGGAACTCCACGTCGGCGTTGGTCAGGCCTGGCCGGGGCGCGTCCTCGGCCAGGACGATAGGCTTGAAATAGCCCACGGCCTTGCCGGTGCGCTGGAGTGCCAGGGCGATCCCGGCGCAGAGCGCCGTCTTACCCGCACCCGGTTCGGGAGAGGTGATGTAAAGGGCGAAAGGCATCGCTCAAGTCCTCGCGACCCAAGATTGTGACATCTGGTGCAAACAGCTTGGGAGTATACCCAAGCGAGCGTGCTTTAGCAAGCAGATATAGCGGCAGCAACCGCTAGTGGCTGGCACCTGGATGTTCTGGGGGTCGAGTTCCCAGCTCCACTTGTGCCAACGCGGTGTAGACCGCGCCGGCCGGGGTCAGGGTGCTCTGGAACAACGTAACGCGGGACGCCCGGAACGGCGTGGAGGCCACTGCCAGCTCTTGAGCGGCCTGCGCCAGGGGCCGCAGGCTTTCGGGGCGGACCCCATTCCTGACCCGTCCCAGGGTCAGGTGGGGCGAGTAGGGCCGCGGCTCGGGCCGAAATCCCAGGGGCGTCAGGGCATCCTCGACCTGGCTTTGAAGGGCGGCCAGGGCTGGCAGATCGCCCGCCAGGCCCATCCAAATCACGCGGGGCGCCCGCCAGTGGGGGAAGGCCCCCAGCCCGCCGAGGGCCAGCGCGAAGGGCGCGGCGCGTTCCAGGGTGGTCAGGGCGGCCCCGATGTGCTCCACGGTGGAGGCGGGGACGCTGCCCAGGAACCTCAGCGTCAGGTGGACGCCCTCCGGCGCCACCCAGCTGATGCCGCCAGAGGCTACTCGCAGCCGGGCCTGGATGTCCGCCAGGGTGAGGCGCACCTCTGTAGGCAACTCGATGGCGACGAAGCTCCGGATAGCCTGCTCGCCGGTGGCGGTCATCCTGCCTCCTCTAGGCCAGCCAGATAATCGGCCAGGCGGTCATACCAGGCCGCCTGCTCTGCGGGGGTGAAATGGGCGTTGGCTGGGCTGGGGTTCGGCACCACAAAGAGGTGGGCGCCGCCGGGCCTCGGCGACTGGGGCCCCAACCTTGCCTCCTTCACGGGCGCGTCGTCCTGGCCCAGTCCATACTTGACGAAGGGGCGGTAGGCCATGAGGCCGTGAAAACAGGCGACGAGGGGCCGGTAGCGCTCCAGGCGCCGCACCAGGCGTGGCGCCCATTCCTGGAAGTCGGCGGGCTTCAGCGCCGACGCCTCGTTCCCGGGGCGTTTCACCACATCGGTGAAGCCGATGCCGCAGGCAGGAAGGCTGACATCGTGCTCGGGGCCCAGCGTCTCCAGGCCCAGGGCGGCCCGAGCGGGGGCGCTGAGCCGGGAGCGGGTGAAGGCGGGCCAGAAACGGTTGCTCTTACGGGCGAAGTAGTGGCCCTGCTCCACGGAGAGCAAGCTGGGGTTGATGCCCACGAGGACCAGCCGCAGGCCTGGCCTCAACAGGTCGGGCAGGGTCGCGAAGTCGTAGCGCTCTTCAGCTTGCGCTCTTGCCATGACCTGCTTGCAGCTTCAGCAGCCGGGCCGCGTTGCCTCCCAGTACGGCCGCCCGTATCCGAGGCGGGAGGGCGTCGCGGGCTCGGGTAAGCTCCGGGGCCTGGCGCAGGAGTGGGTAATCGCTCCCCCACAGGATGCGGCTGGGGCGGATGAGCTGTGGCACCAGGCGGAAGATGGCGTTATCGTACAGCAGGGAGGAAGCCGCGCTGTCCACGTAGACATTTTGCAGCGCCGCCTTGACCTCGGGCATGAGGGCGTACAAGGGCAGGCCACCGCCCCAGTGGGCCAGGATGATGGCCTGGTCACGGTGGCGCTGGATGAACGGGTATAGCAAAGCAGGGGTTGTGGTTCCCTTGCCCGGGTAGGGGTGGCCGACGGGCTCGGAGGCGTGGAGGAGCAGGGGAATCTCCAGCTCCCTGGCCCGCTCCATGATGGGGTCCAGGCTGGGGTCCGCAAGGTCGAACCCCTGGGCGTAGGGCCGAAGCTCCCCGAGGCCGTGCGCCCCCGCCTGGACGCAGCGCTCCAGCTCCCTGAGCGCCTCCTCCCCGGCGCTTGGCTGAAGGCTTGTGAAGGGCAGTAGCCGCCCCTGATAGCGGGCGGCCGAATCCAAGAGATACTCATTCGACTCCCGGCACAGGGCCTGGTCGCTCCAGGCGAAGCCCAGCGCCACGGCGGCGTCGATGCCCGCTTTGTCCATGCTGGCGATCAGCTCCTCGGCGGTGGCAAGCCGAGCCTTGGGGCTGGCATATAGCTCGGCGAAGCCCGTGTCGCGGCGCAGGTACTCCTCCCGCCGCGCGCGCATCCGGGGCGGGAGGATGTGGGTATGGCAATCGACGATCATGGCTGCGCCTATTGTAGCCCGGTATCCAGCGCCGGCGCCGCAGGGGCGCCAGACACTGGCCGCCTGGGTGCGTTAGCAAAGAGTGACGGTCCATCACCCATGGTGCTGGCGAGCGCCGGGCTGCCGCAACCACTCGCCAGGATCACTCGAAAGGGGGATGGACAGGGCCCAGGCCGCTCGTTAGGCTGGTTTGGGAGCGATAATGACTCACACGGTCAGGAGGAGCACCATGAGGTTCCCTGTCTTCATCGCTACGGCTATTCTCTTGGGGGTGCTCACCGTCGGCGGTGGCGCAGGCTTGTCCATCGCCGCCCCGGGCCAGGGCGACCAGGGTATGAACGGGGCCCCGGTCATGGCCGTGGCCAGCGGGGAGTGGTCTAATCCCGCTATCTGGTCCACGGGCCAGATGCCTGGGGAGGGCGACCAGGTGTCCATCGCCCCCGGCTTCACGGTCGTCTACGATGCCCAGTCCCAGGAGACGCTGGCCGGCATTGAGGTGCGGGGCATGCTGTCCTTCAGCCGCCAGACCTCTACCAGCATGGACGTGGGGCTGATCTTGATCTACCAGGGCGGCGTCCTGGAGCTGGGGACGGCTCAGGAGCCGCTGCCTGACAGTATCACCGCCACCATCCGCTTCGCCGGCCCGCAGGACGACCGCCGGGGCCTGGAGGTCATGGGCCGCGGCGAGATCCATGGGGCGCCCCTGAAATGCTGAGCACCGCCTTGGTGGCCAACTCGGTGCTGGGAAGCAAGCGGCCTGTGGTCTTTGGCTACCCTGCCTTTGAAAAGAGCTACCTAGTCATCCAGAACACTCAGACGCCCAACGGGCGGCTGGACAGCGCCCTGCTCTACCGCATTGACGCCGAGGCGCCGCCACTTAGCTGCGCCGATGCCCCCAGCCTCGATGGCTTTGTGGTCGCTGCTCGCTGCGCCTTCGCGGGCTGGGAGGCCTTTCCAGGCCGCCGCTAGCGCGCCTGCGCGGCGTAGAATGGGCCTATGGTACGGCGCAGAAAGAACGGACCTCTGGCTAGAGCGCCACAATCTCCTGCTGAGCTACCGGCAGGCGGGCCGGCGGCCGGGCCGGCGGCCCCTTCGCCCTGGGATGAGGCTGCGGGGTGGTATGACGCCCTGGTGGGGGACGAGGGGAGCGAATACCACCGGCAGGTCATCGTCCCTGGCACCCTGCGTCTGCTGGGGTTGCGGCCGGGGGAGAAGGCGCTGGACCTGGCCTGCGGGCAGGGGGTGCTCAGCCGGGCGCTGCAACAGCGGGGGGCCGTGGTAACGGGTGTGGATAGCTCGCGGAGGCTCCTTGAGCTGGCTCGCCAGCGTTCGCCGGCGGCCATTCGCTACTTATTGGCCGACGCCGGCGGCCTGAGCGCCCTGGCCGTAGCGAGCTTCGATGCCCTGGCCTGCGTGCTGGCGCTGCAGAACATGGAGGCCCTGGCACCCGTGTTCGGGGAGGCATCCCGGGTGCTGCGCCCAGGGGGACGCCTGGTCGTGGTGCTCAACCATCCCGCCTTTCGCATCCCCCGGCAGAGCCGTTGGGGTTGGGATGGGGAGCGCCGGCTTATGTTCCGAGCGGTGGACCGCTATCTGTCCCCGCTCAAGATCCCCATCGACACCAAGCCTTTCAAGGCGCCGGGCCAGTATACCTGGACATATCACCGCCCTTTGCAGGACTACGTTAACGCCCTGGCGGCGGCGGGGCTCTGGGTCAACGCTTTGGAAGAATGGCCGTCCGCCAAGGTGAGCCAGCCTGGGCCGGCAGCCCGAGCGGAGAACCGGGCCCGCGTCGAGTTTCCCCTCTTCCTGGCGCTGCGGGCGGTAAAGCCCGGAGGCCCTTGCCCTGGCGGGGATAGCTGACCGCGCCTACTCTACCCTAGGGATCTGGAGCCCGCAGTGGGGACAGGACTTGGCGCCCAGGGGTGGCAAGGGCTCGCCACAGCCCGGGCACTCGGTGCTCAAGCGGATGCCGCAGTGAGCACAGAACTGCCAATGGGCGTCCACGGTGCTCTGGCAGGACCGGCATTCGGCCATGAGGAGCTCGAAGGCGGTGCGGCGCCGGACAATCTCATCGCGCGAGGGAGGCGGCTGCGGTGGCGCTGGGGGCGCCGCTGCCTTGGCGCGGGTCGTGCGGTTCCGCTTGACCATAATGCTCCTGGAGGGCACCCCGATGGGGGGTGCCCGGCGGGTAACGGTCGCGGGCCTAGTACCTGATTCCGCAATAAGGCGCCATCAAACCCCGCTCGTGGTGAGCCTGTCGAACCACGAGGCACGGCCCTTCGACAAGCTCAGGGCGAACGGAAACTAGGCTGGCGCCGGTGACTCTCCAGCGGTGGGCTGAGTCCGCGCCTTGGGCGCCTTCTCCCGCCGTTTGACCTTGTCCAGCTCCTCGTCTGTGATCTGCTCGGCGGCGACAGGGATGGGCTCTGGGGTTGTGGTCTCCCGCTCCCTCTCCGGCGCCTCTTCTGGGGGAGCCGCGGAGAGAAGGGCCTGGAGCTCCGCTCCATCCACCGTCTCGACCTCGATGAGCTTGCGGGCGATCTGGTCCAGCTTCGGCCGATTGTCCATCAGGACCTGCTGGGCCTGCTCGTAGGCGGCGTTGATGAACTCCTGGACCTCGGCGTCGATCTGCTCGGCCACCTTCTCGCTGTAGTTGCGCTGCTCTCCAATATCCCGGCCCAGGAAGACCATCTCTTGCTTGTGGCCGAAGGCGCGGGGGCCCAGCTTTTCGCTCATGCCGTACTCGGTCACCATCTTGCGGGCGATCCGGGTGGCCTGCTGGATATCGTTCTCAGCGCCGGTGGTGATCTCGCCGAAGACGAGCTGCTCGGCGGCGCGGCCTCCCAGAGAGTAGGCCAGCATGTCCTTGAACTGGGCGCGGGTCCAGATGTAGCGGTCCTCCTCTGGGAGGAGGCGGGTGTAGCCCCCCATCATCCCCCGGGACACGATGCTGATCTTCTGCACCGGGTCGGCGTTGGGGAGCCTGGAAGCTACCAGGGCGTGGCCGGCCTCGTGGTAGGCCGTGAGCTCTTTCTCCTTGGGCGTGATCACCCGGCTCTTGCGCTCCGGACCGGCGATAACCCGGTCCACGGCCTCGTGCATCTCGGCCATGGAGATGATCTTCTTAGAGCGGCGGGCGGCAAGGATGGCCGCTTCGTTCAGCAAGTTGGCCAGGTCGGCCCCGGAGAAGCCCGGGGTCACCTTCGCTAGCACCTCCAGATCCACGTCTTTGTCCAGGGGCTTGCCTTTGGCGTGTACCTGGAGAATGGCTTTGCGGCCGTTGATGTCGGGCCTGTCCAGCACTACCTGGCGGTCGAAGCGTCCCGGCCGCAGGAGGGCGGGGTCCAGGATGTCGGGCCGGTTGGTGGCGGCCACGATGATGACGTTGGTGTTGGTGTCGAAGCCATCCATCTCCACCAGGATTTGGTTGAGAGTCTGCTCCCGCTCGTCGTGGCTGCCCCCCAAGCCTGCCCCGCGCTGGCGTCCCACGGCATCGATCTCGTCGATGAAGACAATGCAGGGGGCGTTGCGCTTGGCCTGCTCGAAAAGGTCGCGGACGCGGCTGGCGCCTACCCCCACGAACATCTCCACGAACTCCGAGCCGGAGATGGAGAAGAAGGGGACGCCGGCCTCCCCGGCCACGGCGCGGGCCAGCAAGGTCTTGCCCGTGCCCGGCGGGCCGATCAGGAGGACGCCGCGAGGTATGCGGGCGCCCAGGGCGACAAAGCGCTCCGGGTACTTCAGGAAGTCCACTACCTCAGCCAACTCCTGCTTGGCCTCTTCAACGCCGGCCACGTCGGCGAATGTCACCGTGGGGCGATTGGCGTTGAACATGCGGGCTCGGCTCTTGCCGAAGCTCATCGCCTGGGAGTTGGTACCCTGGGCCTGGCGCATCATGAAGAGCAGCAAGGCACCGAAGAAGATCAGGGGCAGGAAGTTGATGAGGAGACCGAAGATGCTGCCGAACTGGCTGGGCGACTTCACCTCGATTTCGAAGCCGGGGCTCGCGGTGTCGACACCGGCCCGCTGGAGTACCTCGTAGATGCTGGCTCCAGCCTCCTTACGGGAGTTGAACACCCGCTCGGCGCCCCGGTAGCCGACCAGCTCATCGCCCTTGACTTCCAGCTTGGTGAACTCGTGGTTCTTCGCCATCTGGGTCACCACGCTCAAGGAGATATCCTGGCTGGTGGTGCTGGCTTCAGGCTTGAAGACAACGAAGAAGATGGCCACCACGGCCACCAGTATCAGCAGGTAAACAAAGCTATTGCGAAGCCACTTGGGGTCCACTGTCTTCACTCCGCCCCTCAGACATTTGTTGCTGGCGCTCAACTGCGTTAGTGGGATAGACGCCTCTGGTCTCTCTTCATTCTACCAACAGCTACAGTTATTGTACAATCACACTAGCGCATGCGAACGCCGAGGCTGGCGCTCCTCTGCTGATGGTATAACGCAGCGCCCCGCCTGCTTGTTAGCGTTTGACAGCACCCCCCACCAATCCTTAGAATCTATACGATCATATCCGTGAGGCGACGGTGGACGAACGTTCGGCAAAAACCGGCACCCTTGAAGAGGTGGCGTTGGCCTTCCTAGCCGCGCTGCCTCCTGAGGTTCGCAAGGAGCAGCAGCTCCCACTCAATCGCTTTGTGCGTTGGATGGGCCGCGAGCGTTCGCTGCGGGAACTGACCCCCCCCAATGTGGCGGCCTTCGCCGAGAGCGCTCTCGCCTCGGGGATCACCGACGGCACCAGGCTCCTCCAGCCCGTCAGAGACTTTCTCGCCTATGCCAAGAAGGAAGGGCTCACTAGCTCCAATCTGGCCACGCATATAAAGCTGCCGAAGGCCTCCCTAAAGCGGGGGGGCCAGCGCGCCGCGGCCGCGCCTCAGATTCTGCTGACGGCTGATGGGCATCAGAAGCTCCAAGAACAGATAGAGAGCCTGAAGGCAGAGCGCCCGCGCCTGGCGGAGGCCATCCGCCTGGCCCGCGCCGACGGCGACATCAGCGAGAATGCCCCCTATCATGCCGCCAAGGACGAACAGGGGCACCTGGAGGCCAAACTCAGGCAACTGGAGGCGACCCTGACGTCGGCGACGATATTCAGTGCCCAGCCAGGGAAGGGGCCCAAGGCCGAACTGGGCGCCGCCGTGGTGGTGGTAGAGGAGGGCTCTGACCGCGAGCTCCGTTATCGCCTGGTGGCCCCCCACGAGGCCAGGCCTGCGGAGGGTAGGATCTCCGTGGCTTCTCCCTTGGGCAAGAGCCTGGTCGACCGTGCTCCCGGTGAGCTGGTTGAGGTAGCGGCCCCAGGGGGCGTTATCCGTTACCGCCTGGCCCGCGTAGAGCGGTAATCCTCCCCTGGGCCTCCCTCTTCGTCGCTAGCAGAAGCCAGCACCATGTCCGGCCGCCCTTCGCAGCCTAACGCAAAAACTAGGGCCCCTCGGTTAAGAGGGGCCCTAGTCTTACAGGCTGTGCCTGGTTTAGTGCCGGGTCCGAGAAAGGCCCAGACGGCTGTAGCAGTCGCTGCAGTACACGGGCCGATCGCCTCGCGGCTGGAACGGAACTTCGGTGTTCTTGCCACACTCGGCGCAGACCGCCGGGTAAAGCTCACGCCGCTCCCGATAGCCGCCGCCAGCGCCACCGCCGGCACCACTGGAGCTGTAAGAGCTGCCTGAGTGGTTGGCCCGCCGGTTCTGCCGGCAGGAAGGGCAACGCTTGGGATCGTTGGTGAAGCCCTTTGCGGCGTGGAACTCCTGCTCGCCAGCAGTAAAGATGAACGGCTGGTTGCAGTCCACGCAGGTGAGGTTTCTGTCCTGGAAGCTCACGGATGACCTCCTTTCGCACAAAAGTTAGCGACTCTCGGTCACCGGAGCCCAGGACCAAAGGGTCGGGTTGAGGTACCTGCTGTCACTACTGGTGGCAGTATAACAACCTGCGCGCGGGAGCGCAACTGGGCAGGGAGCTCCTTTCGTCACTGGTGGAGCGGTGCCTCTCCTCAGGTACCCCATCCCCAGGCTGGCGCGGTGGGGAGTTGCGCTGCCGTGCCGCCGTGGGGTAGAGTCTCTGCGGATTACGTCCGGCGCGAAGAGAGGACTGACGCTTATGACGACACCACCGCCCCAGACCTACATTACCCCGGAGCTGCGGGCGCAGCTGGGCGTGGAGCGCGACCGCCGGGTCTCCCCTCCCATCGCCCTCAGCGACATCCGTAAGTGGGGCATCGCCACCTACTGGCCCGAGCGCCCGCCGCGCATCTATTGGGATGAGGCCTACGCCCGCACCGCCAGATGGGGCGGCATCATCGCCCCTTACGACTTCAACCCTTTTGCCTGGCCCCTCGACGACGAGAGTTGGGCGCGGCTCATGGAGGCGGCCAAGGCGCAGGTCAAGGCCGGCAGCCCCGACGTGCCCGGCTCCCGCGGCATGAACGGCGGGGGCCGCGTCCGCTACTACAACCCCATGCGCCCCGGCGACGTCATCACGGCGGTAAGCAAGCTGGTGGACCTGAAGGAGAGCATGGGCAAGCGCACCGGGCTGCTGCTCTTCAGCTCGACCGAGACCCGCTGGACAAACCAGAAGGGCGAGCTGGTGAAGGTGAGCGTCGGCACGGGCATCAGATACTAATATGCGGGCCCGAGGGCCCGGCGTTGGAGTGCTGGAAGGCTAACCAAAGGAGGGTGCGATGCCGGAATTGAAACATACAGTCAAGCTCTGGTGGGAGGACGTGCGGGAGGGACAGCAAGTGCCGCCCTACGTGCGGGTAACGGACCTGATGAACTGGAACCGTTACGCCGCCGTCAACGACGAGTTTATCCCCTTCCACATGGACAACGATGCGGCTTTGGCCGCCAAGCAGCCCGGCGTCTTCGGCATGGGCAACCTGCGCTGGGCCTACGTCCACAACATGCTCCACGACTGGGTCGGCGACAGCGGCGACGTTGTGGCTGTGGAGCTGCGGTACACGGGGCTCAACTTCAAGAACGATACCCTGACCACGAGGGGTAAGGTCACCCGCAAGTACGTGGAGAAGGGCGAGCATCTGGTGGACCTGGAGGTCGGGGTGGATAACCAGAAGGGCGAGAACACGGCGCCCGGCCAGGCTACGGTGCGCTTGCCGGCCCGCGGCGGATAGCCGCGCAGATCGAAGAATAGGGAGACGGCGATGGCGATTGACCTGAAAGCGGCCCTGGACAAGCAGGTCGTCGTCAACGGCCTCCGGTTGCATTACCTGGACTGGGGCAACGCGGGCGCCCAGACCATGCTCCTGCTCCACGGCTACACCAGCCATGCCCATAGCTGGGACTTTTTCGCCTCCGCCCTCAAGGGTAGCTATCACATCATCGCCCTCGACCAGCGTGGCCACGGCGACTCGGATTGGCCCAAGGACGGCTACGCCCATGGCAGCTTCGTAGGCGATGTCGCGGGCGTGGTGGCAGCCCTGGACCTCCGGCGCTTCATCCTGGTCGGCCTCTCTATGGGCGGCCTGAACGCCATGGGCTATCTGGCCCAGGACACTTCGAGGGTAGCCGGGGTGGTGATCGTGGACATCGGTCCCGAGATCATGACCCTCGGCGCGGGGCGTATTCGCGCGGCTCAGACCGCCCGGCCCGATAGCTTCGCCTCGCAGGAGGAGGGCTTCCAGTACCTATGGTCGCTGGGCGGCTTCCGCAACGAAGAGATGCTGCGCCACCGCACCTATCATGGCTTGCGGGAGGGGCCCGACGGCCGCTGGCGCTGGAAGATGGACCCTAGCCTCAACACCTGGACCCCCACGGTCCCCGACCTGTGGCCGGCCCTGGCCCGCATCCCCTGTCCGACCCTCATCGTGCGGGGCGCCGAGAGCGACATCCTGGCGCCCGAGGTGGCGGAGCGGATGGTGCGCACTCTGCCCAAGGGGACGCTGGTTACCATACCTGACTCCGGCCATCCCGTGCCGGCGGAACAGCCGGCCGCCTTCGAGCGCGCGGTGCGCCAGTTCTTGGGGCTTCAGAAAATTCCAGGCTAGTATTTGATAGCAAACGTACATGGGCATAGCCATACGGGTACGGACCTTCGCTTAGCTCAGGGTGACAGCATAGGCAATGTCATCCTGAGTGAGCGGTGTCGAAGAAGTTACAGCCTGCCTCCACGGCCCTGTCCATAATGGCGAAGGAGGCTGCTCATCGCATTGGCCGCCGAAGGTCATGCACCCCAGACACAACTCCGACACCTTGAGGCCGGTCCGCCCCATCCTTTTTATGCGGCATATGCCTCCCCTCCTCGATCGCCGCCCAGGTTAGCGGGCGCGGACGGCGGTGTAAGCGCCAGCAGCGGGCAGAGGCGCTTGCCGCGAGCTGGCCCCTCTCCAGTAAGCGTTGACAGCCATAGTAAGCAGGGCCAATACTGCCGGCGGTCTGGAAACGTCCAGCGCTGACTTTGAAAGGCTGCTTGGAATGGCCGGTGAAGTGCCACAGAAGGCCCCAGGACAGGGCGCTGAAGCCGCGGACGCCGAGCAGGAGCGGGCGGCCACGGTCGAAGCCGTCAGGGCGTTCTTCAATCCGCGCTCCGTCGCCGTAATCGGCGCCTCGCGGACCCGCGGCACCATCGGTGGGGAGCTGTTCCACAACCTGCTCAGTTATGGCTTCGCTGGCCCGGTCTACCCCGTGAACCCAGCCGCCGACGTGGTGGAGGACGTGCCTGCCTATCCCAGCGTGGAGGCGGTCCCGGGCCCGGTGGACCTGGCCCTCATCGCGGTCCCGGCGCCCCGGGTGATGCAGGTCGTGGAGGAGTGCGGGCGCAAGGGCGTGCGGGCCCTGGTGATAGTCTCGGCGGGGTTCGCGGAGACGGGCCAGGAGGGGAGGACTCGTCAGCTAGAGCTGGTGCAGCGCTGCCGCGCCCTCGGGATGCGGCTGATCGGGCCCAACTGCATGGGCATCGTCAACACGGACCCCGCGGTGCGGCTGGACGCCATCTTCGCCCCCCAGGCGCCTCCGCCGGGCAACGTTGCCTTCTCCTCCCAGAGCGGCGGCCTGGGCCTGGCGGTCATAGACTACGCCCACTCCCTGGGGCTGGGGCTCTCCACCTTCGCCTCCCTGGGCAACAAGGCCGATATCTCCACCAACGACCTGCTGAGCTACTGGGAGTCGGACCCCCGGACCGCGGTGGTGCTGCTCTACGTGGAGTCCTTCGGCAATCCCCGGAAGTTCTCTCGTATCGCCCGCCGGGTGGGGCGCAGCAAGCCCATCGCGGTGGTCAAGAGCGGGCGTTCGCCCGCCGGGGCGCGGGCGGTGTCATCTCACACTGGCGCCTTGCTGGCCGCCTCGGATGTCACCGTGGACGCCCTCTTCCGGCAGGCGGGTGTCATCCGCAGCGATACCCTGGAGCAGCTCTTCGACGTGGCTGCGCTGCTGGCCCATCAGCCTCCGCCGCGGGGCCGTCGGGTGGGCATCCTCAGCAACGCGGGCGGCCCCGCGATCCTCTGCGCCGATGCTTGCCAGGCCGAGGGCCTGGAGGTCACCCCGCTCAGCGGCGCCTCCCAGGCCCGTCTGCGCGATTTCCTGCCCCCTCAGGCTACCGTCGCCAACCCGGTGGACATGATCGCCTCCGCCAGTGCCCAGCACTACCGGCGGGCGATCCCCATCCTGGCGGCAGACCCCAACATCGACGCCCTGGTGGTGATTTTCATCCCGCCCCTCAGCACCCCGGCGTCCCAGCTAGCCCAAGCCATCGCCGACGGGGCGCGGGAGCTCGCCGGGCAGAAACCCATCCTCACGGTATTCATGTCGGCCCGCGGCGCGCCGCCGGAGCTGCGGGGCGCCGATGTCCGCGTCCCCTGCTACGCCTTCCCCGAAGCGGCGGCCATCGCCCTTGCTCAGGCCGTCCGCTACGGCGAGTGGCGCGGGCAACCCCTCTCGGTCCCACCCGTGTTTGAGGACATAAGGAGGGAGGAGGCCGCGGCCCTGGTGGAGGCGGCGCTGCGGCGGGGAGGAGGCTGGCTGGCGCCCGACGTGGTGAGGGCGCTCTTGACTTGCTATGGCCTGCCCATGGTGGAGGAGCGAACGGTGACAGGCGTCGGGCAGGTCCGGCAGGCCGCCCAGGACCTGGGAGGAGAGCTGGCGCTCAAGGCCTGGGCGCCCGGGCTCGTCCACAAGACCGACGTGGGGGCCGTGCGGCTTCACCTGACGGGGGTGGAGGTGGTGGCCAGCGCAGCGGCGGAGATGGCGCAGGCCCTCCAGGCCAGGGGCTATGAACCGGCCGGTTTTCAGGTGCAGCGCATGGCGCCGCCGGGCGCCGAGATGATCGTGGGGGTGGTGCACGACCCCCTTTTCGGTCCCGTCGTGGCCTGCGGAGCTGGCGGCGTCCTGGTGGAGCTCCTGGGCGACGTCGCGGTCCGCCTCGCCCCTCTCACCCACGCGGACGTCTCCGCCATGTTGCGGAGCCTGAAAAGCTACCCCCTGCTCACCGGCTTCCGCGGCGCGCCGGCCAGAGACGTCGGTGCCTTGGAGGACGCCGTCCTGCGGATCGGCGCCCTGGCGGAGGACTTTCCCCAGGTGGCAGAGCTCGATTGTAATCCCATCATCGTTCACCAGCGCGGAGCGAGCATCGCGGACGCCCGCGTTCGGGTGGCGGCGCCCGAACCTCCCCCTGCGTCGGGAGCGCGACGCGCGCCGCCCGCGTAGCCCCTGCGACAGATAGTAAGGCTTCACTACCACAATAGCGCCGGTTATCCATGCCTTCTCTCCTGCCGCGAGGTAGGGTAGCGACGAGGGTGCCCAGGAGCCCCTAGCCGCTGCAACGCCGCTCTCAAGCTTGAGGCAAAGAAGGAGGCAGCGATGAGGCTGGAGGGGAAAGTCGCCATCGTCACCGGCGCGGCGCGCGGCATCGGCGCGGCCACAGTCCGCAGGTTCGCCGAGGAGGGGGCCAGGGTAGTGGTCGCCGACCTCCTGAAGAGCGAGGGGGAGGCGCTGGCCCGGAAATTGCAGGCCGCGGGCTGCGAGGCCCTCTTCATCTCCCTGGATGTGACCGACGAAAGGCAATGGGAGGCCACGGTGGGCGCCGTCAAGGCGCGCTACGGCGCGCTGCATGTGCTGGTGAACAACGCGGGCATCCTGGCCATGGAGGGGATCGCCGATACGTCCCTGGAGACGTGGGAGCGGGTAATGCGCGTCAACTCGACGGGCGCGTTCCTGGGCACCAGAGCAGCGGTGCGGGCTATGCGGGCCAGTGGGGGCGGCTCCATCATCAACATCTCCTCTATCGCCGGCATCGTGGGGACGGCGGGGGCGGGCGCTTACCACGCCTCCAAGGGTGCGATCAGGATGCTCACCAAGGCAGCGGCAGTCGCCTATGCCAAGGATGGCATCCGGGTGAACTCGGTCCACCCCGGGCTGATCGAGACGCCGATGACCGCAGGCATGGACGCCGCGGCGTTTCAGGGGTTCGTCAGCCTGCATCCCCTGGGGCGGGCGGGGCGGCCGGAGGAGGTCGCCAACGTCTGCCTCTTTCTGGCCTCGGAAGAGTCCTCCTATGTCACCGGGGCCGAGCTGGTGGTGGACGGTGGCTACACCGCCCAGTAGACTACGCCTGGCGGAATGGGCCGCTGAGCGCGGGGTGAAAGGAGCAGTCCATGTATAGACGGATCGTCGTCGCCCTCGATGGGTCGGGGCTGGCGGAGCAGGTGCTGCCCTATGTGCGCAGCCTGGGGAGGGGCCTGGAGGCCAAGGTGCTGCTGCTGCGGGTCTTGGACCCGCTGCCGGCGGGCCTCACCGATCCCGGTCACGGCATTTCGCGCGATAAGGTCATCGCCAACATGCGCGCCGGCGCGGAGGACTACCTGGAGCAAGTGGCGGCATCGCTGCGTAAGCAAAGGCTGACGGTCTCTTGCAGCGTGGGCGAGGGAGCCCCCGCCGAGCTGATCGTCAAGGAGTCCAGCAAGGAGGCCGCGACCCTGATCGCGATGTCCACTCATGGGCGCTCCGGGGCCGCCCGCTGGCTCCTGGGCAGCGTGGCCACCAAGGTCCTCCATGCCACTGCCAACCCGCTGCTGCTTGTCCGGTCGCGGGCACCAACGTCATTTACAGAGGAGGCGAGGCTAGGCACGCTCATCATCCCCCTGGACGGCTCGACCCTGGCGGAGCAGGCCCTTCTCCCTGCGGGCGCCCTGGCGAAGGCCCTCAACCTGAAGACCATCCTGGTTAGGGTGACGCCTAGCCCGGAGGAGTACTACCGCTTTGCAGAGCCAGGGTATTTCCCACCGGCTGACCTGCCCGAGGCAGTGGACGCGGACGCCAATAGGTATCTAGGGAGCCTGAGCCAGAAGCTGCGGAAGAAGCGTTTTCCGGCGGTGGAGGAGCGCTTGCTGCACGGCGATGCCGCCGCCGCCATTATCGATCTGTCAAGGCAAGTGGCGGATAGCCTGGTGGTCATGACCAGCCATGGGCGCTCGGGAGTGGGCCGCTGGCTCCTCGGCAGCGTAGCTGACAGAGTCGTCAGCCATGCCACGGGCCCAGTTCTGGTCATTCGAGCGGAGGAGAAACGCTCCCCCTAGCGCCTTATCAAGAGGAGGTGCCCATGCCGGCTAGCGGCATCTACACGCTGAGCGCCTATCCCAGGGAGTTCACCCTGAGGGACGGCACTAAAGTGGTGTTGAAACCCATGACCCCGAAAGACGGCGAGGCCCTGTTGCAGTTCTTTCTGAAACTCCCTCCCGAGGACCGGCGCTACCTGAAGGAAGACGTGACATCGCCCAAGGTGATCCAGCGCTGGGCTGCGGAGCTGGACTACGACCGGGCTCTGCCCCTCCTGGCTTGGGTCGATGGCAAGGTGGTGGCCGACGGGACGTTGCACCGAAGCCGGACCATGGCCCGCCGCCACGTGGGGGAGATACGGATCTCGGTGGCGCCCGAGTACCGCAATCGCGGCCTAGGGACGGTCGTAATGCACGAGCTGGCGGCCATCGCCAATGAGAACGGCCTCGAAAGGCTGCTCTTCCAGGCCGTGGCCGAGCGGGAGGAGCCAGCCATCAAGGCAGCCGAGTTCGTGGGCTTCGGCAAGGTCGCTGTCCTCCCTGGCCACGCCAAAGACCTGGACGGACACCCCAGAGACATAGTCCTCATGGAGATGCCCCTGGGAAAGTGGTTCGACTGGTGGTCGTTCTGACCGCGGCGCGCCGAGGACGGGCGCAGACGGGGAAGACGGGAGTGGTAAGAAAGGCACCGGCCAAGGCTACGGCACAGGCGATCCAGGGGATCATACCCCTGGCCCGCTCTGCCCACACCTTCCTCAGCGTCTACCTGCCGACCGGCCCGGCCCGGACCACCACCGAAGGGAGCCGCCTGCGGCTGGCGGCGCTGCTGGAAGAGGCAGCCCAGCGCCTCGCCGACCCCGCGTGGGCCGCCGGCTTCGAGAAGGAGCGCAAGGCGGTCGTAGCCTACATGCGCTCCCTGCGGCCGGGCGGCCAGGGGCTATGCCTTTTGAGCTCCGGGGAGGCTGGGGAGTGGCAGGCGCTCTGGCTGCCGGGCCCGGTCAAGGAGCATGTCCGCTTCGGGCCGGGGGCGTACGTCCTCCCGCTCCTTGACGTCCTGGACGAGTGGGAGCCGATGGGCGTGGCCCTGGTGACCAAGGACGTGGCCCGCCTGATGGTGCTGGACGCAGGCCGGATCGAGGAGGTGCGCCGGGTGGATAGCGACGTACCCGGCAAGAACAAGGCCGGTGGCTGGGCCGCCTGGGAGAGCGCCCGCATCCAGCGTCACCTGCTGGTCCACGCCCAGGACCACCTCAAGCAGGCCGTGGAGGAGCTGGCCCGTGAGCACCGGCGTCATCCCTTCCGCCGCCTCTTTCTGGGGGGTGCCCCCGAGGCTGTCGGCCTGTTCAAGAAGCTTCTGCCCGCGGAGCTGAAGGGCAAGCTGGCGGGAGAGCTGCCCCTCGACCTCTTCGCCAGCGATGACAAGATCAGGGCCCAGGCCATGGAGGCCGGTCGCGCTGTGGAGCGCAAGGGAGAGCAAGCCCTGGTGGAGGAGCTCATCACCCGAGCGGCCAAGGAACAGGGCGCGGTGGCGGGCCTGGACCCTACCCTCTGGGCGCTGAACCGTCGCGAGCTACACCTGCTGGTGCTGGCTGGCGAGATGAACTAGCCGGGGCGCTACTGCCCAGCCTGCGATATCCTGCTGCCCGAAGAAGGCGTCGCCTGCCCTCAGTGCGGGGCCAAGACCCGGGCCGTTGACCTGTGGGAGGAGCTACCCCGTCTGGCCCTAGGCCGCGAGGTGGGCATCGAGCTGGTGCATGGCGAGGCGGCCTCGCGGCTCTGGCACCACGACGGCCTAGGCGGGCTGCTGAAGCCGAAGCCGCGGTAGGGCCCGACTCGCGGGGTGGGTTGAGCCCGGCCCCCAGCGCTGGCCCAAGCAGCCCGTCGGATATTCCCTCAGGTGCCGGCCTCAGTGACCACCCACGACGCCAGCTTCGTGGTAGGCGCCGATCTCGCTGGAGTTGAAGCCCAGCTCCCGCAGCACCTCGTCGGTGTGCTGGCCCAGGCTGGGCGGCCCCTGGCGGAAGCGCGCCGGGGTGAGCGAGAGCTCGACCAGGGTGCCGAGCTGGCGCAGCCCTGGGTAGTCGGGATGGTCGTGGGCCACCACCATCCCCAGGGCCTGGGCCTGGGGGTTATCGAACCAGCCTTCCAGGTAGTCCTCCGCGGCACGCTCCAGGGGCAGGTCGTGGGCGATGGCCACCTGGACCCACTCCTGGGCACTGCGCGTTCGAAACAGGGGCGCCAGTCTGTCAACGAGGGCGGCGTCATTACGCGCTCGCGCCTCTGGCGTAGCGAAACGCGGGTCGGCTGCCAGCGCCGGGGCTCCCAGGGCCGGGCAGAGCCGCGTCCACTCCTTCTGGGCCAGACAGGCCAGGAAGAGCCAGCCCTCCGCCGCGGGGTAGAGGCGGTAGAGGGCGGAGAAGCCGTACTGGTCGAGGTCTAGCAGCCGGGGCTCGGGCTTGCCTTGATAGTCCAGGAAGTGCTCGGCGTTGAGGAGGAGCCCGTTGCCGAGCAGGGAGGTCTCTATCTTCTGGCCCCGCCCGGTGCGGTTGCGCACGTGGAGGGCCATCAGGATGGCGGCGACGCTCACCAGGGGCGTGGTTATGTCGCAGACGGGGGGCCGCAGGAACACGGGAGGGTGGGCGCGGCCTCCCTGGGCGGCGGTGATGCCGGTGGAGGACTGGAACAAGGGGTCGTAGCCGGGCTTGTGGGCCTCGGGCCCCCGCGCGCCGTAGGCGGCGGCGTGGAGGTAGATGAGGTCGGGCTTGATGCGCGCCAGGGAATTGTAATCGAGGCCCAGCCGCCCGGCGGCGGCGCTGCGCATGTTATGGGCCACGATGTCGGCCCGCGCCACCAGGCGGCGGGCGATCTCGCGGCCCTGGGGGCGCTTGAGGTCCACCGCGAGGCCGCGCTTGCCTCGGTTCACGGCCACGAAGTGGGCCTCGATAGCGCGGAACGCATCGCCGGTCAGCGGCTCCACCTTGATCACGTCGGCGCCCAGGTCGCCCAGCATCATGGGGCAGAGGGGCCCGGCGATGAAGGCCGAAAAATCGACCACGCGCAGCCCCTCCAGAGGCGCTGCTGGTGGGCGGGCCGGGGAGGGAGGCGTCCTGAGGCCGGGAGGGGGCGGGGCCTTGAGTTCGTCCAGGACCTGGGCGGTGTGCTGGCCCGGCAGGGGCGCCGGCCCCCGGATGGTGCCCGGCGTCTCGAACAGGCGCGCCGGCTGGCCGATCTGGAGCATGCGCCCGCGGTGGGGGTCGTCGACCTGGGCCAGCAGCCCATTCTCCCGGGCCTGGGCATCGTCCCGCAGCTCCTCTGTCCAGCGCACGGGCGCGCAGGGGACATCCCCGGCTTCCAGGAGATGCAGCCACTCCCCCCGCGGCCGCTCCCGCAGCCGCGCCCCGATGAGGGCGATCGCCGCCAGCCGGTCCTCCTCCCGAGGCCAAGAAAGGGGCCCGCCCGCGAAGCGGGGGTCCGTCACCAGCTCTATCAGGTCCATGGCGATGGCGAGCTTGTTCCAGAACTCGGGGGTGAGGCAGCCCAGGTGCAGGTACTTGCCGTCGCCGGCGGGGTAGATGCGGTAGGCGGGCATGTTGCCCTGGGGGTCGCCGCCGCGGCCCGGCAGCTGCAGGGCGCCAGCGTCGAAGGCCAGGGCCGCGGCGCGGTAGGCGATGGCGCCCTGGTAGAGACTGGTGGCGACGCCCTGGCCCAGCCCCGTGCGGTCGCGCACATGGAGGGCCGCCAGGATGCCCTGCAGCGCCAGCAGCCCGGCGCCCCAGCTTGCCAGGGGCAGGGCGTAGCAGGTCGGGCCCTCCCGGTGTGTGGTCTGCTCCCACTGGAGGCCGGAGGCCGCCACGAGCTGGCCGTCGTAGCCGGGGCGGTGGGCGTAGGGCCCGCGCTGGCCGTAGGCGGAGATGGAGACGTAGATCAGGCCTGGGCGATCCTGGCGCAGGCGGGCCTCGCCCAGCCCCATCCGCTCGGCGACGCCGGGGCGGAAGGACTCCAGGAAGACATCGGCGCGGGTGGCCAGGCCCCTGGCTGCTTCCTGGCCCGTGGGCTGGCGGAGGTCGAGCAGGACGCTGCGCTTGCCGCGTTGCCAGGTGAGGAAGGCAGGCTCCCGCGCCAGAGGGTCGCCGCCAGGCGGCCCGACATGCACTACGTCGGCGCCGTGGTCGGCCAGGAAGAACGTGGCGATGGCCCCCGGCAGGCCCCGGGTGAGATCAGCGATGCGCAGCCCTTCCAGCGCCCCAGCCACTGGGTGTCAGGGCCGATGCGTGGCGAGTGGCTCTACGGCGTTGACGGTTGGGCTTATCTGGCTCAGCCGTAGCTCGCGCACCCAGGGGATGGCGGCCGCGATAAGCACCCCCGCGACCAGGGCGGCGGCCGACGTCACCTTGACCACGGCCTGGGCCCCGATGAAGTCGACGGCCGTACCGGACAGCAGGGAGGCGACCGGCATCAGGCCCATGGTCAGCATGAAGATGCTGGTTACCCGCCCGCGCATGGCGTCCGGCACCGAGAGCTGCAGCAGGGTCATGTTGGTCGCCATGTATACCATCTCGCAAAAGCCGGCCACTACTAACAGAGGGAGCGCGGCCCGCATAGAGTCCATGAACGCAAAGCCCAAAAGCGCTCCACTGGCCACGACCAGCATCGCTAGCTGGAGGGCCCCGCGCCGCTCGAAGCGACCTAGCGAGGCGGCGAAGAGCGCTCCCAAAAGACCTCCCAGCCCGGAAGCGGACAGCAGCAGCCCTAGCGCGCCGGGCCCGCTGTGGAAGACGTCTTTGGCAAAGACGGGCATGAGGGCTATGAAGGAGGGGATGATCAGGAAGGGGGGGATCACTGCCAGTAGCAGTAGCGTGCGGGCCGAGCGCTCCCTGGCAACGTAACGGAATCCTTCGGCGATGTTTTCGACCAAGGAGCTCTTCTGTGGAGGGCCCTTCCTTGCTGGGAACACGATCAGCGCGATGCAGCCGGCGGCCCCCAAGTAGAGGGCGCTCTGCAGGAGGAAGTTCCCCTGGGGCCCCAGGGCTGCGATAAGCAGGCCAGCGGCGCTGGGACCCAGCACGCGGGTCACGTTGAACGCGGCGCTGCTAAGGGCCACTGCATTGGGGATCACGTGGCGCGGCACCAGATCGAAGACGACCGTTTGCTGCACCGGCATGAAGAGTATCTGGGAGGTGCTGCCTATCAGGGTGAAGGCGAACAGGTGCCAGACCTCGATGCGACCGGCCATGAACCCCAGGGCCAGCAGCAGCGTCGTCAGGACGATGACCATCTGGGTGCTGAGCATCAGGTTGCGCCGGTTCAGCCGGTCGGCGGCCACACCGGCTAACGGGGCCAGCAGCAGAAACGGGATCGCGCGCATCCCGTTTATAGCGCCCAGCAAGGTGCCCGAACCGGTGATGTCGTACACGATCCACCCCAGCGTGGCCATCTGTACCCACATGCCCGCGCTGGAGAAGATGTTGCTGGACCAGAGGAAGCGGTAATCCCGTAGCCCCAGGGCGTGGAAGGTCCCGACCTGGGGTGCGACCGTGGTTTTTTCCGCTGCACCTGCCCGGTCGACGCCGCCTGAGAGAACGCTCCTGGCGGGGCTGGGCTCGGCACGTGCCAGGGACGACGCCGCGTCTAGTGGCGCGGCTGGGCCAGGGGCCTGTTCCCGGTGGGCTTGCACCGACTCCCTCCTTAG
>Ga0082335_1002929_pt1 | contig 29791 bp, 28 predicted proteins | sample Subgrocontami58m_FD_72375 | JGI IMG/M metagenome (GOLD analysis project Ga0082335, IMG submission 72375) | Subsurface groundwater microbial communities from S. Glens Falls, New York, USA - GMW37 contaminated, 5.8 m (SPADES assembly) (version 2) ...
AAAGGGGGTGTGCAGTAGACATAATGTTCGGCCCTCTGCATCGCGCGTTTGCGGTTCGCGAAGCAGATCCCACGATGTCCACCCTCTGGAGGAAGTAGACATAAGCGGGAAGTAGACATAATGGCCGCCGCGGTGAGCCGTACTATCACTGGCAGGTGGAGCTGGCGGCCGACAACCCGCCCTCGTGGCTGGAACCGCACATGCCTGATCTGGTCCGCCGAATCCGGAGCGCAAGGGACGAAGCAGGGGTCGCTGGCCCGGAAAGCGTCACCATCATGACGCCGGACCATCCGGCGCTGACCTTCCGGGCGGCGAGAGAGGACGCGGGCGCCACGGATTAGGGTCCTGTTCAGTCCAATCCTGGTGATCGCAGAGCGTTGCTGGAGCGGCGATTTCCATAACCGCCGCTCCGCTCGTTTCACAGCCCAGTCGCCCCCACCGGTTGGCCGCACGAAAGGAGCCCGCCGCTCGCTTGCGGTGGGAGAGTAGGTCGAGGTCATGCAACGCGTCTGAGTCCGTTCGAACCAGCAAGCTGGCGCTGCCGGTCGTCCAGAGATTCTCAACGTCGCGAGCGCTGGGAATTGAAAACTCCCCTACATCGCGCGCAGCACGGAGACGAAGGCGACCGCGCCGGGGCCGCCGATGTTCTGCGTGGCCGCCTGGCGCGCGCCCGCGACCTGGCGCTTTCCCGCGGTCCCCTGGAGCTGGCGGACCGTCTCGTACACCATCCTCAGCGCCGTCGCGCCGACCGGGTGCCCGCAGGAGAGAAGCCCCCCGCTCGGGTTCACCGGGAGGCGGCCACCGAGCCTCGTCACGCCATCGCGGAGGAGGCCCGCCGATCCGCCGGCTGGGCACAGATCCAAGTCCTCGTACGCGATCAGCTCGTTCACCGAGAAGCAGTCGTGGACCTCGATGAAGTGGAGGTCCTTCGAAGGCGTGTCGATCCCAGCCTGCGCGTAGGCCCGCTTCGCCGCGTCGCGGACCGCGGGGAAGCCGAGGAAGTCGAACTTCTCGTCGTGGAACGGAGCATCCCAGCCCGACGTGACTGAGAAGCCAATCCCTGCCACCAGGACGCGCGAGCGGTATCTCGCCGCATCCTCCTCGCGCACCAGCACGACCGCCGCCGCGCCGTCGGTCGTCGGACAGCAGTCGAGGAGCGTGAGCGGCCACGCCACTGGCGGCGACGAGAGGACCTGCTCGACCGACACGGGCTTCCGGTGGTGCGCCTTCGGGTTCTCCACGCCGTGCGCGTGGTTCTTCACCGACACCGCCGCGATGTCCTGGCGCGTCAGGCCGTGGACCTCCATGTGGCGGACGGCGAACACCGCGAAGGTGCCCGCGGCCGTGAACCCCTTCTGGTAGCACGGGTGGCCCGCCTCCACCATCATCTTGACGATGCTCTCCTGCGGCGGGCGGTCGCGCTGCTTCTCCACGCCGGCCGCCAGCGCGACGTCGCACTCCCCGGCGAGCAGGGCGTTCGCCGCGTTCCGTAACGCGTCCCCGCCCGAGGCGCAGTAGTTCGAGACGCGCGTGATCGGGATCCCCGAGACGCCGAGCGACTCCGCGAGGTCCATCCCCGATCGCCCGCGGTATACGCCCACGTCCGGGAACGCCGTGGACAGCCAGGCCGCGCCGATCGAGCGGGCCGGGACGCCCGCCTCGCGCAGGGCCTCCTGGCACGCCTCGGCGACGAGGTCCGTGTACGAGCGGTCGAAGTGCTCGCCGAACGCGGTGCAGCCGGCCCCGACGATCGCGACCCGCCCCGTCATGCGAGGACCGCCTTCCAATAGTAGTTGGGCACGCCGCCGCCCATGTGGAGGCGGCGCGGGACGAGGCGGACCCGCGCGCCGGTCTTCACCTCGTCGGAAAGGGCGTCTGCGACCTGGACAAGGATCCGTCCCCCGCCGTCGAGGTCCACCACGGCCATCGTCACCGGAGGCGTTGGCGTCGGGACGTAGTGCTCGTGCGTGAACGTGAAGACCCTTCCCGCGCGCGCGAGGGGGATGCGCGCGGCTCCCTCGAAGGCGCCGCACCGCGCGCAGACCGGCGCGGGGAGCGTGTGCGTCGCCCCGCAGGCCGCGCAGCGGGTCCCGTGGAGACGCAGGAGGTGCTCCTCGTCGCGCTTCTCCATCGCCGCGGAGGCGAACACGCGCTGCTGTGCGGGGTCGTCGAAGAAGGTCCGTGAGGCGAGCCACGTCCCGTACGCCGTCACCGGGCGCGCCTTCGCGAGATCGCCGGCGAGCGTCTTCTCCCCCGTCGGTCGCATGACTTCGAGCGTGGCCCCCTCGACGCCGTCCCCCACGGCGGCCCAGAGCAGCCTCTCGCCGGCGGAGGCGCCCTCGAGCAGCTCGACGAGCGCGAGGAGCGGGTGCGCCGCGCCGCAGAAGCCGACCTTGTCCATCGCGCCGGTCGACGCGGGGATCCGCAGCGCAGCCGAGGCCGCCTTTGCGGCGCGCATCCCCGGCGCGGAGATGGCCGCGCGCACGCACCCCTCGCGAGGGACCGACGAGGCGAGCCTCGCCGCGTGCGTCGTGACGAACCGCGCGTCCGTAGAGGACCACTCGGTCACGTCGGCGCGCGAGGTCCAGTTGCACACCCGCGCGATCCCGTCGCCGTCGCCCACGAGCACCGCGGCCGCGGCATCGCCGAGCGAGGCCTCCTGCTCGGATCCCGGAGGCGAGGTGAGCCTGTCCGCCGCCACGACGAGCGCGGGGCGGGTCGGCGACGATAGGGCCACGCGCAGGGCGGCGGCGCCGCACCGGAGCGACCCCCCGAACGTGGCGACCTCGACCGACTCGGGCAGGTCGAGCCAGGCCGCGATGCGATCGGCCTGCGCGGCCGCGACGCGGGGCCACGACGTGGACGCGACGAACAGGGCGCGCACACGCGAGCGATCGAAACCTCCTCCGCCCTCGGGGCCACGGAGGTCATGCCCGCGGAGGCACCGCTCGGCCGCCTCGTACGCGAGCGTGAGCGCGTCCTCGTCGTACGCGGCGAAGCGGCGGCCGCCGGGCCCTGGCGGGCGGCCGTACGCGCGGTCGACGGTCTCGGCCGCGAGCGCGAAGGGCGGCACGCGGGCTGCGACGGCGATGATGGTGGCCCTCGTTCCGTCCATGACGCTCCTTCACGGCCGGGAAACTCGTCGCTGGATCTGACCATCGCCGGACCAGCGCCGAAGGCGCGCCAGAATGTAGCCAGGGCCGAAGGCCCTGGAGAATGTGGCCGGCGAGAAAGCGGAGCCCCGAAGGGGCGACAGAACGCGCGTTCTGTCGCCCCTTCGGGGCTCCGTGTCGCCGTCGTTGCCGTCGTTCCAGGGCCTTCGGCCCTGGCTACATTCTCACGGCCCCTTCGGGGCCCGGTCGCACGGCCCCCGCGGGCCTTGTCACACAGCCCGTTTGGGGCTTGGTCTGTTCTGGCGAACGCGCTCCCGGCGGGAGGCGAATTCTACCGCGCGCCTCGCGCGCGCGGCCAGAGCGGAGCGCACGAAAGGGACAAACCGGCTCCCGTTCCTCGCGGTCTCGGGTTGCGCCGGACGTGAGGGCGCGGGTATCCTCCGCCGCAATGGCTGACTCCAGACCTATCCGTGTCCTCGTCGCGAAGCCCGGCCTCGACGGCCACGACAAGGGCGCGAAGGTCGTCGTGCAGGCCCTCCGCGACGCGGGGATGGAGGTGATCTACACCGGCCTCCACCGCACCGCCGAGGAGATCGCCCGCGTCGCGATCGACGAGGACGTCGACGTCGTCGGCCTCTCCATCCTCTCCGGCGCGCACCTCCCCATCTGTCGCGCCGTGATGCGCGGGCTCGAGGGGAGCGGCAAGCCCGTGGTCGTGGGCGGCGTGATCCCCGAGCGCGACGAGGGCGTCCTCCGCGAGATGGGGGTCGAGAGGGTCTTCCGCATGGGCGCATCCTTCGAGGAGATTGTCGAGTGGATCCGAACGAGGCGCGCAAGGTCGTCCTCGAGTCCGGCCTCGAGATAAGGCCGGTCTACACCGCGGACGACGCGCCCGCGACCGGGCCGGGGCTCCCGGGCGAGTTCCCCTTCACGCGCGGGATCCACCCGCTCATGTACCGCGACCGCGCCTGGACGATGCGCCAGTACGCGGGGTTCGGCACCCCCGAGCAGACGAACGCGCGCTTCCTGGCCCTCCTCGCGCACGGGCAGAACGCCCTCAACGTCGCCTTCGACCTCCCCACGCAGCTCGGCCTCGACTCCGACGACCCGCGCGCGGAAGGCGAAGTCGGTCGCGTCGGCATGGCGGTCGACACCGTCGACGACCTCGCGCGCGCCTTCGCGGGGATCCCTCTCGACCGCGTCTCCACCTCGCTCACGATCAACGCCCCCGCCCTCACGCTCATGACGATGTACCTCGCCGTCGCGGAGGCGCAGGGCGTCCCGATCGAGCAGGTCCGCGGGACCGCGCAGAACGACATCCTCAAGGAGTTCGTCGGCCGCGGGGCGTGGGTCTTCCCCGTGGCGCCCTCCGTTCGCATGGTGACCGACTCGATCGAGTTCTGCGCCCGCCACGCCCCCGGCTACAACGCCGTGAGCGTCTGTGGCTACCACCTCCGCGAGTCGGGCGCGACCCCCGCGGAGGAGATGGGGCTCGCCTTCGAGATCGCCTGCGCCTATCTCGACGCCGCCATCGCCCGAGGCCTCCCGATCGACGACGTCGCGCCGAAGGTCACCTTCAACTTCAACGTCTACGGAAACCTCTGGGAGCAGGTCGCGAAGTTCCGCGCGGGCCGCAGGCGCTGGGCGACGATCGTCCGCGAGCGCTACGGCGCGCGGAATCCGAAGAGCATGCACCTCCGCATGATCGCGGGAGGCGGCGGGAGCGGCCTGACGCTCGCCGAGCCGGAGAACAACATCGTCCGCGGCGCGTACTACGCCCTCGCCGCCGCGCTCGGCGGGACGCAGACGATGGCCCTCTGCTGCTACGACGAGGCGTACAGCATCCCGAGCGAGAAGGCCTCGCTCCTCGCCCTCCGCACGATGCAGATCCTCGCCGAGGAGGTCGGCCTCTGCGACACGGTCGACCCGCTCGCGGGCAGCTACTTCGTGGAGTCGCTCACGGCGCGCATGGAGGAGGCGATCCGCGCCGCCGAGGACGAGGTGCGCGGGATGGGCGGGATCGTGAAGGCGATCGAGGAAGGGCGGCTGCAGCGGAAGCTCGCGCGGCAGGCCTACGAGATCGAGAAGAAGATCCGCTCCGGCGAGATCCCGAAGGTCGGCGTGAACCGCCACGTCGTCGAGGGGGCCTCGGCCCCGCAGGTGGAGGTCCACCCGTACGACTCCGCCGCCGCCGAGCGGAAGGTCGCGGCGCTGCGCGAGAGCCGTGCCTCGCGCCCCCCGTTCGCCGTGGCGGCAGCGCTCGACGGGGTCCGTCGTGCGGCCGAGTCCAGCGTGAACCTGATGCCGCCGATCCTCGAGGCGGTGAAGGCCCGCGCCACGGTGGGCGAAATCACGAAGGCGCTCAAGGACGTCTTCGGCGAGTTCAAGGAGCCCATGTTCTGATGCTCGACGGGATCCGCGTCCTCGACCTCACCCGCATGCTCGCCGGGCCCTACGCGACGATGCTCCTCGCCGACCTCGGCGCCGAGGTGATCAAGGTCGAGCCGCCGGAGGGGGACGAGATCCGGCGGATGGGCCCACCGTTCGTGAACGGCGAGAGCGCCTACTTCCTCGCGATCAACCGGAACAAGAAGAGCGTGTCGATCGACCTGCGGTCGCCGCAAGGCGTGGCCGTATTCCACCGGCTTGCCGCGAAGGCCGACGTCGTCATCGACAACTTCCGCCCGGGGGTGATGGCGCGTCTTGGCATCGGCCACGACCGGCTGCGCGAGCTCTCCCCGGCGCTCGTCCTCTGCTCGATCTCGAGCTTCGGCGAGGAGGGGCCGATGCGCGACCTCCCCGCCTTCGACCTCGTCGTGCAGGCCTGGTCGGGCGCGATGAGCGTGACGGGGGAGCCGGGCGCGCCGCCGGCGCGCCTGGGAATTCCCCTCGGCGACCTGGCGGGGGGGAGCTACGCGGCCCTCGCGATCGCGGCCGCGCTCGTGCGCCGCGGAAGGACGGGGAAGGGGGAGCGGATCGAGCTGTCGCTCCTCGACTGCCTGACCGCGATGCACACCTACGTCGCGCAGTACCACCTCGCGGACGGCCGCGTCCCGGGGCCGCAGGGGTCGCGCCACATGTCGGTCGTCCCGTACGGCGCCTTTCCGACGCGCGACGGCTGGGTCGTCGTCGGCGTCTTCACGGAGCGCTTCTGGGAGGGGTTCTGCCGGGCCCTCGGGCGCGCGGAGTGGACGCACGATGAGCGGTTCGCCTCGAACGAGCTGCGCGTCGCCAACCGCGCGTTGCTCGAGCCGGCGATCCAGGAAGTTCTTGGCGCGCGCGGCACCGACGAGTGGCTCTCCCGCCTCAACGCGGAGGGAATTCCCGCCGCGCCCGTGCTCACCCTCGACCGCACGCTTGAACTCCCGCAGCTCGCGCAGCGCGGGATGGTCACCTCGTTCGAGCACCCCGTCGCGGGACACGTGAGGACGCTCGGCGATCCCATTCGCCGCGCCGCGCCGCGCCCGTCGCCGCTCCTCGGACAGCACACGGCCGAGGTCCTGCGCGAGTGGGGGGAGTATCCCGAGAACGAAATCGCCTCGCTCATGACGTCCGGCATCACCAGGGGGTCGTAGGAATGCGCATCGGCATCGACGTGGGAGGCACCTTCACCGACGTCATCGGCGTCGACGCGGAGGGCCGGCTGACCGCGGCCAAGTCGTACACGACGCCGGCGGACCCCTCCGAGGGGGTCGGCGCGGCAATCACGAAGCTCCTCAAGGCGACAGGGCGGGAGGCCTCCTCGGTCGCCCACCTCATCCACGGCACGACGATCGGCACGAACGCACTGCTCGAGCGAAAGGGGGTCAAGGCGGGCCTCCTCACGACCGCGGGGTTCCGCGACGTGCTCGAGATCGGACGCGTCCAGCGTCCCGCGGCCGGCCTGTACGACTTCAACGTCGACTCGCCGCCTCCGCTCATCCCGAGGGCCCTGCGCCTCGAGGCGATCGAGCGGGTCGGCGCCGACGGAATCGTGGTCACGCCGCTCGACGAGGCCTCCGTCCGCGCCGCAGCGGAGGTGTTCCGCCGCGAGCAGGTGCGGGCCGTCGCGGTGTGCTTCCTCTTCTCCTTCCTCAAGCCCGATCACGAGCGTCGCGCGAGGGAGATCCTCGAGAAGGAGCTCCCGGGCATCTACGTTTCCCTCTCGTGCGAGATCTGCCCCGAGTTCCGCGAGTTCGAGCGGACCTCCACGGTGGTGATCAGCGCCTACCTCCAGCCGATCGTCGAGTCGTACGTGGAGCGCCTCGCGCGCCGCGTCGAGGAGCGCTTCCCGAAGGCCGACCTGCGGATCATCCAGTGCAATGGCGGGACGATGCGCGCGGCGGCGGCGAAGGGGCGCGCGGTGAACCTGGTCAACTCGGGGCCGGCGGGGGGCGCGACCGCGGCGTCGTTCCTCGCACGCCTCTCGAACGAGCCGAAGGTCTGCGCGGTCGACATGGGCGGGACCTCGTTCGACGTGAGCGTGATCGCGGACGGGATGGCGCACGTGACGACCGATGGCAGCTTCGAGGGGTACCCGATGCGCGTCGCGATGAGCAAGGTCACCGCGATCGGCGCGGGGGGCGGATCGATCGCGCGCGTCGATGCGGGAGGGGCCCTCGAGGTCGGCCCGCAGAGCGCCGCGGCGGTCCCCGGCCCGGCCTGCTACGGCCGCGGGGGGACCTCGCCCACGGTCACCGATGCGAACGTGGTGCTCGGCCGCATCAGCCCAGACTACTTCCTCGGCGGCGAGATCCGCCTGCGCAAGGACCTCGCGGAGGAGGCGATCGCGCGGCACGTCGCCGAGCCGCTCGGCCTCCCGCTCGAGCAGGCCGCGCACGGGATCCTCCGCGTCGTGAACGCGAAGATGGCGAAGGAGATGGTCGCGGGGACGATCCAGCGCGGGCACGACCCGCGCGAGTTCACCCTCCTCGCCTTCGGCGGCGCGGGGCCGCTCCACGCCGTCGACCTGGCCGAGGAGCTGGCGATGCGGCGCGTCGTCGTCCCGCGGTTCCCCGGCGTCTTCTCCGCCTTCGGCCTTCTCGTCGCCGACACGCGGCACGATTTCCTCCGCACCGTCATGCGGAGCGAGGCGCAGGTCAACGCCGCGTGGCTCACGGGGGCGCTGAAGGAGCTGACCGCGCGCGGCGCCGCGGAGCTCGAGGCCGACGGGATCGCCCCCGGCCAGCGGCGGATCCTGTGGAGCGCCGACCTGCGGTTCGAGGGGCAGTCGTACGAGCTGAATGTCCCGATCGAGCGGAAGGACGTCCTGGAGGCCGGCGACGTGAAGCGGATGTTCGCCGACTTCGCGGCGCTGCACGAGCGGATCTACGCCTTCCGCGCGGTGGACGAGAAGAACGTCATCGTGAACCTCCGCGTGGCGGCGATCGGCGTCGCTCCGCCGATCCTCCTCCCCCGCCCCGGCCAGGGCGAGGGGGCGCTCAAGGGGACGCGGCGGGTCTACTTCCCGGGGCCTGGGTTCGTCGACGCGAACATCTACGAGCGCGCGCGGCTCGGTCTCGGCGAAGCGGTCGAGGGACCGGCCGTCGTGGAGGAGGAGGCCTCGTGCACCGTCGTCCCCCCGCGGCGCAGCGTGCGCCTGGATTCCATCGGCAGTCTCGTGATCGACTTGACGTAGTCCTGCGACGCGGCTTCAGCCCCGAAGGGGCGATGTCAAGACAGCCAGGGGCGCAGCCCCTGGGGCTTTCAGATGCGCTGTGAAGGGAGCCCTGAAAGGGCGACACATTCGATGGGTCGCCCTTTCAGGGCTCGCATTTCGCCAGGAACGCGGAATCCAGGGGCTTGCGCCCAATGGCACTAAATGAACGCCGAATTTGCCGGGGCCGGGGCGACCTGTTGGGGTACGTTGGGCCGAGCCCTACCACCTGTTGACGGCGGACGCCTCGAAGAGCCGTTCGTTTAGTGCCATTGGGCTGCGCCCCTGGCTTTCATGGGACGCCCCTTCGGGGCTGGTCGAGAGCAGCGTTTTGGGACCAGCCGTGCTCCGGAGTCCGCATGGCCGTTTATGAATACAAGGCGCTCAAGCAGGACGGCTCGCACACCACGGGCGTGATCGACGCCGACAGCCCGCGCGAGGCGCGGTCGAAGCTCCGCGCGCAGGAGTTGCACGTCACCGACCTGGAGACGTACGCGGCGGCGCGCGCCAAGGAGATCCGGATCACGCTCCCCTTCTCGAAGGGGCTCTCGCGCAGGCGTCTGACCGACATGGCGGTCCTGACGCGGCAGCTCGGGACGCTGATCAACGCAGGCATTCCCCTCGCGCAGGCGATGAACGCCCTGATCGAGCAGACCGACGACAAGGCGATGGAGGCGATCCTCCGCGACGTCCGCGAGCGGATCACGCAGGGGGCGAGCTTCGCCGACGGGCTCTCGTTCCACCCGAAGTATTTCGGCGACCTCTACGTGAACATGGTCCGCGCCGGGGAGGCGAGCGGGTCTCTCGACGCGGTGCTCCACCGCCTCGCTGATTATTTGCAGAAGCAGGCGCGGACACGCGGGAAAATCGCCGCGGCGATGACCTACCCGGTGATCATGCTCGTCGTCGGGGCGGCGGTGGTCACCTTCCTCATGAGCTTCGTCGTCCCGCAGATCGTCCAGCGGATCGTTCAGCAGCGCGGGAAGGCGGCCCTGCCGCTGCCGACGGTCATCCTGATGAACATCTCGGGGTTCGTGCATGACTGGTGGTGGGGGATCCTCATCTTCTTCGTCGTCGCGTCCATCGTGACCCGCCTCCTCACGCGTTCTCCCGCGGGGCGCCTGGCCCTCGACAAAGCGCTCCTCCGCCTTCCCATCCTGGGTGAGCTGTTCAAGAAGACGGCGATCTCGCGCTTCGCGACGACCTTCGCGACGCTCCTCGAGAGCGGGATCCCCGCGATGGAGGCGCTCAACATCGTCAAGCAGGTCGTCGACAACATGGTCCTCGCGAAGGTGATCGAGGAGGTGCGGACGAAGGTGATCCAGGGGGCCGACATGTCGACGCCGCTCAAGAACAGCAAGATCTTCCCCCCCGTCGTGTGCTACATGATCGCGATCGGCGAGGAGTCGGGGAAGCTCGAGGAGCTGCTCCGGAAGGTGGCCGAAGCCTACGACGAGGAAGTCGACATCACCACGCAGAAGGTGACGACACTCCTGGAGCCGATCATGATCATCGCGCTCGCCTGCGTGGTGGGGTTCATCGTGCTCGCGGTGCTCCTGCCGATCCTCGAGCAGGCGAAGGGATTCGGCGGAATGTAGCGACGACCCAACCCGGGGCGCCCTCCGGCAGTTGAAGGGGCATGGCCGGAGTGCGTCTTGGAGGGTCGGGCATGAAGAGGCAGCCTCGCCGCGGCATCACGCTGATCGAGATGCTCGCGGTGCTCGTGATCATCGCCCTGGTGGCGACGGTCGCCCTGATGAATGTGAGCGGGTCCGTCGTCAAGGCGAGGCGGGACACGGCGAGGGCGGTCCTGGTTGAGCTGGGCCAGGCGGTGGACACCTTCAAGCTCGGCCATGGAAAGCTGCCTGCGAGCCTGCAGGACCTCGTGACCGCTCCGGGCTGGGTGCGGAGCGGGTACCCCGTGGGAGGGTACCTCAAGACCAAGATCGTGCCGAACGACCCGTGGGGGAATCCGTACCTCTACTCGGTGGAGTCGAACGGCGAGTATCGGCTCCTGTCGCATGGCCAGGATGGTCAGGCCGGGGGAACCGGAGACGACGCGGACATCGTGCTCGGAGAGCCGTGACCGGAATCTGCCCAACAGACGCGGCGTCCGGGAGTGTATATACTAGTAGATCACCTCTGGACGCAGGACGGGAGACAACCATGTTGCGACCGAACAGCCGCCGGGGCGTCACGCTCATCGAGATGCTCGCGGTGCTCATCATCATCGGCCTCGTCGCCACGGTGGCCGTGATCAACGTCATGGACCGCGTCGAGCGCGGGAAGCTCGACCTCGCGAAGGGGCAGATCAAGACCCTCGACGAGGCTGTGAGCCTCTTCAAGCTCGACCACCAGAAGTTCCCCGATTCGCTCCAGGACCTCGTCGTCGCGCCGGGCTGGATCAAGAAGCCGTTCCCCGCGGGAGGGTATCTCAACAGTCCGTCGATCCCGAACGACCCATGGGGGAACCCGTTCACCTACGCGGTCGAGGGGACCTCGAAGTTCACCATCACCTGCTACGGCAAGGACGGCCAGCCCGGCGGGACGGGACTCGACGCGGACATCGACAGCCACAACATGGCACAGTAGGGCGGGCATGCACCGACACGCCGCGGGCGGATTCACGCTCATCGAGCTGATCGCCGTGATGGCCTTCCTCGGCCTCATCGCGATGTTCGCCGTGCTGCGCATCGACTGGGCGGTCCCGAAGTACGCCCTCCGCTCCGCGGGGAACCGGATCGGCGGGATCTGCGCGATGGCGCGCGGGTACGCCGTCTCGCGCGGGCGCGCCTTCTACGTCGAGTACGACGTGAAGAACCGCAGGATCACCCTCTCGGGGCCGATCCTCTCCCCCGAGCAGGAGGAGGCGAAGGGGGCCGAGGAGTTCACGCCCCTCCCCGCCGTCGCCCCCGCGGACCAGTGGGAGGTGGTGCTCGATGAGACCCTCCCGAGCGGAGTCGACTTCGAGGACGTCTGGGTCGGCGCGAAGAAGGCGGACGGCGACATGGTGCGCATCGAGTTCTCCCCCCTCGGGACCGCCGACACGCACACGGTGCACCTGAAGGGGGAGGGGGAGCGCAAGATGACGATCCACATCAACGGCGTCACGGGGACGCCTACCTACTACGAGGAGCGCTGGGAGCCGAAGGAGCCGAAGAAGGCCGATGAATACTAGGCGCGGTCTTGTCCCCCGTAGCGCGAAGCGCGAAGGGGGATTCACGCTGATCGAGGTCCTCTTCGCGCTCGCGCTCATGGCGGTTGCGCTCGCGGTGCTCGGGAACATCCTCAAGGGGTCGATCGGCCAGGCGGGGTATGCCCGCGAGCAGCGGACCGGCGCGATCCTCGCGGATCAGAAGATGGGGCAGCTCCTCTCCGTGAAGGACATCGAGCTCGAGCCGCACAGCGGGCAGTTCGAGGGGTACGACGGGTTCGACTGGAGCTTCGAGAGTGCGAACAAGTCGCTGAAGATCACGAAGCCCGACAACAAGGAGGAGGAGCAGGGGCAGTTCGTCGAGATCACGCTCTCGGTGCGGATCCCCGGGACGGACAAGCCTATCAAGGTCGTCGCGCACAAGCCGATCGATCCGGCCCCCGCGTCGGGGACGGGCGGCACCGGCGGCACAGGCGGGGGCGGCGGAGGAGGCGGCCGATGAGGCGACGACGCACGGACGCTTTCACATTGATTGAGGTCTGCCTCGCGATTGCGATCCTCGCCCTCCTGATGGCGCTCGCGTACGGGGTCCTCAACACGAACCTCGCGGCGGCCGACCGGATCGAGAAGGTCCTGCGTCGCGTCGAGATCGGGCCCGCGGTCATGCACGCGGTCGAGCAGGACCTCCGCTGCGTGCTGCGCCTCCAGGACAACGCGAAGCCCACCTTCGTCGGCAAGCAGGGCACGGACGGCGCGGACTACGATCAGGTCGACTTCGTCTCGACCCGGGACGGGTTCGACTCGGAGCGCCAGAAGGTCTGCGACTTCTGCGAGACGGGCTTCCGCATGGAGCGGAACAGCGACGGCCCCGACCAGGGGTTCTACACGCTCTACCGCCGCTTCGACCCGTTCATCGACAGCGAGCCGCTGAAGGGCGGCGTCCTCATTCCGGTCTACACGCGCGTGAAGCGGTTCAACCTCCGCTACTCGGACGGGAACGAGTGGAAGGAGGAGTGGGACAACAAGCAGGCGAACGGCTATCCGAAGTCGGTCGAGGTGACCCTGGAGCTCGACTACGGCGACGGCGAGGAGGGGAACACCGAGCTGACGAAGTTCACGACGGTCATTCCCCTCCAGCAGTAGCGATCACTTCCCCGTGACGCGGTAGACCTTCACCGACGCCGAGCCCCCCTCGCCGCGATGCGGCGCCGCGACGTAGAGCACGCGCTGCTCGGGGACGAAGAGGCTCGTCCGCGCCCCCTTCGCCGTCGCCACCTTCGCAATCCGCTCGAACGCGTCGCCTTCGCCGCGCTGCACGACGTCGAGGTACCCCTCCCCGCACGACAGGTAGAGCCGCCGCGTCTGGGAGTCCCAGAAGATGTCGTCGACGTCGGCCGAGATCTCGACCGAGGCCACCTGCTTCCCCGACTCCGTGTCGTAGACCAGCATCTTCGGAGGCTGGCGGCAGCCGACGTAGAGGCGGTGCCCCTCCGCGTCGAGCGCCATCGGGTAGTTGGAGTCGGCGCCGTCGACGGGCCACGAGGCGACCTGCTCACCCTTCGCGATGTCCACGACCGCGACCTCGTCGGCGGGAGGGACGTTGACATAGACGCGGCCTCCGTCCACCTCGAACGCCTCCGGATGCCCCTTCAGCTTCACCCTCGAGGTGACCTTCCCGCTTGCGGGGTCGATGAACGCGACTCCCCCCTCGCCAAAGCCGACGACGACCGTCTTCCCCGCCGGGTCCCAGCGCATGTTGTCCGAATCGTCCCCCGTGTCGGCCGTGCGGAGGAGCGCAAGCGTCTCGCCATGGAAGAACCGCGTGCAACTGTCCTGCCCGCACGCAAGAGCCACCTCGTGCATCCCGGGCACGGCGAGCACCCCCTGCGCCTCACCCTGCCCGTCGACCTCGCCGACGACCTTCCCGTCGGCGAGCGAGATCGCGACGAGCTTGTTGCTGCCGAGCGCCGCGACATAGAGGCGGTCCCTCTCCGCGTCGAGCGAGAGGTGATCGATCCTCCCCTCGATTCCAGGCATCGGAATCGTCTTCTCGAGCGCAACGATGAGCGAGTCCTCGGCGCCTGCGCGCACCACGAGCGACAGCAGCAGGGCCAGCATGGCGGGCTTCATGAGCTCCCCTCCGCATCGCGCCCTTGCGGGCGCTAGTCCAAAGCGCCCTTGCGGGCGCTACTCCATGTCCTCGCGCGGCATGGCCACGCACGTCGCGGAGAGCGCCTCGTCGAGGTGCCCCTCGATCCGCTCCACCACGACCCGCGCCGAGACGCGCGACAGCCATTTCGGGAACTGGAGCGGGTCGACGCCCCGCACGGCATACCCGAACATCGCGAACGCGGCGCTCTCGGGGTCGTCGAAGCTCCGCACGTACCGCCCCAAGTACTTCCTCCGCATCCGCTCGATCTCGCGCTTCCGTACGCCGTCCTTTCGGGCGCGCGCGACCCCTCGCAGGACCTCGTCGCGTACCCGCTCCGGCTCGTCCGTGTCGCCCCCCAGCACCGTGAATCCGAACGACGTGTGCGCGAAGTGCGCGAACGAGAAGCTGTCGTCGATCAGGCCCCGGTCGTAGAGCCTCGTGTAGAGCGCCGACCCCTTCCCGAACAGCAGGTCGAGCGCGATCCCCGTCGCCGTCTCGCGGCGGACGACATCCTCCTCGCTCCCGCCGATCTCCGTGTCCTTCCACCCGAGCAGGATCTTCGGCCGCGGCAGCGCGAGCGTGAGCGTGGTCGCCTTCCGCGCGACGCCGCGCGGCTCCGCGGGGATGCGCCTCTCGACCCGAAGGGACGGCCTCGCGAGCCTCGCAAGGGCCTCTCGGGCCCGTCGCGCGACCGCCTGGGGCTCGACGTCCCCCGCCACGACGACGACCAGCTCCGACGGCGCGTAGAACGAGCGGTGGCAGAGCGCGAGCGTCTCGCTCGTGATCCCGCGGATCGACTCCACCGTCCCCGGCACGTCGATCCGCACCGGGTGCGCGTGGTAGAGGCCCTCGAGCAGCGCGTTCATCGTCCGCGTGTCGGGGACCTCCTCCCCCATCCGGATCTCGCTCTCGACGATCGGCTTCTCCCGCTCGACGTTCTCCTCCGTGAAGTACGGCTCGAGGACGATCCGCAGGAGCACGTCCAGGCACTCCTCGAACGCCTCCGTCGCGGCGAAGTGGTAGTAGGTCGCGGAGAGGTCCGTGACGGCGTTGTCGTTCGCGCCGTGCCGCGCGAACTCCTCGGACAGGTCCCCTCCCGCCTTCTTGAAGAGCTGGTGCTCCAGGAAGTGGGCGACGCCCGCAGGGACCGTCACCGCCTCCCCCGTGTCGGGGTGGGTGAAGGAGAGGTCGATCGACCCGAACGGCACGCCCGCGACCGCCGCGCGCTTCGTCTTCCCCGGCATCGGCAGGACGAGGAGCCGCGTCCCCCCGGGGAGCGTGGCGGAGTGGACGGTCTCGCGGAGGTACTTGTCCCTCGTCTTCGCGAGGTTCACTTCGTCTCGCGCCTGAGCTGCTCCAGAGTCGTGCGCAGCTCGTCGGTGAGGGAGGCGTCGAGCACGAGCGCCTTCTCGAGGTCCGCCTTCGCGTCGCTCTTCCGCCCGAGCATCGCGCGCGCCTTGCCGCGCGTGGCCCAGGCCCGCGCGTCGGTCGGCGTGAGCTCGAGGGCCCGCGTGGCGTCCACGATCGCCTTCTCGTAGTCCTTCGCGAAGAGGTCGAGCTGCGCGCGGAAGCGGCACGACTCCTCGTGCGTCGGGTCGACGACGAGCGCCTGGTTCACCGCCGCGAGGGCCTTCACGTCGTCCTTGTGCGCGAAGAGGGCGAGCGCCTTCTGGTAGTGGAGCGAGGCGCGCTTCGGGGCCATCACGATCGCGCGGTCGAGGTCGGCAACCGCCTCGTCGAACTTGTCGAGCGCGAGCTCGGCCTGGGCCCGCGCGACGAGCGCGTCGAGCAGGTCGGGGCGGCAGCGGACCGCCTGGTCGTAGTCGGCGTAGGCGACCTGCGAGTCCCCCTGGAGCGCGGCGACGTTGCCGCGGAGGAGGTACGCCTCCGCGTAGTCGGGCCGCATGCCGATCGCCTGGTCGAGGCTCGCGCGCGCCTCGCCGTACTTCCCCTCCGCGACCGCGTGCTGCGCGGAGGCGAGCTGGATCTCCGGGGTGGCGGCGGGGAGGTGGATCGCCTCCTTCGGGTTGTCGGTCTTGACGATGGCGATCGCCGGGTCCCTCGGGGGCTGCTCGGGTTCCTGTCGAGGCGGAGCGGAGGTGCACCCGACGGCGAGCGACAGGACGGTGGCGACGGCGAATCTCTTCATGTCCCCTCCGGAATCCCGACCCGGGCAGTGTAGTTTACATTTCGTCCGTGTCAAGTGCCGCGACGGCCCGCTCACGCGGGCCGGGCCACGGCTCGCTTACGCGAGCCTCTCCATGGCGTCCTTACGGACGCCTCTCCATTTCGTCGCGCCACTTCCGCTCGACGACGGCCTTCACCTCGGGGCTCATGACAATCTCGTCGGGCCACGCGCGCGTGTGTCCCTCCTCGGGGAGCTTCCGCGTCGCGTCGACGCCCATCTTCGACCCGAAGCCGGCGGCCCGCGAGGCGTGGTCGAGGATGTCCATCGGCCCGTGCGCGAACTCGACGTCCCGCTCGGGGTCGATGTGGTTGAGCGCCTTCCACGCCACCTCGCGCGGGTCCTGCACGTCGACGTCCTCGTCGACGACGACGATCACCTTCGTGAACATCGCCTGCCCCATCCCCCAGATCGCGTGCATCACCTTGCGTGCGTGGCCGGGGTAGCGCTTGCGGATGGAGACCAGCACCAGGTTGTGGAAGACCCCCTCGACCGGCATGTGCATGTCGACGATCTCGGGGATCTGCATGCGCAACAGCGGCAGGAAGAGCCGCTCGATCGCATACCCCATCACCCCATCCTCCATCGGAGGCGGGCCGACGATCGTCGTCTGGTAGATCGGGTCCTTCCGGTGCGTCACACACGTCAGGTGGAACACCGGGAACCGGTCCGCGAGCGAGTAGTACCCCGTGTGGTCGCCGAACGGCCCCTCGAGGCGCGTCTCCTCGGGGTCGAGGTACCCTTCGAAGACGATCTCCGCGTTCGCGGGGACCTGGATGTCGACCGTCTCGCACTTGACGAGCCGCACCGGCTCGCCGGCGAGCAGCCCCGCGAACATCATCTCGTCGACATCGGGCGGCAGCGGGCAGACGGCCGCGAAGGCGACCGCGGGGTCGGGGCCGATCGCGACGGCGACCTCCATCCGCTTCCCCGCCGCGCGCGCCTTCCCGAAGTGCCGCGCGCCGTCCTTGTGCGGGTGCCAGTGCATCGCGCTCGTCCGCGCGTCGAAGACCTGCATGCGGTAGACGCCGCAGTTGCGACGGCCGCTCTCGGGGTCGTGCGTGAAGACGCAGCCGAAGGTGATGTATCGCCCCGCGTCCTGCGGCCAGCACTGGATGATGGGGAACGGCTCGAAGGAGGGGTTGTCGCGGACGATCACCTCCTTCACCGGCCCGCTCGAGACACTCTTCGGGATCGCCGCGCCATACTCGAAGAGCTTCGGGATGAGCTTGAGCTTCTCCCAGAGCCCCTCCTTCGGCGGGTGGAGGGCGGGGCCGAGGAGCCCCTCCATCTTCGTCGTGAGGCCCGCGAGGTCGGGGACCTCGAGCGCGAGGGCCATCCGCGCGGCGGAGGCGTAGGTGTTGATGAGGAGGGGCATGCTCGACCCCTCGACCTTATCGAAGAAGAGCGCGGGCCCGCCGCCGGGCGACTTCACCGCGCGGTCGGCCCACTCGGTGACCTCGAGGATGGGCGACACGGGAGTCCCGACGCGCTTCAGCTCGCCGCGCGACTCGAGGACCTCGAGGAAATGTCGGAGGTCTCGGTAGGCCATCCGGCTAGCTCGCGACGACCCAGTGCTTTTTCTGCTTGTCCCAGGACGCCTTCGCCTTGTTCGCCTCCCACCACGCCTTCCAGGCCTCCTGGGCCTTCTTGCAGGCCTCCTCGTCGCCGTGGGGTCCGCCGTGGTTCAGGCGCGTGGCCCCCTCGAGCGCGGTCAGGGCGAGCTTCCGGTACTGCTCGCGGGTGTGGGAGACGAAGGGGAAGAGCTTGTCCATCGACCCCTTGTCGCCGAGGAGGACGAGGGCGTAGAGGGCGGAGACGCGCACCGCCTCGCTCTCGTCGTTCGCGAGGGGCTTGAGGCGCGGCAGGTCCTTCTCCGAGCCGAAGACTCCGATCGTCGCGGCCGCGGCGGAGCGGCGGACGGGGTCGCGGAGCGAGAGCGAGGTGAGGGCCTGCTCGTATTCCTTATGGCCACCCTTGCCGATCATGGTGCCTCCTGGTTCGGGGGGCGCGGAGTATAGCAGAGCCTTCGCTCAACTCCAACTCCAACTCCAACCCCAAAAAACTTCAACCCCAACTCCAAGGGGAAACCTTGGAGTTGGGGTTGGAGTTTCTTGGAGTTGGCGTTGGAGTTGGCGTTGCAGGCCCTCAGGCCTGCTTCTTGGTCACCTTCGTCTTGGAGGGCCGCTTGTGCTGCTCCTTCCACTCGACGAAGATGCGGACCCCGAGGACCTCCCTGAGCAGCGGGTCGGGGTTGAAGTCGAACTCCGCCATGAACGACGCGAAGGCGTTCAGGCGCTCCCACAGCCGCGTGCGGCTCTCCGCTTCCAGGACGTGGGCGATCCACGCCTTCACCGTCGCGCCGAACTGCTCGTTCTTGATCGGCACGGTCGGAAGGGCGTCGATCTCCTGCCGCAGGTGCTCCATGTCCTCGTCGGAGCGGAGGGCGAAGGAGCGGCGGCCCAGGTCGAGGAGCCGGCGGAATGCCCCCGAGTGGAAGAATCCGTACTTCTCGAGGTAGTATTTGAGCTGGGGCGCGAGCGCGATCTCGCCGCTGCGGATCCGGTCCCGCAGCTCGATCATCGCGTGCAGGTGCTCCCTGGGGATCTCGGTTGCGGCCACCATGTGCGGACCCTCCGAAGGGCTGCCACTTCTACCCCCCTCTATCTTGAATATCGACGCAAATCCGGATCCATTTCACGGAAATGAGCGTTTGGCTGAAAGATCCTACGCTTGCGGGACTTGCAGGTTTGGAGAAATCCGGGGGGGAGGCAGGAAGGGGGGGAATGTGAACAAAATGGCAGCCGGTTTGAACACACCTTCGGAATGGTCAATCTTCAATACGCAATGAGCAATCCGTATTGCTCATTGCACATTGAGACTTGCACATTCTCCCCTACCCCTTCGAGGCGAGGCCGACCAGCTCGGAGGAGGCGTCGGCGTAGGCTGCGAGGACCGCCCCGATGTGGATGGGGAGCCCGATGAAGGGGATGAGGCAGACGATGGTGTTGGCGAGCCCGAAGACGAGGTGTCCGACCAGGTCCTTCGATGCGCGGGCCAGGCTCGCGCGGAGCGCAGGCTTCCACCCCAGGCCGCGATCGACCACGAGCGGCATGGCGTAGAGGACGAGTCCGCTCGCGACGGGCAGGGCCAGGATCGAGAAGATTGAGGAAAGGAACCACCCGATCCCCGGCAGGAATCCCAGGACCGCCGAGCACACGCAGATCGCAAGGAGGATGACCGAGGCGAAGAGCGAGTTGAGGAAGTGGTCGAACCCCTTGAAGAGGTCGAGGACCTCGGGCTTCTCGCCCCGCCTCGCCTTGACGGCCATGAAGACGAGCCCCGCGAGCGCGGGCCCCGCCAGGACGAGCGTCGCCGACATGACGACGACGATCACCCAGGCGATCACCCACTCCAGGGGGTGCTTCTGGAAGAGATCGACTCCCGCCTTCAGGTAGTCCGCGACCTTCATGCCACCCCCCGAATCACCGCGCGCCGCTCCGGGCGCATTCCCTGGGCCCGGCCGCTAGGCCCCGCCGGCGGGCGGCGCGGGGGCGCTCGGCGCCTGCGGTGCGGGGTCCGCAGGAGGGGCGGGCGGCGCGGGCGGGGCAGGCGGCGCGGGCGCCGCGGCCGCTGCGGGCGGCGCCATCGGCGCTCCGGCCGGGGCCGGCACCGGCGCGTTCGCGGGGAGTTCTTCCTTCTCCTCGTAGACCTCGTTCACCTCGATCCCGTCCACCTTCTTCCGCAGCAGGAAGTAGATGATCGTCTGCGACGAGAAGAAGTAGCTGACCCCGTAGGACAGGATGAGCCCGCCGATGATCGAGTACCAGAACGCGTAGACGTACGCCGCGCACGTCTGGAGCGGGGAGTCGGGCGACCCCGTCCAGACATGGGTGATGTTGTGCATCGTCTTCCCCATCGTGAAGCCCGACGCATCGGTGAACGTCAGCATCAGCCAGCCGAAGAGGTAGACGAACCCGACCGACACCGCGCCGTACGCGAGCCCGACGAGCTGGTAGAAGATGTAGTGCCACGGCTTCGTGTAGACGTACCCGTACCCGCGGCTGATCGCGTCGAAGGCGTCGGTCCCCTCCGCGCTGATCGCCGAGTAGAAGAGCGGCGCGCCGAAGACCGTCCCGATCGCGATGAGCGTCATCAGGAAGCCGCCCAGCGCCGCGAGCGGGTAGAGGAGCATGAGGAAGATGGAGAGGAAGTCGCCGATCTTCCACGGGATCGCGCCCGGGAGCGCCACGAGCCCGACGACGAGCATGAAGAAGAGGAACCCCGCGACGCAGGCCCCGACCGACCAGAAGTACGAGCTGTACTTCCTCTGCGCGAACTTCAGCGACTTGTCGAGCTCCAGGCTCTCGTCCTTCGTCACCTGCAGCGCGGCCAGGCGCGTCACCGCCCCGCCGAAGTACGACCAGAAGAGGGAGTGGAGGATCACCTGGACCAGCGTGAAGAGGCTCCAGATCCGCGGGTCGTTGTTCTTGTAGATGACCCGGAGGTTCGACCGCAGCCAGGTCGTGAACCCCGATCGCCAACCCCAGATCGTCAGGTTCGAGTCGATCGCGCTGCCGACGATCTGGAGCAGGAGCACCGTCAGGAAGAGCGACAGCGCAAGCCCGAGGAAGCAGAGGATCAGCTTCTTCGGGTCCAGGGCCACCCGGAAGGACATGAAGATGTCGCGCCAGTTCCCCTGCATTTCTCGCATCGATTCCCCCTTGCTCGTCTTCCCCTCGCCGCCGACCCTTAGGCGGAGAGCTTTTCCTTGCCGCCGCCCTTCTTCGCGTCCACGGATGGCTTTGGGTCTCCGGATGGCTTCGTCTCGGCCGCGGGCTTCGCGGCCTGCACAGCAGGCTTGTCGGCCTGCACGGCAGGCTTCGCGGGCTCCGCGTCCGTCTTGGCCGAAGGCTCGGGCTTGCGGTAATCGTTGATGTAGAATCCGCTTCCCTTGAACAGGAGGCCCCCGCCGCCGCTGATCTTGCGGCGGGCCCTGCGCTTGCCGCACTCGGGACAGGTGCGCACCGGCGGCGCGGACATGGGCTGGAACCGCTCGAACGTCGCCTCGCAGGCGAGGCACTCGTACTCGTACGTGGGCATCCGGACCTCCTGGGAGCGGCGGATTATAGGGACCCGCCGGATCCCTGTCAACATGCCAGGGAAGGAACAACGAGGGGCGGCCCAACGGGCCGCCCCTACGCCGGGTCGGCCGGGGGCTGCGGCGCGCGGGCGACCTTCACCTGCGCGGGGCGAAGGACCCGGTCCCCCAGCCGATATCCCTTCCGGACCTCCTCCAGCACGATCTGGTCGGGCGCCTCGGAGGTCTCCACTACACAGACGACCTCGTGCTCGTTCGGGTCGAACGGCTTCCCCTTCGTGTCGAGAGGCCTCAGGCCCTGGTTTTCGAGGACCCGGAACACCTCCCGTTCTGCGATCTTGATCCCCTCCAGGAACTTCTCCATCCCGGGCTCCCCCGCGCTCGCCTGCACCGCGAGGTCGAACGAGTCGAGCGCCGGAAGCAGGTCCCGCACGAGGTTCTGGATCGACATCTGCCCCCAGGTCTCGCGCTCCTGGCGGTTCCGTTTCTGGAAATTCGCGAAGTCGGCCTGCACGCGCTTCAGGTCGGAGAGGAACTCGTCCCGCTCGCACGCCTTCTTCCGGAGCTCCTCCGCCTCCGCGGCGGGGAGGCTCACGATTTCCGGGGCGGGCCCGGGGTCCTGAGGCGTCGTCTCGGTCATGGTCCTGCCCTACTCGAAGATGTCCTTGATCCGGTCGAGGAATCCCTTCTTCCGGGGCTTCACCTCGACCTTCTCCGTCTTGGCGAACTCGCGCAGGAGCTCCTCCTGCCGCTCGGAGAGCTTCTTCGGGACCTCGATGGAGACGCGGACGATCTGGTCCCCCTTCCCGCCCCCGTCGACCGACGGCAGCCCCTGGCCGCGGATGCGGAAGAGCTGGCCGCTGTCGGTCCCCTTCGGGACCTGCATCTTCGAGGGGCCGTCGAGGGTCGGCACCTCGATCTCCGCGCCGAGGGTCGCCTGGCTGAAGGTGACCGCGATCTCGCAAAAGAGGTTCCGGCCTTCGCGCTCGAAGAAGGCGTGCGGCTTCACGTAGATGTCGCAGAAGAGGTCGCCGGTGAGCGAAGGGTCGCTGCCGGGCTCCCCCTCGCCGGGGACGCGCATCCGCGTCTCGTTGTCGATCCCGGCGGGGATGCGGACCTTCACCTCCCGCTTCTCCTGGACGAGCCCGGTCCCGCGGCAGCCGGCGCAGGGGTCGTCGATCACCTCCCCCGCGCCGCGGCAGTGCGGGCAGGGGGTCTGGATCGAGAAAAAGCCGTGCGCCTGGAGGACGACGCCGCGCCCGCCGCACCCGCGGCACGGGGTCGGCCGCGTCCCTGCCTTCGCGCCGTTGCCTCCGCACGCGCTGCAGCGCGCGGAGCGGCGGACCTCGACCGACTTCTCGCACCCGCGGGCCGCCTCCTCGAACTCGATCGTCATCTCGCAGCGGAGGTTCGCGCCCCGGCGACCGGAGCGCCCGCGCGAGCGGCGCCCGCCGCCGCCGAACATGTTCGCGAAGAGGGAGTCCTCGCCGAAGATGTCGGCGAAGGCGTCGAAGATGTCGTCGGAGGTGGCGTACCCGCGCGTCGCGACGCCGGAGAGGCCCTCGTGGCCGAAGCGGTCGTAGCGGGAGCGTCGGTCGGCGTCGGAGAGGACCTCGTACGCCTGGGCGACTTCCTTGAACTTCTTCTCGGCCTCGACGTCGCCGGGGTTCCGGTCGGGGTGGTACTTGAGAGCGGCCTTGCGGAACGCCTTCTTGACCTCGTCCGCGGAGGCGTCCTTCGCTACGCCGAGGACCTCGTAGTAGTCGCGCTCCGCCATCGTGCCTCGATTGCGAGGGGCGAGGGGCGAGGGGCGACTCTTCTGAAATCGCCCCTCGCTCTTCCCCCTTCGCTCCTCGGTCTTTCAGCGCGATGCGTCGGAGAGCATCGTCAACGCTGAACTACCGGACGGTGCCCTCGATCTTCTTCTTCTCGTCCTTTTCCTTCAGATCGGTGATGAGCGTCGTGCTCGTGAGGAAGGTGCCCGCCACGCTCGCGGCGTTCTGGAGGGCGCTCCGCACGACCTTCGTCGGGTCGATGATCCCCGCCGCGACGAGGTCGCGGTACTCGCGCTTCGCCGCGTCGAACCCCCAGCTCCCCTCCTTCGCGCCGACCTCCTCGACCACCACGTCGGCGTCGGCGCCCGTGTTCGTCGCGATCTGGCGGATCGGCGCCACGAGGGCCCGCTCGATCACCTTCGCGCCGAGGGCCTCGTCGCCGTCGAGCTTGAGGGCGCGGACGGCCCCGATCGCGCGGAACAGGGCCACGCCGCCGCCGGGGACGAATCCCTCCTCGCGTGCGGCCTTCGCCGCGTTCACGGCGTCCTCGACGCGGTACTTCCGCTCCTTCATCTCCGCCTCGGTCGCGCCGCCGACCTTCACCACCGCGACGCCGCCGAGGATCTTCGCCAGGCGCTCCTCCAGCTTCTCGCGGTCGTAGTCGGACGTCGTGTCCTTCACCTGCTTGCGGAGCTGCGCGACGCGCTCGGCGATCTTCTTCTTGTCGCCCGCCCCCTCGACGATCGTCGTCTTCTCGCGCTCGACCTTCACGCGGCGCGCGGATCCGAGGTAGTCGACCCCGACCTTCTCCAGCTTCACGCCCAGGTCCTCGCTGACGAGCTGCCCTCCGCAGACGATCGCCATGTCCTCCATGATCGCCTTGCGCCGGTCGCCGAAGGCGGGGGCCTTCACCGCGCAGACCTGGAGGGTGCCGCGGAGCTTGTTGACGACCAGCGTCGCGAGCGCCTCGCCGTCCAGCTCCTCGCAGATGATGAGGAGGGGCCGGCCCGCCTGGAGGACCGTCTCGAGGACGGGGACGATGTCGCGGATCGCGGAGATCTTCTTCTCGAAGAAGAGGATGTAGGGGTCGTCGAGCTCGCAGGTGAGGGCGTCGACCTTCGTCACGAAGTAGGGGGAGACATACCCCTTGTCGAACTGCAGCCCCTCGGAGAACTCGACCTTCGTCTCGAGGCTCTTGCCCTCCTCGACGGTGATGACGCCTTCCTTGCCGACCTTTTCCATCGCCTCGGCGATGAGCTTCCCGAGGACGCGGTCGTTGTTCGCGGAGATGGTCGCGACGCTCTCCATCTGCTCGCGCCCCTTGACGGGGGTGGAGGTCGAGCGGACCTGCTCGACGACGGCGGCGACGGCCTTGTCGATTCCCTTCTTCAGGGCCATCGGGTCGGCGCCGGCGCCGAGGTGCTTCATCCCCTCGCGGTAGATCGCCTCGAGGAGGACGACCGACGCGGTGGTGCCGTCGCCTGCGACGTCGTTCGTCTTGGAGGCGGCCTCCTGCCCGAGCTTGGCCCCCATGTTCTCGAACGGGTCGGGGAGCTCGATCTCCTTCGCGACGGTGACGCCGTCGTTGACGGCCTGCGGCGCGCCGAAGGCCTTCCCGAGGAGGACCTGCTTCGCGGAGGGGCCCATGGTCACCTTCACGGCCGCCGCGAGCTGGCGGATGCCGGAGAGGACCTTCTTCCGCGCGTCGTCGTCGAAGAGCATCTGCTTGGGCATGGTGTAATCTCCAGGGGATTGGCCGCGCCAGCGAGGGGCGCCCCGGCGGGGCGCCCCTACATGAGCATCCATCGCAGTTTCGCGACCGCTAGTCGATCTTCGCGAGGACTTCCGTCTCGCGCATGATCGTGTACTCGACGTTGTCGATCTTGATCTCGGTCCCCGAGTACTTCCCGAACAGCACCTTGTCCCCCTTCTTCAGGGTGGGCTCGAGGAGCTTGCCCGTCTCGAGCAGCTTGCCGCGCCCGACGGCGATGACCTCGCCCTTCGACGGCTTCTCCTTTGCGTTGTCCGGCAGCACGATGCCGCCCCTGGTCTTCTCCTCGGCCTCGAGGGCCTTGATCAGGACGCGGTCTTCCATGGGGCGTACGGTCGTCATGGTTCAACTCCTACATAAATGTCAGGAACGGGCGGCCACAAGGGCCGCCCCTACACGGCCGGATGTTGCGGGGACAGGCGAGGAGAACACTCCACGCGGGTTCCCCTACTCGTATTCTTCCTCTTCCATCGGCGGCATCTCGGCCTTGTCCTCCTTCGCCTCCGCCACGATGCAGTTCGCGGAGAGGAGCATCGCCGCCGACGAGGTCGCGTTCACGAGCGCGGTCCGCGTCACCTTCGTCGGGTCCATCACGCCGATCTGCATGAGGTCCCCGAAGCGGTCCCCCTCGCCGTCGTACCCGAAGGCGTCCTTCCCCGCGAGCACCTTCGCGACCACCAGCGACGCCGAGCGGCCCGAGTTCGCCGCGATCGTGCGCAGCGGCACCTCGATCGCCTTGCGCAGGATCTCGAGGCCGAAGGCCTCGTCCCCCTCCGTCTTCACCTTGTCGAGCGCCTTCTGCGCGCGCAGGAGCGCCACGCCGCCGCCGGGGACCACTCCCTCCTCCACCGCCGCGCGGGTCGCGTGGAGGGCGTCCTCGATGCGGTACTTCCGCTCCTTCATCTCCATCTCGGTCGTCGCGCCGACCTGGATCACCGCGACGCCGCTCGTCAGCCGCGCCAGCCGCTCCTGCAGCTTCTCCTTGTCGTAGTCGCTGTCGGTGTCGTCGATCTCGCGCTTGATCTGCGCCGCGCGGGCCGCGACGTCGGTCGCCTTCCCGCGTCCCTTCACGATCGTCGTGAACTCGGCGCTGATCGTCACCTTCTCGGCCTGGCCCAGGTCGCTGAGCTTCACCTGCTCGAGGTCGCCTCCCAGGTCCTTGAAGAGAGGCTTCCCGCCCGTGAGGACCGCGATGTCCTCGAGCATCGCCTTCCTGCGGTCGCCGTACCCCGGCGCCTTCACCGCGCAGACGTTCAGGATCCCGCGGAGCTTGTTCACGACCAGCGTCGCGAGCGCCTCTCCCTCGATGTCCTCGGCGATGATGAGCAGCGGGTGCTTCGCGTCGGCCGCCTTCTCGAGGAGGGGGATGAGCTTCGGGACGCTCGAGATCTTCTCCTCGTGGATGAGGATGTAGGGGTTCTCGAGCACGCACGTGATCGCATCGGGGTCGGTCACGAAGTGCGGGGAGAGGAACCCGCGGTCGAACTGCATCCCCTCGACGACCTTCACCTCGGTCTTCGTCTGCTTCCCGTCCTCGATCGTGATGACGCCGTCCTTGCCGACCTTCTTCATGCAGTCGGCGATCAGCTTGCCGATCTCCTCGTCGTGCGCGGAGACGGTGCCGATCTGGAGGATCTCGGCGTCGGTCGCGACGGGGCGCGAGAGCTTCCCCAGCTCCGCGACGATCGCGTCGGTCCCCTTCCAGAAGCCGCGCGTGATCGCCATCGCGTCCGCGCCCGTGATCACGCTCTTCAGGCCGCCGAGGAAGAGGGCCTCCGCGAGGATCGTCGCGGTCGTCGTGCCGTCGCCCGCCTGGTCGTTCGTCTTGGAGGCGGCCTGCTTCACGATCTGCGCGCCCGCGTTCTCGTACGGGTCGATCAGCTCGATCTCCTCCGCGACGGTGGCGCCGTCGGAGGTGACGTTCGGCGCGCCCCAGCCGCGGTCGAGGACGACGTTCTTCCCCTTCGGGCCGAGTGTCGGCCGCACCGCGCGGGCGACCTTCTCGACGCCCCGGCGAAGGGCGTCGCGGGCGTCCTGGTCGAAGGCAATCTGCTTGGCCATCTAAGGTCTCCCTCCAGGCGTGATGCGGGACTCCACTTCGGGAGGCCCCGGAGTTCGGCAAGGATCGTGCCGGGCGGATCCGGAGTGAGCGCACACGCAAGGAACGACCGGAAGGCGGGTTAGCGGAATGGCTTGGGACGCCCCGCGCTGTCAATCTGGCAGAAGGGAGGGGCCGCTGTCACTTTGGCAGGCGAGACGGTCCACGAAGACACACGAAGACACACGAAGGGGGAGGCGCCGGAGTAGAATGGGCGCATGGTGGGGGCGAAGTGGGTCATTGGGGTGGACCTCGGCGGGACGAAGACCGAGGTCGTCGTCGCGAGGCGCACCGAGGCGGGCCTCGACATCGCGCTGCGCGAGCGGATCCCGACCGAGCGCGAGCGGGGGTACGAGGCGATCGTCGAGAGGACCGCCGCGTTCGTCCGAACGACTTCGGCGGCGGCGGGTGTTCGTCTCGAGGAGGCCCGCATCGGCTGCGGGATGCCCGGCGGGGTGACGCGGCAGGGCGGCCTCGTGAAGAACTCGAATACGACCTGCCTGAATGGGCGACCGTTCCGAGAGGACCTCGTGCGTGCCCTCGGATACCCGATCGCCTTCGACAACGACGCGAACTGCTTCGCCCTCGCGGAGGCGTGGATGGGGGCGGCGGCGCCGTATCGCGAGGGGGTGGTCTTCGGAGTCATCCTGGGATCGGGGGTGGGAGGAGGCGTCGTCTTTCGCGGCGAGGTCTGGCCGGGCGGGCAGGGGATCGCGGGGGAGTGGGGCCACCACGCCGTGTTCCACGGGGCGGCGGGGCAGTGCTACTGCGGGAAGAAGGGGTGCGTTGAGCTCTTCCTGAGCGGCCCGGCGATCGAAGAGGACTACACTCGTCGGTCGGGGGCACGGTCCACGCTCGCCGACATCGGCGACCGTCGCAGGCTGGACGTGCATGCAGAGGGGGCGATCGAGGTGATGCTCGACGCGTTCGGCCGCGGCCTCGCGAACGTGATCGATATCCTCGACCCGAGCGCGATCGTGCTCGGCGGCGGCGTCTCGAACCTCGCCTTCCTCCATGATGAAGGCCGCGACCGCGTGGCGCGCTACGTCTTCAACGACGAGCTGACGACGCCGATCCTCCAGAACGCCCTCGGCGACTCCGCGGGCGTCCTCGGCGCGGCGCTGCTGGCGGCCACCGGCGATTCCGCTTGATCTGCTCGAGGAGGCGAGCGTTACTGTCAAAGGGGTGACATCATGATGAGACCAGTCGTGAGCAAAGGGAAGCACCGCCGGCGGAGACGTCCCGGTCTCGCGAGCGCTCGCACGCCTTCCCAGGCCCTGGCCGTCTGGCGCAGGGTCTGTCCCAGGCTCATGAAGCGGTACCCTGGAGGCGTCCTGGCCGTTCATGTCGAGACGGGCGACTGGTTCGCCGGACGAGACTCTGCTGAGGCCCTCCTGCAAGCGCTCTGCAAGCATCCCGAGGGGGGGATCGAGCTCTTCAGCATCGACCACCGCCGTGACCAGGCAAGAACGTCAACCAAGAGACCGGCTGCGATTCCCAGACAGTCGGATGCATGGACCGAGGAGCGAAGAGAGAGGAGCGAAGGGCGAAGGGTCTGGACGCAGGACTCGCTCTTCGCTCCTCGCTCCTCGGTTGGTGCCCCCGCTTCTGCTCGACGCGGCGCAGCACGGCGGGCCGGTTGTTGACGGTTATGCTTGGTCACGCCCCTGGCCGATGCTCGGCGGCGGCCCCTCGCGCGGCGGCAGGTCGAGATAGCGTCTGGGCCTACGACGCTGCTTCGTCGAACAGCCCCGAAGGGGCGGTTCAAGACAGCCAGGGACGAAGGAAAACGACGTCTCCGGATCACGAAGCCCTGAAGGGGCGCCCCATTGCCCTCGTTTCGCACGAGATGGGCCGCCCTTTCAGGGCTCGACCGCGCCCATCTTCGGATTCCAGGGACTTCGTCTCTGGCCGGCCCGCTTCGCGGGCGCCCCGGGCGCGCCCCTTCGGGGCTGGGCGTGGGAGTATCGTTGCAGTCCTAGGCGACGTACCCGAGCATGCAGATGAAGTGGCAGGCGCTGCCGCCGAGCACGCAGAGGTGCCAGACGGCGTGGTGATACGGCAGGCGGTGCCATCGGTAGAAGAGCACGCCGCCAGTGTAGAAGACGCCTCCCATGAGGATCCATAGGAGCGCCCCGACGGGCAGGGCGGCGAGGAGCGGCTTGATCGCGATGACCGCGAGCCACCCCATCGCGATGTAGAACGCGAGGGAGGCCCGCTCCAGGCGGCCCGTCGTGAACGCCTTGAAGGTCACGCCGGCGATCGCGATCCCCCAGACCAGACCGAAGAGGGTCCAGCCCCAGGGGCCCCGCAGCGTCACGAGGGTGAGCGGCGTGTAGGTCCCGGCGATGAGGAGGAAGATGGCGGTGTGATCGAGGACGCGCATCGCGTGCTTCGCGCGCGGGGAGCGGAGTGCGTGGTAGAGAGTCGAGGCGACGTAGAGGAGGATGAGCGTCGCGCCGTAGATAGCGAACGAAACCACCTGCCAGGCGTCGCCGTGGAGCGCGGCGAAGGTGACGAGGATGGAGAGCGCGGCGACAGAGAGGGCCGCTCCGACGCCGTGCGTCAGGCTGTTCGCGATCTCCTCGGAGCGTGTGTATTCGGGACGGGGCATCGAGGGATGATCGTACCATGAGCCGGCAGCCGCCTGGGGAGATTCCGGGTCGCGGTAGGGGACCGGGTTGCCCCGGCCCCCCCCGCACGGATCCGGACGAGCGGAACTACCGCATCCGGCTCTTGCCGCAGGTGACAACGCAAAGACGCTGAGACGGATAAGGGTGATAGGCGCGGACCGGGGGCAGCCACCG
>Ga0082335_1002930_pt1 | contig 29789 bp, 25 predicted proteins | sample Subgrocontami58m_FD_72375 | JGI IMG/M metagenome (GOLD analysis project Ga0082335, IMG submission 72375) | Subsurface groundwater microbial communities from S. Glens Falls, New York, USA - GMW37 contaminated, 5.8 m (SPADES assembly) (version 2) ...
CCCGCAATCGCCAACCGATTCCTCGATTCTCCGATTCCCCGATTCCCCGATTCCCCGATTACCAGATTCATACGCGTCCGATCACGAGCGCGCTGTTCTTCGACCCGAAGCCGAGGCAGTTGCACAGCGCGGCCTCGACGTCGGCGGCGCGTCCCTGATTCGGGATGACGTCGAGATCGCACGCCGGGTCGGGGTGGTGATGATTGATCGTCGGCGGCAGAAACCCGCGCGACAACGCCAGCGCCGCGGTGACGACGCCCGCCGCGCCGCTCGCGCCCTGCGGGTGCCCGATCATCGATTTGACCGACGACCCCGCGAGCCGGTCTGCGTGCGCGCCGAATACCTGGCGCACACAGCGTGCCTCCACCGCATCGTTCATCACCGTCGACGTACCGTGATAGCTCACGTAGCCGATGTCGTCCCTCCGCCGCCCGGATCGCTCGATGGCCAGCGTGATCGCGCGGACGATTTCCTCGCCGTCCGGCGCCATCTGCACGCGGTGATACGCGTCGCACGTCGACGCGTACCCGTCGATCGACGCGTAGATCTTCGCGCCGCGCGCCCGCGCGCGATCCTCGCGCTCGAGCACCACCATCCAGGCGCCCTCGCCGAGCACGAAGCCGTCGCGTCCCTTGTCGAACGGCCGCGACGCTTCGCCCGGCCGGTCGTTGTAGGCCGTCGAGAGGGCTTTCATCCGCGAGAAGCCGAAGATCATGCCCGGTGTGACGCAGGCGTCGGTGCCGCCCGACAGCAGCACCTCCACCTCGCCCGAGCGCAGCAGCGCCGCCGCGTAGCCGAGCGCGTCGGTCGAGCTCGTGCAGCCGCACGAGAGCACGTGGCTCACCCCGCGCAGCCGCAGCGAAATCGAAATCTCGCTCGACACCATGCCGACGATCGACACCGGGATCGCGTACGGCGTGACCTTCTTCCCGCGCTCGACGAAGAAATCGTAGTACTGGCGCTCGCCGACGTCGATCCCGCCGCCGCCGCTGCCGATCACGACGCCGGCGTTCGGCTCCCCTATGCGCTGCCCCGCGTCGGCCCACGCCTCGCGCGCCGCGATGACGCCGATGAGCGCCGCACGCGAGTACCGCTTCGGGTCGGCGCGATAGTCGGTGTCCCAGATGTCGTCGCCGTCGAGCGGCGGCACGTCGTCGAGCGTGACCTCGCCCACCGGCGCCGCCACGCGGCAGGCGAGCTCGGACGCGTCGAACTCGGTGATCGCGCGCGTGCCGCTGCAGCCGCGGCTCACCGCGTCCCAGAAGCGCTCGCGCCCGACGCCGAACGGCGACACGACGCCGATGCCGGTGATGACGATGCGCGGGTCGCCCGCATGACGCATCTTGAACCCTATACTAAGGCGAATGACGAGACTCGAGCGCGTCTTGGTCTGGGCCGGCGGCGCGATGTTCGTCATCTCGCTCGCCGTGTGCACGTACTTCTACCTCATCGTCTGGGGACGGCCGGTCGCGCATGAGGTCGGCGGCATCGCCGGCATCGGCACGGACCTGCTCCTGTTGACGCTGTTCGCCGCCCATCACAGCGTCCTCGCGCGCAACCGCCCGAAAACGTGGCTCGCGCGCGTCGTGCCCGCGCCTCTCGTTCGATCCGTGTACGTCTGGACCGCGAGCCTCCTGCTGATCGTCGTCTGCCTGCTGTGGCGTCGGATCGGCGGCGAGCTGTATGAGGCGGCGGGCGGGCGCGCCGTTCTGCATGCGGCGATTCAGGCGCTGGGCGCGTGGATCATCGCGCGCGCGGTCGCGGGCATCGACCCGCTCGAGCTCGCCGGCATTCGGCCGGCGTCCGCATCAGGCGGGCTGCACACCGCAGGCCCGTATCGGTGGGTCCGGCATCCACTGTATCTTGGGTGGGTCCTCGCCGTCTTCGGCACGCCGCACATGACCGGCGACCGGCTCGCATTCGCCGCGATGACCTCGGTCTATCTGGTGATCGCCGTTCCGTGGGAAGAGCGCTCCCTGATGCAGAGCTTCGGAGAAGACTACGCCCGCTACATGCGCGAGGTGAAGTGGCGGATCGTCCCGTTCATCTATTGAAGCGCGAGTCCTCGTCGCCTTCGCCGACGCTCGGGCTCGACACCGGAGCGCCCTTCTCGATGAACACCATCGAGTGCTGCGACGGGATGTCGAACTTCTTGCCGCACGTCTTGCAGGTGACCGAATCGTCCACGCGGACCATGTAGTCGCGAAGCTTGCTGTACATCGCGCGGTCGCGTTCGTCGGCGCCCGGCGGGAGACGGTCCTTGCGAATGCGCACGACCCAGCGCATCTGATACTCGTTGACGCGCTTGCAGCGAGGGCAGGTGAGCTTGTCCGTTCGCGTCTCGTTCTTGCTGTTGAAGAAATCTTGTTCGTCGAGCGCCATGGCCGGATCATACCGCGTTTGACGCGCGTCCGCCGGAAGCCGGACACTACGGGTGATGGCCACCGACCCGGCACGCACGTATCCCAGCGAGCTCCCGGTGCTCGCCTTGCGACAGACCGTCAGCTTTCCGCTGACGCTGCAGCCGCTGGCGATCAATCGTCCGCAGTCAATTGAATCCGTGCACCGCGCGCTCACGGGCGACCGGCTCCTGTTCCTGACCCTCCAGAAAAACGATCAAGACGAACCGGAGGCGGCCGATCTGCACAAGGTCGGCACCATCGCCGCCATCCGGCAGATGGCCAAAGTGCCCAACGGCGGCATCCACATCATCGTCGAGGGGCTGACGCGCGCGCAGGCCGCGCTCGTGACGAAGACCGATGTGTCGCTGCGCGCGGTCGTGGCCCCGCTCCCCGACGCCACGGACCGCACGCTCGAGGTCGACGCGTACGTGCGCCGCCTGCAGGAGCTCATCGACCGCGCGCTGTCGCTCTCGACCGGCCTGTCGCAGGAGCTCCGCGGGATGGTGGCCGGCCTCGACGACCCGTTGCGGATCGTGTACCTGCTCGCGAGCCTGCTCGACATGAAGGCGGAGGAAAAGCAGCAGATCCTCGAGGACAACGTCCTCACGTCAAAGCTGCAGTCGGTGTCGAACGCCCTCGGCCGCGAGATCGCGCTGCTGGAGATGAAGACCAAGATCGAGTCGGCGGCGCAGCAGGAAATGACCGACGCGCAGCGGCAGTACTACCTCCGGCAGCAGCTCAAGGCCATCCAGGACGAACTGGGCGAAGGCGAGAAGACCGAGATCCAGGATCTCGGCGCGCGCCTCGCCGCGGCGAAGCTGCCAGAGGCGGTCGCCACGGTTGCGGGGCGGGAGCTCGAACGGCTGGAGCGGATGACGCCCGCGTCGCCGGAGTACCAAATGATCCGCACCTATTTCGACTGGGTGCTGGATGTGCCGTGGTCCACGACCACCGCGGATCGCCTCGACCCGGTCGCGGCGCGCGAGGTCCTCGACGAGGATCACTACGACCTCGACAAGGTGAAGGAGCGCATCGTCGAGTACCTGGCCGTGCAGAAGCTGAAGACGCGGCAGCACGCCACCGCGCAGATCAAGGGACCGATTCTCTGTTTCGTCGGCCCGCCCGGTGTGGGCAAGACGTCGCTCGGCCAGTCGATCGCGCGCGCGGTGAACCGGAAGTTCGTCCGCATCTCGCTCGGCGGCATCCGCGACGAAGCGGAGATTCGGGGACATCGACGAACCTACATCGGCGCCCTTCCCGGCCGCATCGTCCAGGCGCTGAAGCAGGCCGGCGCCATGAACCCGGTGTTCATGCTCGACGAGATCGACAAGGTCACGGCCGGGGGGTTCCAGGGCGATCCGGCCGCGGCGCTGCTCGAGGTGCTCGACCCGGCACAGAACCACTCGTTCCGCGATCACTATCTCGAGATCAACGTCGATCTCTCGCACGTGCTCTTCATCGCCACGGCGAACCAGCTCGGCACGGTGCATCCCGCGCTGCTCGACCGCATGGAGATCATCTCGCTCGCGGGCTACACCGAGGAAGAGAAGGTGCACATCGCCCGGCAGTACCTGGTCCCCCGGCAGGTCGAGGAGCACGGGCTCACGCCGGAGCAGGTCGCGATCGAAGACGATGCGATCCGGCGGATGGTCGCGCAGTACACGCGCGAGGCCGGCGTTCGCAGCCTGGAACGCCAGATCGGCGCGGTGGCGCGCAAGATCGCCGCGCGTGTCGCGATGACCGCAGACGACACGGCGGCACGTCATGTCGTGCACGCGAGGGACGTTCCCGAGTATCTCGGTCCACCGAAGATCCACGACGAGGTCGCGTTCCGGGTCTCACGGCCCGGCGTCGCCACCGGTGTCGCGTGGACCGAGACCGGCGGCGACGTCCTCTTCATCGAGGCGAGCCTGCTGCCCGAGGGCCACGGCAACATCACGCTGACCGGGCAGCTGGGCAACGTGATGCAGGAGTCGGCGCGCGCGGCGGTCAGCCACATCCGAGCCACGACGAAGGAGCTCGGAGTCTCGGCGGATTTTCTCAACACCCGTGATCTCCACGTCCACGTCCCGGCCGGTGCGATTCCGAAGGACGGCCCGTCGGCCGGCGTGACGATCGCGACGGCGATCGTGTCCGCGCTGCGGAATCAATCCGTGCGGGAGGACGTCGCGATGACCGGCGAGATCACCTTGAGCGGTCTGGTGTTGCCGGTCGGCGGCATTCGCGAGAAGGCGCTGGCGGCGCGGCGCCACGGCATCAAGGTGTTCATCCTGCCGGCCTTGAACGCATCGGATCTCGCCGAGCTGCCGCCTGAAGTCAGGGGCGGCATGCGGTTCGTCCCGGCCCGAACGCTCGAAGAGGTGCTCGAGGTCGCCCTGCCGCAAGCCGGCGGCGCATCGTAGGATGATCGACGTCCGCGGGCGACGCTCGGCTACACGAAGATCCGCGGCGAGATGATCCGGAGCGCGTTCGAGGGGATAGCAGATCGCAGATTGCAGATCGTCTTCTATACGTCCGCTCATGGCCTCGGGCACGCCTCGAGAGACATCGAGCTCATCACCACGCTCTGCGCGAGCCGTCCGCAGGCACGCGTCGTCGTGCGCACGGCGGCGCCACGCTGGCTGTTCGCGCGCACAGGCAATCTCGACGTGCAGATTCAGGAGCTCGAAACCGACCCGGGCGTCGTGCAGATCGACAGCCTGCGGCTCGACGAGGACGAGACGGCGCGGCGGGCGGCGCGCTTCTACGACGAATTCGACCGGCGCGTCGAAGACGAAGCTGCCCTGCTCCGCACGCTGAAGGCCGACGTCGTGATCGGCGACATCCCGCCCCTCGCGATCGCGGCGGCCGACCGAGCCGGGGTGCCCTCAGTGGCGCTCGGCAACTTCACCTGGGACTGGATCTACAGCATCTATCCCGCGTTCGATCGCATCGCGCCGAACGTCATTCCCGCCATCAGCCGCGCCTATTCGGCCGCGACGCTGGCGCTGCGCCTGCCGCTGCACGGCGGCTTCGAATCGATGGCCGCCGTCACACGCGACATCCCTTTTATCGCCCGCCGCTCGACGCGGGACCCGGCCGAGACGCGGCGCGCGCTCGGCATCACCGGCGACCGGCCCGTGGTGCTCGTCTCCTTCGGCGGCTACGGCGTCGACCTGCCGCTGGCGCCGCTCGGACGCTCGGACCGCTTCACGCTTATCGCGCCCGTCCACGAGCCGCCCGCGGGGCTTCACTACGAGGACCTCGTCGCCGCCGCGGACGTCGTCGTCAGCAAGCCTGGGTATGGCATCGTGTCGGAATGCGCGGCGAACGACACGGCGCTGCTCTACACCTCGCGCGGCCGGTTCATCGAATACGACGTCCTTGTCGCCGGCATGCCCCGCGTCTTGCGGTGCCGGTATCTTTCGCAGGAAGATCTGTTCGCGGGACGATGGGCGGACGCGGTGGACGCGCTCGTGGCGCAGCCCCCGCCGCCCGAGCGTCCGCGCGTCGATGGCGCGGACGTCGCCGCGCGCGACGTGCTCTCGCTCGTTGGCGGGTGAGGCGTGGCGATTTACGAATGGAGGCGTGACTGTGCGGACGACGACCCTGGCCGCTCTCGGTGCCGGCCTCGCGACGCTCGCCTCGATGCGACCCGCCGCGGCCCAGACGCCGGGCCTGCCGACCTCGTTCGCGGTCACGCGGGCCGCAGCCGGCGACCTGCGCGCCGTGGACCAGCAGGTCGATCTGCTGATCCGCAGCCGCGCGCTGCGCGTCAGGGAGAGTCAGCCCGACGCGCTCGTGCCGAATCGCCAGCACGAGCGGCTCGATCAGTATCTGCGCGGCGTCCGCATCGTCGGCGGAGACATGACACGCCAGATTGCGACGGACGGCACGGTCTCGCTGTTCGGCACGCTCCACGGCGGCCTCGACGATTTCAACGTGACGGCGCGGCTCTCGCCCGCGTCGGCGGCCCAGGCCGTCGCGCGCGCGGTCGGCGGCACGCCGCTCGGCGGCGATGCCGAGCTCGTCATCCTGCCGTTGTCCAACGGCTACCACCTCGCGTACGCCGGCCAGGCGATCGCCGGCCTTGAAATCGTCAACGTCTACATCGACGCCAACACCGGCGGCCTGCTGCAGCAGTACAGCGACTTCCTGCGCGAGGTCGGCAGCGGCACAGGCACGTACGGCGACACGAAGAAAGTCAGCGCCAAGGCGGTCTCCGGAACCTTCGTGACCGACGACCCGCTGCGCCCGGCGGCGGTCACGACCTACGACATGAAGGGCAACCTGGCGCGCCTGACGGCGCTGCTGAACCGCGTGACGAGCGTCGCGCCGAGCGATGTCGCCAGCGACAGCGACAACGCCTGGACCGACGGCGCGGTCGTCGACGCGCACGTGTACGCCGGCTGGTACTACGACTTCCTCTTCAAACGTTTCGGGCGGCACGGGCTGGACGATCGAGACCTGCGCATGGCGCTGTTCACGCATCCGGTCCGTCTGCAGGACATCGCGACCGCGCCGCCGGACGTGTTCGGCCTCTACTACCTGAACGCGTTCTACTGCCGCACGTGCCTGTCCGATGGGCGCGGCGCGATGGTCTTCGGCGAAGGCGCGCCGCTGAACTACTTCCGGGGCATCGAGGTGAAGCCGTTCTCCGCGGCGCTCGACGTGGTCGCACACGAGCTCACGCACGGCGTGACCGGGACGAGCGCGCAGCTGAACGGATTTCCGTACAGCGAGGCCGGCGCCCTGAACGAAGCCTTCTCGGACATTGTCGGTGTGTCGACGGCGTTCTATCACGAGCCGGCCGGGACGGCGCCGCTCGCCGCGAGTTACCTGATGGGCAAGGACCTGACGGTTCCCTCGGGGTTGCTGGCGCGATCGCTGTCCAACCCGGCGCAGTTCGGCGATCCCGATCACTACACGCAGCGCGAGATCGGCGGCGACCCGCACTCCAACTCGACCATCGCCAGCCACGCCTTCTATCTGGCGATCGAGGGCGGCACCCATCGCACGTCGAGATTGACGGTGCAGGGCGTCGGCGCGGCGAACCGCGACCAGATCGAAAAGGCGTTCTTCCGCGCGCTCACCGTGCTGCTGCCGTCGAGCGCCACCTTCGCCATCACCCGCGTGGCGACGATTCAGGCCGCGCGCGATCTCTACGGCAGCGGCAGCGCCGCCGAGCGCGCGATTACGCAGGCGTGGGATGCGGTGGGCGTTCAGGAGCGCACGGCGCCGACCATCGCGCTGCTGCCCAGCCCGGCCACCAGCACCACCCGGGCATGCGGCGGCGACAGCCCGAGCTGGACGCTGGGCATGACCCTGTCCGCCGGGACGAGCACATTGCAGGTCACCGGCTGGACGTTCGAAACCTTCGACACGGCTGGCCGGACGGTCGAGCGCGACGCGCTGACCGCGGGCCAGTTCGCCCAGTTCTTCACTCAGTGCGGTCCGGGGAGCAGCCGGATCCTGGCGCAAACCGACGCGTGCGCCGCCGTCTGCACGGGGCTCCTCGGCGGCACGCAGGGATCGGCGCAGGTCACCGTCACCTCCACCGATGCCGCGGGCCTGAGCCGCACGCTCAGCACGCCGCGCGTTCCGCTCAACCCGCCCCAATAACCCGCGACCCGGTTCAAGGAGAAGCCATGCTGTCACGCCGCTCGTTCCTCTGGCTCACCGGCGCCGCTGCCGGACTGCCGGTCACCCGCGTCTCGGCGCAGCGCGGCCGCGCCAGCGAGGCGTCCGGTCCCCTGCCGGCGAGCATTGCCGCCCTCACGTCGATGCGCGATCGCGCCCGGCCGATCACCAGCGAGGAACGCGCGGCCCGCATCGAGAAGGCGCGCCGCCTGATGGCCGGGCAGAAGATCGACGCCATCGTCCTGGCCGGCGGCACGTCGCTGACGTATTTCACCGGCATGCGCTGGGGCAACAGCGAGCGGCTCTTCGCCGTCGTCATCCCGAAGACCGGTGCGCCGTACGTCGTGTGTCCCGGGTTCGAGGAGGATCGCGCGCGCGAGCAGCTCGCGCGCGGCCCGTTGGTGCATACCGACGTCGCCACGTGGCAGGAGGACGAGAGCCCGTTCGAGCGCGTCGCCCAGGGCCTGAAGGAGCGCGGCATCGCCACCGGCCGGGTCGGCATCGAGGAGACGTCGAAGTTCGTGTTCGCGGACAGCATCGCGAGCGCGGCGCCAGGCCTGCACGTGACGAGCGCCACGCCGGTCACCGCCGGGTGCCGGATGATCAAGGACGCCCACGAGCTCGACCTGATGCGCCTCGCCTCGCAGGTGACGCTGAAGTGCTACGAGGCGGTCTTCAAGGCGCTGCGGCCCGGCATGACCCAGAACGACGTGAGCAGCCTGATCGGCGCCGCGTACGGCCGGCTCGGCTTCCCCGGATTCGCCAGCGTGCAGGTCGGCGAGTACACGGCGCTGCCCCACGGCTCGATCGCACCGCAGACGATCCGCGAAGGCACCATCATCATGATCGACGATGGGTGCACGGTCGAAGGGTATCAGTCCGACATCACACGCACCTTCGTGCTCGGCAAGGCGACCGACACGATGAAGAAGGTGTTCGACATCGTTCACCAGGCGCAGACGGCGGCGCTCGAGGCCGCGCGGCCGGGCGTGGCGCTCGACGCGATCGACGCCGCCGGCCGCAAGGTCATCGTCGGCGCCGGCTACGGACCCGGGTTCAAGTACTTCTCGCACCGGCTGGGTCACGGCATGGGCATGGACGGTCACGAGTGGCCGTACCTCGTGAGGAACAACATGTTTGGATGGGAAAAGGCGCTGACGCTGCAGCCGGGGATGGTCTTCAGCGACGAACCCGGCATTTACATCAAGGGCGAGTTCGGCGTGCGCCTCGAGGACGACATGCACATCACGCAGAGCGGCGCCGAGCTCTTCACGCCGCAGAGTCCGTCGATCGAAGATCCGTTTGGAGCTGCCTGATCGTCAATACTCTGTCCACGATCAACGCAGAGCCCGCAGAGCCCGCAGAGAAACACCAAACCACGAAGGCACGAAGGCACGAAGGCGCGAACATTTGGCCCTGTGGTGTCCGGCTTCAGCCGGACCTGTCACGACGATCAACGCAAAGCCCGCAGCGTCCGCAGAGAACCATCAAACCACGAAGGCACCAAGGCACGAACACCGAGCCCTGTGGTGTCCGGCTTCAGCCGGACCTGTCACGACGATCAACGCAGAGCCCGCAGAGTCCGCAGAGAACCATCAAACCACGAAGGCACGAAGGTACGAACACCGGGCCCTGTGGTGTCCGGCTTCAGCCGGACCTGTCACGACGATCAACGCAGAGTGGACATGGGAGCTCGAGTTGAGTGCCCATCTTCTTAAACGCATGGACGATCGCGCGTTCAGCGAAATTGACCTGCGTCGGATGCTCGAACAGGCTGGCGGTCATCGTGCCGACATCCTCGAAGGACGGTTTATCATCGAAGCCCGACACGCCAGACAGTCCTGGGAAGTCATTGTCGAGCCAGACGAAATGCGTCAGCTCCTGGTGGTGATTACGGCGTATCCTGTGGAGCAGGCAGAGTCATGAAAGAGCCCTACCTCGAAGTCACGTTTCGGCATGGCCGACCGATCGCGGCGTACTACTACCTTCCGCGGGGAACGAATCAGAAGAGCGCACGAACCCGTAGGGTCGAACCGGGTTTGATCATCGACTTCACCGCGGACGGCCAAGCGATCGGGATCGAAATAACGACGCCGGCCAAGGTTTCTCTTGCGGCCCTGAACGCGGTTCTCCGAGAGCTCGGGCAGGCGCCGGCCAGCCAGGCCGATCTCGCCCCAGTCCTCGCCGCATGAGATCCGGGATGAGAATCGTCTGCCGAACCTCGGCTTGCAGCCGACGGCGGCCGGCGTGCCGGTGAGCCGACGCGGCTGAAGCCTGACGTTGCACAACGGGTTTCGTGAACAAGGGCCGATATGGCCACTACCCACTTAATTTCGGGTTTGCCGTGCTCAGGTAAAACGACCTACGCGTGTGGCCTTCGAGCCGACATCAACAGTGTGTTGTTTGTACTCGACCGCTGGCTCATTACGTCGTTCGGGAGATACTCCATTGCCGAGGTGGGCCACGAGGAGCATGTTCGTCGCGTCCTCGCCTGTCGTGAACTGATCTGGGAGGTCGCGTCGCAGTTTCTGCGACGAGGCGTAGATGTGATTCTCGACGATGGGTTCTTCCTCCGCGAGCACCGGATGCGCCTCATCGATCTGTCGCGCGGTGTGGGTGCCAGCGCAAAGATTCACTTCGTCGACACTTCGTTGCGCCTACTGCGGGCTCGGCTTGAGGAAAGGAATGCAAGACTCCCGAAGTTCAACTTCTCAATCAGCCCGGACACGCTCGAAGCGTTTGTCGGTCTATTCGAGGCGCCTTCGGGCGACGAAGGCGCAGATGTCGTCATCGTACGTGAATTCGCCCTACCGAGAGCGAGTTCCGCCGATCTGTGACCGTGAGTTGTGAGCAGGCGGGTGTTCTTCGCGGCGACCACCTTGCTGCCGTGGTCGATCACCTTCCTCGCGACCTCTTCCCTGGCGGCAAAGAGGTCGGCCGGTGGGCCAAGACCGTGCAACTCGATCTTGAAGCGAAGGGGATGATGCACCGCGCGGTCGGCGCGAAGCCTCTGCGCTGGCATCGGGGATCATGACCGTCGTGCCTCGATGGCTGCGCATCGCCGCCGCCCTCATCTTCATCGCCGCCACGGCTGCGGCCGTGCAGTTCGACGCGCCGGGCCGGCCGCATCGGACCGATCTCACCTACGACGGCCAGTTCACTCTTGTGCGATTGCGCTGGAAGTCTGACTTCGGCTCTTCCCGCCGCGGCGGCTTCGGCTCCGCGTGGAATCACGACTACCCCCGCGCGGAGCAGAACCTGTCGCTCATCCTCCAGGAGCTCACGACCCTCAATATTCGCACCGACGGCAGCCTGATGCTCACGCTCGACGATCCCGAGCTGTTCAAGTACCCGATCGCGTTCATGTGGGAGCCCGGCTTCTGGAATCTCACCGATCGCGAAGCGGGGTCGTTTCGCGCCTACCTGTTGAAGGGCGGCTTCGCGGTGTTCGAGGACTTCGACGGCGCACAGCAGTGGCGCACCTTCGAAGCACAGATGCGCCGCGTGCTCCCGGACGGCCGGTTCCTCAGACTCGACAACACGCATCGCATCTTCGATTCGTTCTTTCAAATCGAGGACATCGACGCGATTGTGCATCCGATGTCCGGCATTCGTCCGAGCTACTACGGGATCTTCGAGGACAACGATCCATCAAAGCGACTGATGGTCGTTGCGAACTACGACAACGACGTCCCTGAGTATTGGGAGTGGTCGGGGCAGGGACTCTTCCCGTTCGACGCGTCGAACGAGGCGTACAAGCTGGGCGTCAACTATGTGCTCTATGGTTTGACGCACTAGTCTTTGACACAGGTCACCAGGCTCCAGATCCGCGGGATGTTTACCTTCTCGATCGACACCGGCTTCAGGTCGGCCTGCACGAGAAACGCCGGCAGGTCGAGATCGGACTTGAACCCGAGATAGAGCGTGAACGGCGCGATGATGCGCTCGAGCCAGGCGCCGAAGCGGGCCTTGCTGCGGAAGTGGTTGAGGATGACGAGGCGCCCGCCGGGGCGGCAGACGCGGTGCATCTCGCGCGTGACCGCGACCGGGTCGGGCACGACGCTGATCACGTACGGCGCGTAGACAATGTCGAAGGTGTCGTCGGCGAATTTCATGTTCGCCGCGTCCATCTGCAGCAGCCGCACGTTGCGGACGCCCTTGCGCGCGATGCGCGCGCGCGCCTTCTCGAGCATCGAGCTGGAAAAATCGACGCCCGTCACGGAGCAATCCGACGGATAGAGCGCGGCGTTGATTCCCGTGCCCACGCCGACCTCGAGCACGCGATCGCCCGCCCTGATGCCCATCCGCTGAATCGCGTCCACGCGACCCGGATGCAGTGCCGGACCGAACGTGAGGTCGTAGAACCACGCGATGTTCTCGTACACGCGCGCCACGAAGTCGTTCTCGACGACCGTGACCGACAGCGCGCGCGTGGCGGCATCGGACCCGATCACCTCTTCGGTTTCGCGTGAACGGTGTGGCTCAAATAAGGACATCTGTTGCCTCAGCAGCGCGGTCGAAACCCGCTAACCCCTTGAAAACGTTCAAGCTGCGTGCCTCCGGGTCGACCAGCCCAGCGACTATACCTCTGACCTGTCAGCGAAGTCCATCGAGGACTGCCAGGGCGGCGTCGATATCCCCAGACTGCGTAGACACTTGCACGCCTTGCACGGCCCCGCGCAATTGCGCCGCAATCTCCCGCGCGATGGCGATGCCTTCGGCTCTCGCGGCCTGCTGGCCGTCCGCCAGGCGCATGCGATCCAGCAGCGGGTCCGGCACCCGCACCCCCGGCACTTCGTTGGCCATGAACTCCGCGTTGCGCGCGCTCTCGAAGGGGAAGACGCCGGCGACGACCGGGAGCCCGGCGCCTTCGATGCGCTTCAGCACCTGCTCGAAGCCGGGGACGTCGAAGATCGGGCGCGTCACCACGAACTCGGCGCCCGCTTCCACCTTGTAATCGAACCGGCGCAGCTCCTCGTCGAGATTGGACGCGGCCGGATTCACCGACACGCCGATGTGAAAGCCGGTCGGCGCGCCAATTGCCTGTCCGCCGACATCGCAGCCGTGGTTCAGCCGCGAGACCACGTTGGTGAGGCCGATGGAATCCACGTCGAACACGGCCGTGGCGTCCGGATAATCGCCCACGCGGCCCGGGTCGCCGGTGATGAGCAGCAGATTGCGCAGCCCCATCGCGTGCGCGCCGAGCAGGTCCGACTGGATGCCGAGCAGATTCCGGTCGCGGCAGGCGTAGTGCAGCAGCGTCTCGATGCCCGCCTGCTGCTCGATCAGCACGGCCAGCGAGAGCGCGCTCGGGCGCGCCCCGGCGCGCTGGCCGTCGGGAATGTTGATGACGTCCACGCCGCCGATCTTCAGGCGCCGCGCGCGCTCGACGACCTGGTCGGTCTGATAGCCGCGCGGCGGCAGCAGCTCCACCGCGACGACGAAGCGTCCGCGCGCCATCGCGTGCGCGAGGTGCGACTTGTGGTCGCGCGCGATCGGCGGCCCCTCGACGTGGCTCAGGGCAGGCCCCTCGACGGCGCTCAGGGCGCGCGGCGCGGTCGATCCCTCGACGCGGACCGCGGCGGGCGGCGCCGTCGCGACCTCCGTGCTCGACGCCCGCACCACCGCCGGCGCCAGCCCCCGCACGGCCGCCTTGATCTGACGGATGTGCTCCGGCGTCGTCCCGCAGCAGCCGCCCACCAGCCGCACGTTGTGCATGATGAAGCGCCGTGCATAGGACGCCATGTAGTCCGGCGAGCACAGATAGATGTTGCGCCCCTCGACGTCGCGCGGCTGTCCCGCGTTGGGCTGCGCCGAGAGCTTCCGCCTGGTCACCGCGGCCATCCGCTCGATGGTGTCGAGCATCGGCGCCGGGCCGACCGCGCAGTTGACGCCGATGACCGAGGCGCCGCGGCGCTCGAGCTCCGGCGCGAAGCGCTCGGGGGGCGTGCCGTCCAGCGTGTCGCCGTCTTCCTCGGTCGTCATCTGCGCGACGATGGGCAGATCGGACACGCTGCGCACGGCGTCGATCGCCGCGCCAATCTCGTTGAGATCGCGGAACGTCTCGAGGATGAACAGATCGACGCCGCCGTCGGTGAGCGCCTGTGCCTGCTCGCGGAAGTACTCGCGTGCCTCGTCGACGCCGGTTTTGCCCCACGGCTCGATGCGGATGCCGAGCGGGCCCATTGCGCCGGCGACGTAGGCCTGCTCCCGCGTGGCGTGGCGGGCGATTTTCGCGCCCTGCGCGTTGATCGCGTGGAGCTTGTCGGCCAGGCCGAACGATCCCAGCTTGATGCGGTTCGCCCCGAATGTGTTGGTCTCGATGACGTCCGCGCCGGCGCGCACGTATTCCTGGTGCACCTCGGCGACCAGGTCGGGCTGCGTGAGGTTCAGCGCGTCGAAGCTCTTGTTGATGAAGACGCCCTTCGCATAGAGCATCGTGCCCATCGCGCCATCGCAGACGAGCACATGGTCGTCAAGAGCGTCGAGGAAGGGCGTCAACATCGGGTAATTGGGTAATCTGGTAATTGGGTAATTGGGTAATTGATTGGCGAATCGGCGGTTCAATCCCGCAATTCAATTCAATTACCAGATTACCAGATTACCCGATTACCCAATCTACGTGTCCACCCGCTCCGTCTTGAGGGTGTCGGCGTCGATGAGCAGGTACGCGTTCGTCACGACGTCGAGGCCGATCGAGCGGACGCCCTGCCGGATCGAGTCGCTGAACTCGTGGTGGTGGCCGAAGAGGTGCAGGCGCGGGCGCATGGCCGCGAGCACCTCGTTCAGGACCGTCTTGCCGGCGTCGATGCGTCTGCCCGCGGGGTAGAAGGGGCGCGGCGCCTCATGCGTGAGAAGGACGTCGATGTGCGTCGCCGCCTTGCACGCGACGACCTCGTCGCGGACGAAATGCCGCCGCTTGTCATCGCGGCTCTTCCCGAGCTTGAGCGAGGCGCCCGACGCCTTGCGCCCCTTGGACGGCGGCAGGCTGGACGCCGGAGAGTTGTACCAGCTCGGGGCGAACGTCCCGCCGAGCGCGGCAACGCGCCACGGGCCGACCAGATGCGGTCCGCCGTTGGGCAGATAGTGCAGCGTCGGCGCGGGCGGGCGGCCGGCAAGCGTCGCCGCGAGGACGTCGAAGTCCTCATTGTTGCCCTTGATGAAGTACAGCGGCGCGACCGGCTCGAAGTAGTCGCCATCGTTGCTGGCGACGTCGCCGACCGAGACCCACAGCGGCACCTCGGCGTGCCGACTCATGATCAGTTGAACGGTGTCGAACGCGCCGTGAATGTCGCCGAGAGCGCCGATCTGCATTAGAGATGGGATTCGGGATTTGGGATTTGGGATTCGGGATTCGGGATTCGGGATTTGGGATTCGGGCTTCGGGCTTGGGGATTTGGGATTCGGGCTGGGGGACTGGTCGGTCGCGCGAATCCCGAATCCCGAAGCCCGAAGCCCGGTCACGGACGCCCCGGCGTCGGCGAAATCGTCGCCGGCACGAGGAGCTCCTGCTTGTCCCAGACGAAGTCGGCCTTGCTGTACACGGCGAGCTCGTAGTCCTTGCCCATGAAGATCGCGCCGACGGGGCAGGCCTCTTCGCAGTAGCCGCAGAAGATGCAGCGCGTCTTGTGAATCTGGTAGACGGAGGCATACCGGGGGCCAGCCTGCACCGAGCCGTCATTTTCCGCCGCTTGGAGGTAGATCGCGTCGGAGGGACACGCCACCGAGCACAACCCGCACGCGACGCACTTCTCGAGGCCGTTCTCGTCCCGCATCAGCACCTGCTTGCCGCGGTACTTCGGGAACATCGGGACCTTCTGTTCCGGGTAGTTGACGGTGATCGGCTTCTTGAACATGTGCTTGAAGGTGGTGGCGAAGCCGGTGAGGAAGGGGCGGATCACAGCCATTGCTCTCAGTTTACCCGGCCGATAAGATCAATGTAAATCATGCAAGGCCCCAAGTTCCTGTCCGCCGAGCAGTTATTGCTCACGACGCTGGTCGGCAAGATCGCGGCGACGGCTGTGCTGGCGATCATGCTCGTGCGCTACCGGCGGTTCCGGCACATCCTCATTTTCGAGCGCCGCGCGTGGCCCGACCGGCTCACCTTCGCTCTGAGCCTCGGCATCCCGCTGACCTTCGGCGTCTGTGCCCGGCTGCTCCTCGGCTACGAGGCCCTCGACCTGACGATGGAGGGGTCGTTTCTGGTGGGGCTGATCGCGGGTCCCTATGCGGGCGCGACCGTCGGCGCCATGGTCGGCCTCCCGCCGCTCGGCAACGGCGAGTGGGCCGCGCTGCCCTTGGCGGTCGGCTGCGGCTTCGCCGGGGGCGGCCTGCGCGAACTGTGCCCGAAGGAAGCGATCTGGCACTTCTCGCCGTTCATCTTCCCGAGCGTCCCCCGCCGCGCGTGGCAGATGGTGCGAACGCTGCAGGTGGACTGGCAGGTCGTGCTGCTGCTCGCGCCGATCGCCCTGGAGCTGCTGGCGCAGGCGCTCGGGTTCCGCTGGAGCGAGCATCATCGCCTGTTCGTGCTCGCGCCCAACCCGCCGTGGTCGTGGCGGATGCTGCTGGTCCTGCTCGCGACGGTCCTGTGCGTCGCCACGCCGATCAAGATCTGGAACAACGCGCGGATCGAGCACCGGCTGCAGGAGCAGGAAAAGCTGCTGCTCGCCGCGAAGATCGAGGCGCTCGCCAACCAGATCAGCCCCCACTTCCTGTTCAACACGCTGACGTCGATCTCCTCGCTCGTCCGCACGCAGCCGGACACGGCGCGCATGCTGATCACGAAGCTGTCGGGCCTGCTCCGCCGCCTGATGCGCAGCACCGATCATTTCGTGACGCTGCGCGAGGAGCTCGAATCGATCGACGAGTACCTGGACATCGAAGTCGTCCGCTTCGGCCCGCAGCTGGAGGTCGACAAGCAGATTGCCGTCGAGACGCTCGACGTCATCGTGCCGAGCATGATCCTGCAGCCGCTGGTCGAGAACTCCATCAAGCACGGTCTGGCGCGCAAAGTGGGCGGCGGCCGGATTACGATCAAGACGCTCGCCCGCGCCGACGGCCACACGATCATCGAGGTGCACGACGACGGGCTGGGGATGACCGAGGACCGTCTGGAACACGCGCTGGGCGACGGCATCGGACTCAGCAACGTGAACGAGCGGCTGCGCACGATCTACGGCGCGAACTACCGCCTCAAGCTGACGAGCGTGCCCGGCAGGGGCACGTGCGCGAGCGTCGAGATTCCCGAGATCGCACTGCCCGAACGGGTCACGGCGTGACCATGGAGTTGCGGGCGGTTCTGGTCGACGACGAGCAGCTGGCGCGCGACGAGCTGGGCTACCTGCTCGGCCAGGTCGGCGGCGTCGAGGTCATCGGGCAGGCGGGCAACGGTGTCGAAGCGCTGACGACGATCGAGCGGCTGCAGCCGGACGTCGTGTTTCTCGACGTCCAGATGCCCGGCCTGACGGGCTTCGAGGTGGCGCGGCGGCTGCTCGAGCAGCGCGCCTCGTCACACATCATCTTCGTCACAGCGTACGATCAGCACGCCATCGAGGCGTTCGAGGTCAACGCCGTCGACTACCTGCTGAAGCCGGTCGATCAGGCGCGCCTCGAGGTGGCCGTGGACCGTGCGCGGCGCCGCATCGCGACCGACCGGCCCTTCGACGGGGTGAACCACGCGGAGCTCGAGAAGATCATCCAGCTCGTGGCCGAGCGCCAGAGCCGGCGCGAGCGGATGGCGATCAAGGTCGGCGAGCGATTCATGCTCGTCCAGGCCGAAGAGATTATTTACGCCTCGCTGGCCGACGAAGGAATTACGGTAGTGACGAGCCAGCATACCGGCATCTCCAACTACCGGACCCTCGACGAGCTGCACGAACGTCTCGACCCGACCGTCTTCTGGCGCGTGCATCGATCGCACCTGGTGAACATCAACAAGATCAAGGAGATCGTCCCTTGGTTCAGTCGGAACTACATCCTTCGGATGAAAGACGAGAAGGCGACGGAAATCCCGGTGAGCCGCACGCAGACGCGGCGCCTGCGCGACTATCTGAAACTATGAGCAGCCAGCCCGACGAACCCGCACTGCATCTGACGCTCGCGGCCGAGGAACCGGCCGCGGTGGATCCGCCGTCGCGGGGGCTGCCCCCGGCGCCTGCCCTGAGCCCCGCCGACGGGCCGCCCGCCACGCCGCCCGATCTCCGCCGGACCAGCCCCGGCGTCCGGCTGGCGCAGGTGAAGGAAGAGCTCGTCGCGTGGGTGAAGACGCTGGTGGCCGCGGCCGTGTACGCCGTCCTCATCGTCACGTTTGGATTTCAGGTCGCGCGCGTCGAAGGCCAGAGCATGGCGCCGACGCTCGAGGACCAGGACCGCCTGATCGTGAACAAGCTGGTCTACCGCATCGGCGAACCGCGGCGGGGCGACATCGTGATGCTGTACTATCCGCTCAACCCGGACAAGTCGTTCGTCAAGCGCGTCATCGCCGAGGAAGGCGACACCGTGCGCATCGTCGACGGCCGGGTGTATGTGAACGACATCCCGCTCAAGGACGACTACGTGCCCGCCGACTACCGGAGCCACGACGACTGGGGGCCGCAGGTGATTCCCGAGGGCTACGACTTCGTGATGGGCGATCACCGCAACAACAGCTCCGACAGCCGGCACTGGGGCATGGTGCCGAAGAAATACATCATCGGGAAGGTGCAGATCCGCTGGTGGCCGGTGCCGACCGCACGCGTGTTCTGATGTCCGACCGCTACGCCGCCGTCTCCGGCGTGCTCATCCGCGTCCTCTTTCTGAATCTGGCCGTCGCGGTGGCGAAGATCGGGTTTGGCTACGCGAGCGGCGCCATCAGCATCCTCTCCGACGGCTTCCACTCGCTCACCGACGCCGCGTCGAACGTCGTCGGGCTGATCGGCGTGAATGCGGCGCGCCTGCCGCCGGACGAGGACCATCCGTACGGGCATCGGAAATACGAGACCGTCGCGGCCGCCGCGATCACCGTGTTCCTGCTGCTGGTGATGATCGAGGTGCTGCGCAACGCCCTCAATCACCTGACCGGCAAGGCCGGGCTCCACGAGATCACGGTCACGAGCTTCGTCGTGATGCTCGTGACCGTCGGCGTCAACCTCCTGGTGGTGCAGTACGAGTCGCGCGAGGCCTCGCGCCTCGGCAGCGAAGTGCTCCTGGCCGACGCGATGCAGACGCGCGGCGACGTGTGGTCGTCGCTCACGGTGATTGCGGCGCTCGTCGGCGTGCGCGCCGGCCAGCCGATCCTCGATCCGCTCGCCGCGCTGGTCGTCGCGGGGTTCATCGGCCACTCGGGGTATCAGATCGCGCGGACCACCACCGGCATCCTGAGCGACCGCATCGTGATTGACGACGGCGACATCGAGCGTGTCGTGATGGGCGTGCCCGGCGTGCTCGGCTGTCACCGGATCCGGACCCGCGGATCGTCCGACCACGTCTTTCTCGATCTGCATGTCTGGATGCCGGCGAACATGCCCCTCACCGACGCCCACGATCTGTCGCACGTCGTGAAGGACCGGCTGATGGCGCGCTATCCGCAGATTGCCGACGCCGTGATCCACATCGAGCCGCCGCCGGCGAAGCCCTGAAATTGCAGAGTGCAGATTGCAGAGTGGAGAGGTCGGCTCGAGGCGCTGCAGGCGCGGAAGACCGCCGAGGCGCTGACAGCGTCGATCCCGCCGTTCGTGACGACGGCCGAACACCCCGACAGCGATCTCGAGGCGATCGGTCACGCGTGGTCGCGGGCGCTGTTTGACGGCCCGTTTCATCTCTCGCCCGCTCCGTCGCCGGACCTGCCCGCGACGAGCCTCGTGTTCGTGCGGACAAGCATCTGATCTACGAGGGGCTGTCGCGCGTCACGGCTGATGCCGTGCTCGCCGGCGCCGAGACGATCCGCGGCGGCGATCTCGTGCTCTCGGTCTGGCGGCCAGAGCTCGTCGAATTGCGTGCGACGCGCGGCCTGCCTCGTCATCCGATTCAGGTCGTCGCGACGCTGCACGGCGCGCCGCTCGAGGAGGGGTTGTTGTTCAACGTGCCCGAGCTCCCAGTGATCATGATCACCGTCGCGCGTGGCGCGGAAGCCATGCGCGACGCGCTGGCCGAGAGACCGTGGATCACGGTGATCGTGATGGAGTCGCCGCACGAGCTGCCGCGCGCTCGCCGAGCAGGTGATCGACGCGGGGTTGATTCAGGATCTGTATCTGACGACCGGCGCGAAGTCGGCCGGCGAGCCGGACACGCCCTTCTATTCGAAGCCGCTTGCCACGCATGAGATCACACGAAAGCGCGGAACCGGCCGAGACGAGGGCGTGGTGTTTCAGCACCTCGTCACGAGGTCCGGCTGAAGCCGTGAGGTCCGGCTGAAGCCGGACACCACGTACTGCCTTCTGCCCTTTGCCCTTTGCCCTGCCCGACCTACCCGAGCTACCCGACCCACCCGACCTACCCGACCCACCCGACCTACCCGACCTACCCGCCCTTTTTGACCACCTTGATTTCGAACAGCTTCGGCCAGAGCTTGCCGGTGATGAACAGCCGATCGTGGGCCGGGTCGTACGCGATGCCGTTCAGCACGTCCGTGCGGGCGCGCTCGGCGGCGGTCAGCAGGCCGCGCAGGTCGATGTAACCGGTGACCGTGCCCGTGTCCGGCGCGATGCGCGCGATGTAATCGGTCTGCCAGATGTTGGCGAAGATCTCGCCTTTCACGAATTCCAGCTCGTTCAGGTTCTCGAGCGGCGCGCCGACGGAGGTCACCTTGATGCGCCGCCGCTCGGCGAACGTCGCCGGATCGAGGACGCGCAGCTCGCTCGAACCGTCGCTCATGATGAGGTGCGTGCCGTCGTCGGTCAGGCCCCAGCCTTCGCCCGTGTACTTCATCGTGCGGCGCGGCTCGAACGTCGTCTTGTCGTAGACGAACGCGACGCCGGACTGCCACGTGAGCTCGAACAGCTCCGACTTCCAGACGGTGATCCCCTCGCCGAAGTACTGCTCGGCGACGTCGCGTTTTCGCAGCACCGTGCCCGTGTCGAGCGCGACCTTGCGGATCGACGAGCGGCCGTTCAGCCCGGTACCTTCGTAGAGCGCGCCGTCGATGAACTGCAGCCCCTGCGTGAACGCGTCGGGATCGTGCGGGTAGACCCGTTGAATCTGATAGCCGTACATCGGCGGCGTCCCGCCCGGCGACGACTGCGCCCACGCGGCAAGCCCCGGAACGCGAGAAGAACCGATTACCATGAGAAGCGCGAACCCCCCCCGCCCCACCCGACCCACCCGGCCCACCCGACCCACTCAGTAGCCCGCGATCTTATCGACGACATTCAGCAGCGGCTGCCCGGCGTCGAAGCGGCGGAGGTTGTCCGAGAAGAGCGCGACGAGCGGCGTCCAGTAGTCCTGCATCGCGCCGGAAGTATGCGGGGTGATGATCACGTTTGGCAAATCCCAATAGGGGCTCGACGGCTCGAGCGGCTCCCGGCTGAACACGTCCAGCGCCGCGCCGCCCAGACGGCCGTCCCGCAGTGCGGCGACGACCGCGTCATCGTCGATGAGCTTGCCGCGGGCGACGTTGACGAGGAAGGCGCCGCGCTTCATGCGATCCAGCTCGCGCGGCCCGATGAGCCGCCTGGTTTCCGGCGTATGCGGGGCGGCGAGCACGACGACGTCGCTCTTGGCGAGCAGGTCGTGGAGGCGATCGGGCGGCCAGACCTCGTCGACACCAGGAGGCACCGGCGCGTCGGCGCGGCGCCGGATCGCTGAGATGCGGAAGCCGAATCCCGCGGCGACCGCCGCCACCTCGAGACCGATCGCGCCCAGGCCGACGATGCCCATGCGCTGCCCGCGCAGGGTCCGGACATCGACGTGCGCGCCTTCCAGCTCGTCCTGCGCCCACCGGTGCGCGGCCTGCGCGCGGATGGCGACGGGAAGCAGACGCCCCAGCGCGAGCGTCACGGCGAGCACGTGTTCCGCGATCGAGCGCGCGCGAATGCCGCGGGCGCTCGTGAGGACGACCGGGCTGGCGAGCAGCTCCGGGAACATCAGGCTGCCGACGCCGACCGCCGGACTCTGCACCCAGCGCAGCCGCGTCGCCGACAAAAAGACATCGGGATCGACCAACGGCGTGAAGGCGACGTCGGCGTCCGGCAGCAGGCGGCGGATCGTCTCGCGATCCCAGGCGTCGAGAAACGTGTGGCGAGGAAAATCGCGGCGGAGCTGGTCGACGAACCGACGGGGCAGGATCCACGCCGGAGCCGCGCTGATGACGCCGACCAGGACGTTCATAGAGCGGGGCGTCACCACCCACCTTTCCACTGCGTCATCCAGATGTTGCTCGTGCGTTCGGCCATGTCGAACACCATCCTTTCGCGTCCGACTGAAACGCCGGCGAAGACAGTCAGCCGAGCCCCGTGCGCATGGAAGATCGGGAGCGGAGAGCCCATTGGACGCTTCGTGGCCGAATCCACACGCTGCGCCCAGATGCAGTTGAATCCATCATGGTCGGAGACACCGTAAACCAGCGTCCCGTCGGGGGACCAGTAATTCAGCTCGCTCAATACGGAAATCCAGGCGCTCTCAGGAACCGGTGTCTCGCCCTGAAACGGGGCAAGGTGCTCCCGCCATGGAAGACTCAATTCTAGGAATGTGATCCAGCGGCCGTCGGACGAGAAAGTCCCCCCAGCGAACCACCGTCCGCTCAGAGCGACGACATCGATCCGCCGACGCGATGCTGCCTCCACCAGGAACAGCCGTCCGTCCACGGAATTCCCGATCAAGTACCGACCGTCTGGCGACCAGCCAGTCGCCTGGCCGCAATCCTCGCAGATCATCTCCGCGGCGCCGCCCGTTGCGGGCACGAGATAGATGTCCCACTTCTTGTCTCGATGAGTAGCGAAAGAGACCCTCGTGGCATCCGGGGAAAAACGGGGTCTATACTTGTCACCGCGGCTGGCAGTCAGGACCGCATCCTCCCCGGTTCCCAGGTCCTTGATCGAGATTTCCTGGTTGCCGGAGCGGGCGGAGACGAACACCATCTTGCGCCCATCCGCGGAAAGTGAAGGGTGGAAGTCCGCGGCCGTGTCCCGTGTCCACTGGCGCAGTTCCCCGGTGACTTTGCCCGTATTCGCCTCGAGCGGCAGGCTCCAGATGTCGGTATTCTCACCGAGACTCGCAAATGCTATCTTCACGGAGCCGTCGGCGATCAAGGCCACCGACGGGCTTTCCTCGATCGTGGGACTGGAAGTCAGCCGCTGAGGAAGGCCGGCCACCGTCCATGTCTTAGTCGAAATGCCGAGCCGCCAGAGATTCCTGCTGTCGCCCGAACGAGCGGAAAAGATCAACGCGTCGCCGTCGGGTTGCCACGTGGGCGCGATCAATGCCCAGGGATAGACGAGGAGGGGGCCACTGAGCTTCGCCTCTCGCGTCGCCTTGAAGACGCCCGTCGCGATCGCCGGCCCTTGATCCAAAGGCGTCACCCACCAGTCGATGCTTTCATCGACGGGCAGTTTCTCGTCGCGATTCCCCAGGAACAACAAGTGCCGTCCATCGGGCGCCCACTCAGGATAGGCCGCTCCCACAAAGTCTGACCGGACCTGCCTGGGTGCGCCTCCTGCGGAAGCGACCACGAAAATCCGGCAGTAGTTGCGGGCGCTGAACGCCGCCCCTCCGCCGATTGTGCCGGACCAGTACGCGATCTGACTCCCATCCGTTGAGAACCTGGGACGCCGCCCTTCCGGCGCGATCTTCCTCGGAGGGCCTCCCAACGCCGACACGACGTAGATGCCACCGCCCTCCCTCTCTGAACGGAAGGCGATCATCGTCCCGTCGGGTGAGAACGATGGCTCCCGCTCATCCGCGGGGTCCTGTGTCAGACGGATCGGTTCGCCGCCGCCGACCTGCCGCACCCAGATGTCGAGGCCGCCGTTCCCGCTCCGGTCCGACGCATAAGCGAGGAGCTTCCCGTCGGGCGAGAGCGCCGGGTCGGTCGTCAGACCCGTATCCGTGGTCAACTGCATGAGGACCGGCGCGCGGAACGGTTTCGGCTGGCGCCGCACCCATAACGCGACAGACGTGGCAACCAAGACGACCACCGCCAGCGCCGGGATCACCCACGGCATGATCCGCTGCCGGCGCCGAGGCGCGGCAGCAAGCAACTTGCCCGAGTCGGACTCCTCTTTCAGGTCTTCCAGCGCGAGCTTGACGTCCACCATGTGCTGGATGCGACGGTCGGGATCTTTGCGCAGGCACCGCGCAATGATCTTTTCCAGCTCCGGTGGAGCGTCCTCCAGCGGCGGCGGCTCCTCGTGCAGAATCGCCGTCAGGGTCGCGAGCTTCGTCGCCCCGGAAAACGCCCGCCGGCCGGTCGCCATCTCGTACAGCACCGAGCCGAACGAAAAGATGTCCGACCGCGCATCGACCTTCTTGCCTTCCGCCTGCTCCGGCGACATGTACGCGACCGTGCCGACGATCGTGCCCTCTTCGGTCTCCGGTTTCCGCGTGATGGTCGCCGCAAACTCGGTCGCGATCTCCGTCAGCTTCGCCAGGCCGAAATCGAGCACCTTCACCAGGCCGCTGTCGGTGACCATCATGTTGCCGGGCTTCAGGTCGCGATGGACGATCCCCGCGCCATGCGCCGCAGCCAGCGCATCCGCGATCTGGGCGCCGTACTTGAGCGCGTCATTCAGCTTCAGCCCTTTCCGCCCGATCGCCTGCCCGAGCGTCCTGCCGGAGACCCACTCCATCACGATGAAATCCACGCCCTCGTCGGAGGCGACATCGTGCACCGTGACGATGTGGGGATGATTCAGGGCCGAGGCCGCCCTGGCTTCCTGGACGAAGCGCCGCTTGCGCTCCGGATCGGCAGTCTTCTCCGGCGGCAGCAGCTTGATGGCGACAAGACGGTCCAGGTGCAGGTCGCGCGCCTTGTAGACCACACCCATCCCGCCCTCGCCGAGTTTTTCGAGGATGTGATAGTGCGCGATCGTCTGGCCAATCATGGTTTGAGACTGGTTTGCAGGAATCTCTGCATAACTCCGGTCCCTAGAGCCGTTTTCACCACCACGTAGTGGCCGGCTTCAGCCGGCCTGCGGCGGTCCGCCTGAAGGCGGACACTACACGCTCGTGAAAACGGCTCTAGCGGTCCAAGACTTCCTCTGTCTTGCCCGTTCGGCCGCGAGCAGGCTGACGCGACGATAGATCCTCAGATTCCTCGGTACGTCCCCGATCGTCCGCCGCTCTTGAACATGAGCCGGATGCCGCCAATCACCATCCGTTTGTCCACCGCTTTCACCATGTCGTAGATGGTGAGCGCGGCGACGGCGACGGCGGTCAGCGCCTCCATTTCGACGCCGGTCTGCCCGCTCGTGCGCACGCGCGCTTCGATCTCGTAGCCGCGCGCCTTCGGTGTCAGCTCGACGTGGATGCTCGACAGCGACAGCGGATGGCAGAGCGGAATGAGCGCCGAGGTCTGCTTGGCGGCGAGAATCCCGGCCAGCCGAGCGGTCTGCAGGGGGTCGCCTTTTTTCACCGCGCCGCGGCGGATGAGGCGCAACGCTTCGCGCGACATGGTGATGGTGCCGCGCGCCACGGCTTCGCGGGTGGTGACCGGCTTGTCGCCGACGTCCACCATCTTCACGCGCCCGCGCGCGTCGACGTGCGACAACCCACCAGGACTGCCCGGCCCACCCGGCCCACCCGGCCTACCTGACCTACGTGTTTTCGCCATCGCCCTGCGCGAGGAAAAACGACAGGCTTTCGAGCGACACGGTCAGATCGACGCTCTTCAGCTTCACGCCGGCGGGCACCTCCAGCGTGCCCGGCGAGAAATTCAGCACCGCCGTGATGCCCGCGGCGACGACGAGGTTCAGCACGTGCTGGGCGGACTCGGCCGGCACGGCGATGACCGCGATGCGGATCCCCTCGCGCTTCACCACCTTCTTCAGGTCCTGGATGTCGTGGATCGCCACGCCGCGCCGTGACTGCTGCCCCACCTTCTCGCGCAGGGTGTCGAAGAGCGCCGAGATCTCGAAGCCCTCCCGGCGGAAGCCGAGATAGTCGGCCAACGCGAGGCCGAGGTTGCCGGCGCCCATGATGGCGACGCGCAGCCTGCGGTCGAGCCCGAGGATCTGCCGCAGGTGCCGCTTGAGGTCGCGCACGTAGTAGCCGACGCCGCGGACGCCGAACTCGCCGAAATGCGCGAGGTCCTTCCGGATCTGCGCGGCGTTGAGGTGAAACTGCTCGGCCAGCGCCTGCGACGAGATCGTGCGGACGCCCGCGCTTTCGAGCACGTTCAGGCAGCGCAGATAGACGGAGAGACGGTTGGTGGTGAGCTCTGAAACCTGATCAGCGCTGTGCTTGCCGGCGGGGGGCCTGGACGGCGCTTTGTTCGATGTTTTCACAAGCCGGAGGGGGATTGTAGCAAAAAGCGCATGCTAATATCGCGCGCTATGGCTACCCCCGCCGTCAAGCAGACCGGATTTCAGCCCTACGTGCCCGCGTCGCGGTCGCCGGCAGAGTTCACCGTGAAGGCGGTCGTCATCGGCGTGCTGTTCGGGCTCCTGTTCGGCGCCTCGACGGTCTACCTCGGCCTGCGCGCCGGCCTGACCGTCAGCGCCTCGATCCCGATCGCGGTGCTCGCGATCTCGGTGCTCAAGAAGCTGGGCGGCTCGACGATTCTCGAGAACAACATCGTCCAGACGATTGGATCGGCCGGTGAATCGGTCGCCGGCGGCGTCGTGTTCACGATTCCCGCGCTCATCTTCCTGACGCCGGACGGCCCCGCCTACTTCAACTACTACCAGATCGCGATGCTGGCCTTCGCCGGCGGCATCCTCGGCGTCCTCATGATGGTGCCGCTCCGCCGCGCGCTCATCGTCAACGAGCATGGCGTGCTGCCGTATCCGGAAGGCGCCGCGTGCGCGGACGTCCTGGTCGCGGGCGAGCGCGGGGGCAAGCTGGCCTCGACGGTGTTCGCGGGCGTCGGCATCGGCGCCCTGTGGAAGGCGCTGTCGTGGGTCTTCAACCTCTTCCTCACCGAGCTCGACTACTCGACGCCGCGCGGGAGCCAGTTTCCGAACGCGACGCTGAACGTGGACATCTCTCCGGAGTACATGGGCGTCGGCTACGTCATCGGCCCGCGGATCGCCGGGACGATGTTCGCCGGCGGCGTGCTGTCGTGGCTCGTGCTGCTGCCGCTGCTGTCGATCCTCGGCGCCTACATTCCGGTCCCGTTCCCGCCGATTCACCCGAATTTCGCCAACAACCCGGCGACCGGGATGCCGTTCAGGATTCTCGAGATGAGCGCGGCCCAGCTCTGGAGCGCGTACATCCGCTACATCGGCGCGGGCGCGGTGCTGGCCGCCGGCCTCATCACGCTGGGCCGCACGCTGCCGACAATAGTCGCGTCGGCGCGCGAAGGCCTCAAGGACTTCGGCGCGGGAGCGGGGACCGGCGCCACGCTCCGAACCGAGCGCGACCTGCCGACCATCTTCGTGATCGGCGGATCGCTGCTGCTCGCGATCTTCCTGGCCGTCGCACCGAAAATGCCGATGCAGGGTAACTTCCTGGCCGCGATCCTCGTCATCGTCTTCGGGTTTCTCTTCGTCACCGTCTCCTCGCGCATCACGGGACTGATCGGCACCTCGTCGAACCCGATCTCGGGCATGACGATCGCGACGCTGATCCTGACCTGCGTGATGTTCGTGGCGCTCGGCTGGACCGGCAGCGCCTACGGGCCGATCGCGCTCTGCGTCGGCGCCGTCGTCTGCATCGCGGCCGCCAATGCGGGCGGCACGTCTCAAGACCTGAAGACCGGCTATCTGGTTGGCGCGACGCCGATCTACCAGCAGATTGGATTGATCATCGGTGTCGTGACGTCGGCAGGCGTCATCGGCTGGACGACGCTGTATCTCCATAGCGTGTTCGGCATCGGCAGCGCCGCGGTGCCGGCGCCGCAGGCGACGCTGATGGCGACGATCATCAAGGGGCTGCTCGACCAGAACCTGCCGTGGGGGCTCGTGCTGGTCGGCATCTTCATCTCGGTCACGCTCGAGCTCTGCGGCGTCCGTTCGCTGTCCTTCGCCGTCGGCTCATATCTCCCGATCGCGACGACGGCGCCGATTTTCGCCGGCGGTCTGGTGCGGGCGTTCGTCGAGCGGAAGACGGGCGCCCCGGAAGAGTCGGAAGTCGGCGCGGGCACGCTCTTCAGCTCCGGCCTCATCGCCGGCGGGTCGCTGTGCGGGATTCTCTACGCGGTCCTGGTCGGCACCGGGAACATCGCCCTGCCGCAGGCGATTGGCAACATGCTCCCGTTCCTGCACGACGGCACGACCGGCTACATCGCGAGCGCGCTGCTGTTCATCGCGCTGGCGATCGTGCTCGCGCGCGCCGGGCAGAAGAAGGTGATGTAACTGGGACTCGGGATTCGGGATTCGGGATTTGGGATTTGGGATTTGGGATTTGAAATTGGTGATTCGCACGCGAACGGCCCTCGCGGTCTGTGGCAGCCTCGCGCTGCTCGGGCCTGCCGGCGCGCAGCCCGCGACGCGGCGCGCGACGAACCTCGCCGAGGTGCTCGCCTACCCCGGCTTCTACAACAACCGGCCGATCGTCCTGGTCGGCAAGGTCGCTCTCTCCCCGAACGGACAGCTCACGGTGTCCGACGATGCGGCGTCGGTGCCGCTGCTGATCAAGGGCAACGCGCCCGACGGGCTCGACGAGATCCGCGGTGAATTCTGGGACCTCGGTCGGATGAAGAACGACGACCCGCGGCTGTCCGCCTACGATCTGCGTGCGACGTTCAAGATCGATCCGGACGGGCCGTGGCCGCGTCCCGGTGAAGTGACCGCCATCGTCGCGACGGCCGTGACGCCGGCCGCGGTACCCTCCGCGCCGTCCATCCGCGCGATCGTGCTCACCCCGACGCGCTACCTCGATCAGCAGATCACGATCACCGGGCAATACTCGGGGCGCAACCTGCTCGGCGAGCTGCCGGACGCGCCGCGCAAGAGCCGCTACGACTTCGTGCTGCGCTCCGCGGACGCGGCCATCTGGGTCGTCAACATGCGTCCGAAGATGAAGGACGCGAACGGCAAGGATCTCGAGCTCGCGCTCGACGCGCGCATCGACACCGGCCGCTGGCTCACCGTGCGCGGCACGGTGCAGCAGGGCCGCGGTCTGGAGTGGCTCGACGCCGAGGCCGGGAGCCTCGCGCTCGCCAGGCCGGCGGCGGAAACGCCGATGGCGGAAGACCCGATCCGGGTGCCGGCCGGGCCGCCGCCGGAAGTGATCTTCAGCGCGCCGACGGAAGAGGAAACCGACGTCCCGATGGCGACGACGGTCCGGATTCAGTTTTCGCGGGACATCGATCAGGCGACGCTCGAGGGCCACATTCGCGTGCGCTATCTCGACTCGCAAAGCGTCGAGCGCGGCGAGCCGGTCACGCCCGCGGTGGACTTCACGTCGCAGTACCTTGGCGCGAACCGTGTCCTCGAGCTCCACTTCGCGAAGCCGCTCGAGCGATTTAGAACGGTGAACGTGGAGCTCCTCGAGGGCATTCTCGGCACCGACGGCCAGCCGCTCAAACCGTGGACGCTCACCTTCGCCCTCGGCGGCTCCTGAACAACGATCAACGCGGAGCTCGCAGAACACGCAGAGATAGTCGTCACGGGATGATCCGAAACGCCGATAGCATCCGCCTTTCCCCACCCGACCCACCCGACCCACCCGACCCACCCGACCCACCCGACCCACCCG
>Ga0082335_1002932_pt1 | contig 29771 bp, 27 predicted proteins | sample Subgrocontami58m_FD_72375 | JGI IMG/M metagenome (GOLD analysis project Ga0082335, IMG submission 72375) | Subsurface groundwater microbial communities from S. Glens Falls, New York, USA - GMW37 contaminated, 5.8 m (SPADES assembly) (version 2) ...
CAATGCAACCTTTGCCATAAACTCTGCACTAAAACTCTTTCTCATTTTTCAGACCTCCTTTGACTTCCTATTCTACTAAAATGACTCTTAACTACTGGTCTGAAAAATCCAGTCCATTATACTCCTCGGCGTACTCCGCGAAGAATACTCTATCTGTCTGCTTTATTTTCCTTGCGATAAGCAGGGATGTTTTGATTGCGGTTAATGGTCTGAAGGCGTTAGGAGATAGAGAAATGACAGCTTCAAGAGAGTATTGCTGTGTAAGATACTCTCTGAATTGAAGGTTGGCCTCGTTGAATAGCAATCCCTCAGGAACTACAAATGTCAAATAGCCTCCAGGCTGGAGTAATCGTATAGATTGGAGAATGAAAGCAGCCTCAGCACTTCTTAGTCTGAGGCCGTCTATTTCCTTGTCGAATTTAAGACCGAAAGGCGGGTTGCAGACCGCCAAATCGAAAACGCCGAGTTTGTCCCATGACTCAGAGAAAAAGTCTGCATTAATCAACTGAAAATGTGAGACTGTTTTCTTCAGTGTATCTTCCGCTTGAGGGAGTATGTTTCGGTTGATGTCAATGCCAACAACCTCTATGTCCCCTTTGCCTGTTGTAATAGATGCCAAAAGGCTGGCACTTCCACAAGCGGGGTCGAGGACCCTTTTGAAGGGCAGGTCATTAGCAAGTTCCGCAACAAATCCAGAGATAGACTCGGGCGTGTAATATTCCCCTGACAACTTTTTGATCTCCATCGTCTATCCTCGATAGGGCTGTGTGAGATTAGTGCTGGCAGAGTTTTCGGATTTGACGATACACACCCGCATTTGACAACACCTCTCGATTACAACGAGCAAGCCAACATTATTTTTATCTCTATTCTAGAAATGTCAGCATGCTATATCATGCCCTATCAGTTGTCAAACAAAAATAGATAGAATCAGAAGTCTTCAAACCACGATGATTTATACCCATGTTGCCTCAAAGAATATCTTAGGTGTCAGGAGCCCTTTGGATAAGTATGTGTGCAGGTCACGGCGATGATTTAAAATCTCCCTCTTTGTCTGGCTTCTCTGGCTTTGCATCTTTTGATAATTTCTTTTTTTTGATTTCCTCTGCGTAACCCCTGACCTTGTTCGATACGCTTTCCGGAACGATAGAGACAATGGTCTGCATCCCTTTTCCAATCTGGCTTGCAATCTTTGAGGTATTGACCGTGTCACACGTCGGCTTGGTGCAAAATAACAGGACGCCAAAGATTATGACGCCGCAAAAGACAAGCCCTTTCAGCATCCCTAATAATGCGCCAAATAGCCTGAGACCAAAGCCCATCTTCCAGCCGCCCATGACCTCTTTAGTATGTCTGTGAAAATGTACGTGGCAATGAACGCAACCCCAAAGACGATAAAATAACTTACAATAAATATCAATTGTTTGCTGTTTTATAGAAAAGCCTTGTTATACAAAATGGATTTAGTGCCAGAATTAGGAGTCTTATTTCCTTGATGGATTTTGCCGTTAAGATACGGTTTTTATTACTTGCATGCCGCTTTCGAGGGCTTGTTTATTGATGGCAAGCAGATGCCCCTTTTTACCTTTTAGCATCGCCTGCAATTGATCCAAAATAAGATTGGCAGAGAATAATTTTTTAATCGCAAGGAAAGCGCCTAACATAACAACATTCGAGACCAGCACATTCCCTAATTTACTGGCAATCTCCGTTGCGGGTATTTTGTATGTTTTTACATCGGGAAGGTTGTTTGATTTGATCATGGAGGAATTCAGGACGAGCAATCCATCGGGTTTTAGCATGTCTTTATACTTTTGATAGGAGGGTTGGTTCATGACAATGAGGGTATCAGCTTCTTCGATGAGAGGTGAAAAGATTACTTCGTTTGAAATGATGAGGTAATAAACGGCTGTTCCACCCCGAACTTCAGTGCCGTAGGAAGGGAAATACGTTACATATTTGCCATCGGTCATGGCTGCCTGTGCAAGCAGTTTCCCCAATAGCATCATCCCCTGTCCGCCAAAACCGGCTAAGATTATCTTTTCCGTCATAGATTTAGCCACGAATGAACACGAATCTACACAAATAATAAAGCTATTTTATTGGACAGGTCTTTCATATTTCTCAAGCGTAATTCACCGCGGAGAAAGCTGAGATCCTAGAGAAAAACAAAAATTTAAATTTCCAATTTCTTATCTGTTTTACTTGAGTATTCTTTCCTCTGTGCGCTCTGTACTACAATCTATCAACTTCTTGTTTTTTATGCTCGTTTTTCAAAATGCACAATTATAAGGTATTGATTAGATGAGGCTTACGTAAAGTTTTGAGCATTGAGTTTTTTGTCGTTTGAAATTGTTTCGTATTTCGATATTCGAATTTCGAATTTGGTTGCGGCCAGAGGCCGCGCCAGGGCCTCTGTGGTAAGTTGTCCCTTAATTTTTGTGTTCCCAATCTTTTACCACCCCTAAAGGGAAGGTGCTCGTCATTTCTTCATCAATATACTTCATCGCTTCGTTGGCATCCATTCTCCAGTAGATCGGGCAGGGGGATAGAATTTCTATCAGGGAAAAACCTTTTTTCTCCATTTGGGTTTTAAACCCTTTTTCAATGGCTTTTTTTGTCTTACGGATGTTTTCCGGGGAGGATAAACTGACTCTTTCGAGATAGCTACTGCCGTCCAAAACGGCTAATAGTTCACAAACACGGATGGGGTATCCAGAGCTTATTGGATCTCGTCCGGACGGCGTGGTAACGGTTTTCTGCTTGAGCAGGGTCGTTGGCGCCATCTGACCACTTGTCATACCATAAACGGCATTATTGACGAAAATAAAGGTAATATTCTCACCTCTATTGGCAGCATGAATAATCTCTGCTGTTCCAATCGCCGCCAAATCTCCATCTCCCTGATAGGCGAATACGACATGGTCGGGATGAACCCTTTTGATGCCTGTAGCGACAGCAGGCGGACGTCCATGGGCAGCTTCACACATATCAATATCAAGATAATTATAAGCAAGGACGGCGCATCCTACAGGCGCAAGTCCAATGGTTTTTCCCCGAATGCCCCATGCATCAATAATCTCTGCAATTAATCTCAGGACAATTCCATGACCGCAGCCCGGGCAAAAATGAGTTGGCGTATCTATAAATGACTTTGGTTTTTCGTATATGGCGTGCATATTATTTTACCTCTGCTAATTGTAATAACGTATTGGCCGCGCGGTTATCTGGTACGATCTCTACTATTTTTTTAATTATTTCTAAAGACGTGGGCACTCCACCACCAGTCCGTCCGTAAAAATGAACCGGGCATCTCCCTTCAACCGCCAGTTTCACATCCTCGACCATCTGCCCGGCGCTCATTTCAACGGTTAAGATACATTCCACTCTTTCTGATACCTTTCGAATAATCTCTCTCGGAAACGGCCACAGGGTAACCGGACGCACCATCCCCACCCTGAATTTATACTGTTGGCTCTTCTTAACAACCTCCTTGCATATGCGTGCGGACGTTCCATAAGCGACCAAAATTACATCGGCTTTATGGATATTGATAGCCTCATACCGAACTTCATTTTCCTCGATTGTTTTATATTTCCTCTGCAAGTGAGCGTTGAATTCTTCCAGTTGACCTTTTACAGGGTAAAACGACTTGACCACATTTTTCTTTCTCCCTTCGGCGCCTGTCAGCGCCCATGATTTCGCTGGAAGATTTTTTTTCGGTTTTTTATGAAATTCCACGGGTTCCATGAGCTGCCCGATTTGCGCATCCCCCAGGATCATGACGGGATTCCGATATTTATCGGCAAGGTCAAAGGCATCGTAAACAAGGTCTGCCATTTCCTGAACAGAACACGGAGCAAGCACAACGGTATGATAATCACCATGTCCCCCTCCCTTCACAGCCTGGAAGTAGTCTGCCTGTGATGCAGAAATATCGCCTAATCCAGGCCCACCTCGTTGAATGTTAACAATTACACAGGGAAGTTCACTTCCGGCAAGATAGGAAATTCCTTCCTGTTTCAAACTTATGCCAGGGCTGGACGAAGATGTCATTGCGCGGCCTCCTGCCGCCGCACTGCCATGAACCATACTAATTGCCGCAATCTCACTCTCTGCCTGGATAAAAGCGCCGCCGACTTCAGGCATCCTTATCGACATGTAATTGATAAGTTCATTCTGAGGGGTAATGGGATATCCGTAATAATATCTACAGCCAGCTTGTATAGCCGCTTCTGCAGCGGCTTCATTTCCTGTCAGTAACTGTTTCATTATAGATATACCCCCGGTAAACTGTCTTTCATAAATAACGTTCGTCCTTCAATTATAAATCTCGATCGCCACGTCAGGACACATTATTGCGCATTTTTTACAACCGTCACATTCCGCATCTTCTCTGAACTTTATCGGATGCAGTCCGTATTCGTTGATCGTCTCAGATACCACTAACGATTTGTTGTGACATACAGGCACGCACAGAAGACACCCCTTACAATAGTTTTCTTTTATCTTAATTACGGCCATAGTTCGGATGCCCTCCCCAATTCAATTTTTCACGCAATACGCCGTAAAACGTCCTTGTTCCCGTATCAATCATCTGAACCTCGATATCAGACCGTTCGATCTTTATCTTATCATTCATCTCTAATTCTGTAAAAACCTGGCCATCCACGGTAAAACCTGTACCACCAATTTGGGACAGGAGCTCCATCTCAATCTTTACGTCTCCCGAAACAACCAAGGGACGATTGGTAAGTGTATGCGGACATATCGGGACGATAATAAATGCATGTAAATCAGGTGTTAACAGCGGACCTCCCGCAGACAGGGAGTGTGCCGTTGAACCTAAAGGAGTCGACACGATCAAACCGTCCGCCCTGTATGTCGCTACGTTTTCACCATTAATATTTAATTTTATAGAAATCAACCTCGATAGGGATGAACGAGAAATCACCGCATCATTGATACCCGTGGATTCATCTATGATTTTACCCGCGCGTTCGACACGGCACAAAAGGAGCGTTCTTTTTCGAACATGATAGTTTCCCGTAAATATTTTCTCCAGGGAAACGCACACATCCTTTTCCATGAGTTCTGCTAAAAAACCAAATCTCCCCATGTGTACCCCCACAATCGGTATCTGATTTCTTCCCAGTTTTCTACACGTGGAAAGAATCGCCCCATCTCCACCGAAAACTACGGCCATTTCAGCTCCGGTTTTTTCGATTTTTTTTTCTTTCGACAAATCAGCAATTTCGATACTGACGTGCTTCTCAAACCACGGTTTTAAACCTGCAATCGCATCATGAATCTTTTTCTTACTGAAGTCGCCAACAACAAGGATCTTTTTCATTCGCTTAAACGGTCAAACGTCGATTTTCCGCCTTGGTAAATGAACTGTGGATATCCATTAATTCCAGCGTTGCAATAAATTTATCAGCAATTCCATCTTCATCCAGACCTATATTTTTTAATATCAGATTCCGGGGCCCGTGTTCGATAAACCGATCAGGAATTCCCATTCTTATAACCTTACCCGCATCTTCCCTTTCTTCCGTAACAAGCTCAAGCACCGCAGAACCGAAACCACCCATCAATGCATGGTCCTCAACGGTTGCTATCAATTTATGATTCCTGACTAAGTCCAAAATAAGCGCCTTGTCAAGCGGTTTGGCAAACCGTGCATTCACCACCGTAACTTCTATACCTTTTTCACTCAGCTTTTCAGCCGCATGCAAACATCGATACACCATAGCGCCGTAAGCAAGGAGAACTCCGTCTGCCCCTTTCCTCAATACTTCAGCCTTCCCAATCTCAAATGTTTTGTATTGCGGATTGATTTCTTTGTCGGGAATGTCCTCTTTTGGATAACGGATCGCCACCGCATTGCCAGAATCCAGAGCAATTTTTAACATAGATTTCAGCTCATTCCCATCTTTTGGCGCCATCAGGATAATTTCCGGCAGATTCCTGAGATAAGCAATATCAAATACACCATTATGCGTAGGGCCGTCATTGCCAACAATTCCCGCACGATCTAAGGCAAATACTACTCCATTCCGCTGCAGACAAATATCATGGAACACCTGATCGTATGCCCTTTGTAAGAATGTCGAATAGATAGCCACAACGGGTTTTAACCCCCCGACAGACAGCCCATTGGCCAAACCGACGGCATGCTGCTCGCAGATTCCAACATCGTAAAATCGGTCTGGAAATTTCTTTCCAAAAGGAGCAATACCAGTGCCATCAGGCATGGCTGCCGTAATCCCCACCACTTTAAGGTCTGCTTTAGCCAGTTCTATCAGCGTATCCCCGAAAACCTTGGTGTAAGAAATCTTTTTTGGTTCGTCTGCAGCATGCAAAATCTTTCCATTACACATCTCAAACTTACCCGCACTGTGGTACTGGGTTGGATTTTGACATGCCGGTTCAAAGCCTCTTCCTTTTTCTGTTATTACATGCAGCAACACAGGGCCTTCGAGGTGTTTAACGTCATTCAATGTCTCAATTAATATTTGAAAATTATGTCCATCGATCGGCCCAAAATAATTAATCCCGAGATCTTCAAATATCTGTCCTGGGATTGCGCCTCTTCGCAGTAGCTCAACAACATGTTCCAATGTTTTTCCCACGGGTTTCCCAAACACAGGCAGTACATTGAGTATATTATGAATCTCTTTCTTGATATCGGCATACAGCGGCGCAGTCCTGATCTTATTCAAATACTTTGAAACCCCACCCACCGTGTTTGATATGGACATTTCATTATCATTTAATACGACCAATAAATTTTTCTTAAGGTCGCCCGCATGATTCAGCGCTTCCAGCGACATTCCCGCTCCGATGGCGCCATCACCAACAACAGCCACAATCGACCTCTTGTATCCAAGAATTGAGTCAGCACATGACATCCCTAAAGCTGCCGATATAGCGTTCCCGCTATGACCACAGGTAAAAGGGTCGTACGGACTCTCGTTTTTATCCGGAAAGCCACTCAGCCCCTTATATTGCCGTAAAGTTGGAAACTTCGACTTTCTACCGGTAAGAATCTTGTGAACATAAGCCTGGTGGCCTACATCCCATATAATTTTATCCCTCTTAAAATCAAAACAGTAATGCAACGCAATGGTTAATTCAACTACGCCAAGATTTGAAGAAAGATGCCCAGGATTTTTCGAAACAGCATCCACAATGAATTCGCGAATTTCTGCGGCAAGCTTTGGCAGATCAGCCAGCTTGAGCTTTTTCAAATCTTCCGGATATTCAACAGAATCCAATAATTTGCTCATGTTTCATTACCTGTTTAAACCTAAAAATTATTTATTTTGAATTATCACTCTGAGCAGAACCAACATCAAAATCTTTGGTACGGAGGACACCATTTTCATCCTTTACCAGGATTTGAATCTTCTTTTCTGCATTCTCCAGCAAGGCAAAACACTGTTTGTACAGTTTAATGCCGTTCTCGTATTCGGACAGGGTCTCGTCCAGCGACAAATCTCCCTTTTCGAGCCGCTCTACAATATCTTCTAATCCTTTTAATGCGTCCTCAAATTTTACCTTCGCCATAGATTAAAGTTTAGACAGGATTAACAGAATTTACAAGAATTTATATTGTGTTAGGAGACAACTCCTGCCACTGATTATGTTGTTTGGTTTCGCTTCGTTTAACCCATTTTTATTTGAATTTGTCAATAAATTCCTTTGCAGCCTTAAGAGACTCTTTTACTAATGTTGCATTATGAATCAGCCCTCTATAATATCCGGCAATGTGTAAGGTGTCATAAAGGTGTTCAAATTTCCTTGCGAGTTTGCCATTATGAGTTGCAAAATGTTTCTTTAGCGCAATCCTGTATGCGTCAACGGATTCAGGCAACTCCTTTTTATGCACACCTTTCTCCAGGAGCGCTTCGTTAATGGCTTCCAGTATTGCCAAATAAGCAGTACTGAACGCTTCCCGCACGGGTTTGATGTCTACGTAATCATTATCTTCGATTGGTGTGCGTGCAAGTATCTCTTTTGCATTCTGTAAATATCTTAATGATTCCTTCATGCCTGATCCAATAACTCAACTACAGAAGATACAATACCACCATGGGAAAACTGCGTTTTTAATTTTTTCCCTAAAGCTAATCCTTCGACAGACTTGATGGGTTTGTCATCCTCAATGTTGGTTGTGATAGAATAACCTCTATTCAACACTTTTAAAGGACTCACGCTATCCAATCGGTTTGCTAAACCAATGAGTCGTTCCCGCTCTAATTCCAGTGAATGCTTAGTTATAGAAGCAAGCCTTTGTATAATCTCGTCCAACCTTTGCTGCAATCTCAGAATCCTGTCCAATGGTCTCTTGAATGGGAAACTATTTTTAACTCCCATAAGACGGCTTCTGATAACTAATATTTTATTATATAACGCTTGTATAAGTCTAGCCTTAATTTTTTCCAACGAATCCTTCAACTGGTCATAATGTGGAACAACCAATTCACCGGCTTCTGTAGGCGTAAGCGCCCTTTTGTCAGCAACCAAATCTGAGATAGTTACATCGATCTCGTGCCCTACTGCGGAGATAACGGGAATTTTTGAGGCATAAATACTCCGTGCGACCACTTCCTCATTAAACGCCCATAAATCCTCTAAGCTACCGCCTCCCCTGCCCACAATCATTACGTCGATGCCCGGAAGAGTATTCAAATCCTTAATTGCCCGGGCAATCTCCAATGCAGCGCCTTCCCCCTGTACTTTTACCGGATAGATGAGAATCTCTACGTTGGCAAATCTCCTGTTGATTACATTCAGGATATCCCTGATTGCAGCGCCTGTCAGAGACGTTACAACGGCAATTTTTTTAGGGACCCTCGGAAGTGGTTTTTTGTGTGCGGGGTCAAATAAACCCTCCTTTTCGAGACGCTCCTTTAATTGTAAAAAAGCCAATTGTAACGCGCCAATTCCTTTGGGTTCAATCTTTTCGATGACCAATTGATATTGACCGCGGGCTTCGTATACCGTAATAGAGCCAAAGGCCAGTATCTCCATTCCGTCCTTCAGCTCAAATTTTACGCTGTTTGCAACGAATCTAAACATCACCGCCTGGAGCTGTGCATCGGCATCTTTCAGCGTCAGGTACACATGCCCGGACGTGGGTTTTTTTACATTGGAAACCTCTCCCACAACCCATAGATTAAAAAAATCCTGCTCGAGTGAACCACGAATCCTTCGGGTGAGTTCAGAAATCGTGAGTATCTTGTTTCGACCCGTTACCGTATCCGGTAGTAAGGGTAGTATTCTTGCGAAATTCATTCAATCACCCTCTTTGATTTCAACCCTTTTTATGCTTTCGGCCCTTCCCGTTTGGCTATCAACGACCACCTTCACACCATTTATGCGAACGTCCTTTTCTGCTACTTCAAATCGGGTTGGCATCTGTGTCACAACCGCCTTCAAAACACATTCGATCTTTCTGCCAAGAATGGACTCATGGGGGCCAGTCATCCCCAAATCGCTGATAAATGCCGTTCCTTTAGGCAGAATCTTTTCATCCGCAGTGGGTACATGGGTATGCGTACCGACAACAGCACTTACCTTACCATCCAAATACCATCCCATTGCGATCTTTTCAGAAGTTGCCTCTGCATGCATATCTACAAAAATAATGTTCGTCTCCCTTGAGATATTCTTCAGCATCTCATCGACTGCCCGGAAAGGGCAATCTATGGGTTTCATAAACACCCGACCCAGTAAATTAATCACACCGATGGGTTCTCCCCTCTTCGCTTGCTTTACAACATAGCCTTTTCCAATGGCTAACGGTGAGTAATTCCCCGGTCTAAGGATGTTTTTATTCGTTTCTAAGGCATGCAGAATTTCCTTTTTATCCCAAACATGATCGCCGGTGGTTATAACGTCAATGCCATAAGAAAACAATTCCGCAGCTATATCCTCTGTGATACCAGCACCCGCTGCCGCATTTTCTCCATTAGCGATACAAAAGTGTATATCTTCTTTATCGATAAATGGCTTTAACTTGTCTTTTAATATAATGCGTCCAGGCTTTCCTACGATATCACCAATCATCATGACGTTGATTTTCATTAAGAATTCTTTCCCTACATATGCTTAAATTTTTCTTTCAAACGTCTTTCAACGTCAGGCGGAACAAATTGATTCACACTTCCTCCCAGGCTCACAACTTCCCGGATTAATGTTGAATTCAGGAACGAATATTGTTCGCTGGTCATTACAAATACCGTCTCTACTTCTTTACTGAGGGCTCGATTTGTCAACGCCCTTTGAAACTCATATTCAAAATCAGATACCGTCCGTATCCCGCGCAATATAATGTTTGTCTGCTGTTTTTTGAGATAATCCACCAGCATACCGTCAAAACAATCCACCTCAACATTTTTTAATTCTTTAACATGATCCCTGATCATTTCCATGCGTTCTTTGACTGAAAACAAGGTTTCTTTCAATGGATTACGTCCCACCGAAACGATTAAAGTATCGAATATAATACTGCCCCTTTTGATTACGTCAAGGTGTCCATTCGTAACGGGGTCAAAAGTGCCTGGATAAACAGCTTTTTTCATTATTTGATTTTTGATTATGCCTTAAAACCAAAACCGCCTGGGAGTTGTTTTCTGTAAACCTCTCGGTGTTATATCGAATCTGTATGAATTATCGTTTCTTACCGGGTCCAGCTCGAGCGTAAGACTACCCACCCAATCATGGAAATACCGGGATAACACAAAATTTGTTCTAAGGTTTTGGGGTTTGGTTTCCACATCCCCATCCTCATCCTCAACTTTTGCCAGAGATTTTAAGTCATACTTTTCCCCCGCCGTCACACTCCACTTTTCACTGATCTTGTAATCTGCTGCCAAGATAATGGTTGAACTAATATCTCTGATAAATCTATGGCCGATGAAATATTGCCAATCAGGCAGATTGGAAATTTCAACGCCTGAGCTGAGAACATCGAATTCGAGTTCTTCCGCATTGAACTCATTCCGTTCAGAAACAAACGCAACGATATCTGTAAGCTGTGATCGGAAATCTAAATTCACAAAATCATCTTCCCGTATTATAATTCCATTTATACCGTCAGTATAAATACCGGCATTTGTGGGGAACATATAATAATTCAGATTAAATGTGACAAAATCTATTGTTTTTTCAAAACCAGGATCTCCACGTTTTGTCTGCAACGTATTTTTTATACCTATCACTGCAACCTGGGATGAATCCAGCGCATCGATTGCGTCGTATTGGTACAACTCATTCGGGTCTTCCGTAACCACCGGACTGTACGTATAACGTAACTCAGGAACAAAGACGTGCCGGAGACGATTTATCTTAAGCATATCATTATAAACACTATAGGTTCTCCAATGTGTCGAACTCCAATCAAACCCGGTAGACCCAATGAAGCGGCCTGTAGCAGGACCGTTTGCCTCATCGACGGTGTCAGAGGTATCGATACTTTCCGTATATCCGGTCACTCTGCCTTCGACAAATGGATTTATGTTAAAAATCCACGGTTTAAACGGCATGCTCACACGATTCACCGTATCAACCCTTGTGACTGGCTGAGATTCGACTGATGATTGGTCTGTCGAGGCGAAGGCAACAGAAGAATTATCAAGTCGGCTCATGTCTGATTGGTCGAAAGAGCCGTTAAAATAAGTCGCTGATGATTCTGAAGTAAATATAAGCCGGTTGTCCCAGATAGGCTCTCCAATGATTCGATACGTGGCTTCAGGCAGACGTTCCGCATATCTCTTCTCTCTCAATGAATCTACCGTCGTGTCAAACCCATTTAACTGCTCATTAACCAAAAACGTTTCTGCTGTAGTGTCATGAGTTCGGTGTAAATATAATACCGTCTCACGATCCTTTTCTTCTTTAAATTGATGTTCGAAATATTCCCTCAGGAATCTGGGGTCACTCAAATAAGAATATTCCATGTCCAAACGCCAATCGTAAGACAACTCCTGCCGGTGTCTCCAGAGAATGGTACCCCGATCCTTATCTTCAATGGGAATATGATTAATATCAAAGTCACCCTGATCCTTTATATAATACGTATTAACAAAGCCAAAGACATCTTCCCCTTTATACTCGAAATCTAAGCCTGTACCCAATCCCCTCTCTTGTAAATAATCGAGATCCAGGGTAAGGTCGCTCCAATCTTTTTGTTTGCCGCCTGTGAGGGCGTATAAATCCCAATCTGTCCTGAGAAACGAACCAAAACGCGAAGAGTTTCCAAATTCCCAGTCCTTCAAGAGTTTTTCCTTCTTTTGCACATCAAGGGATAAATAGGGCAAGTATGCCACAGGGTATTTGTCTATATAAAGCGTATTATGCGTAGAAGACACAATATTATGCTCGCCCCTCTGAACCAGTCTGATCTTTTTTCCCTTAAAACGGTAGTGAGGGTGTCCATAACCGCACGTGGTGATTACACCATTCTTAATTTCGTATTGCCCTTTGCTCACATGCTTTATTTCTTCTCCACTAATATAGACCGGCATCCCTTCCAAAAGGGATGTCTTGCCTTTTTGTGTACGCCTTTTAGTTTCCGCTGCATCAGTTATTTTGTCTTTTTTCTGTCCCTGAATTTTTGTTTTTATCTGGCTGTTAATAAGAATGCCTTTACCTTCCGTTGCATTCTCAAATATCTTATCGGCAATCTGCACATCGTCTTTACGACGCATCGTCACATTTCCTTCTGCATACATCTCACTAAAGGACTGCCCCAGCGGAGTCGAACCATTCCCATCTTTTTTGTCAAACCACAAAATTACACTATCTGCGTCTATCGTCGCATCCACTTTTTTAATTTTCACATTTCCAATGGCTACAACCACCCGTTTATCGCCTTCTTCCCATGAATCAATATTATCCGCAATAATATCCACGATCTCCTCTTGGGGAGGAACTCCGGCAGTTGGAACTTTTGAAGGTATTTCAGTAGATAGATATTCTTCTTTTTTCAGCAAACGGATTTCTTCACCCCGCAGAATAACATCCGTTTTTTGTGGCTCTTCAAACGTTGCGATCGGCTGTATCTCAGGATTAACCATGATACCGGTCATCGTCTCAAATCTCAGGTACACCTGTTCAAATTTTTCGTAGTTTTCACCTTGCAGGATGGTAACATTGCCCTCACAATACACCTCCACAGTCGCCTCCGCATACTGTGCGGCATCTTCCTCATGAAACCAGCAAACAGTTGAATCTGCGGTAATCTGAAATGGTCCCTGTAATATCGCCGCATCCTTACGGGCAACAAATACACGAATTCCATCTTTTTTCCACGTGCTGATGTGCTCTGCTGATAAGGAGAAAGGACGCTGTACAATATTCTTTACAGACAACAGCCCCTCTGCGTAACTGGATATGTTTAAGATAAACAAAAAGACGGGAACAAATAGAAATCGTATTGTTTGTAAGAGAAAAGAATTCAAAATTACCGTCCCGTAAAGAAATTTTTTATGTGACCAATTACGTAATCCTGTTCTTTTTGGGTTATCTCAGGAAAAATGGGCAGGGCTAATGTTTCGCGTGAAGCCTTTTCGGACTCTGGTAAATCACCTTCTTTATATTCCAAATACTCAAAACACTTTTGCAAATGAAGGGGAACAGGATAATAAATAGCAGTTTCGATTCCTTGTTGTTTGAGGTATTGTATCAATTCATCCCTCTGTGACGTTGCAATCACGTATTGATGAAATATGTGAGTATTATGGGATTCAATCTTTGGCAGTCGAATGGGCAACTCCTTGAGACGTTCACTATAATACGAAGCAACACATCTCCGGCTCTCCGACCAGTCATTTAGATATTCCAGCTTCACCGACAGGACGGCAGCCTGGATGGCATCCAGCCTTCCATTAATACCGATGTACGAATGATAATACTTCGGTTCAGACCCATGCACCCGTAAGATTTTAATACACCTTGCCAGTTCGTCATCGTTGGTTGTAACAAGACCCCCGTCGCCATAACCGCCAAGATTTTTTGTGGGATAAAACGAAAAACAACCCACATTCCCTATAGTGCCGGCATTTTGCCCTTTATAAACAGCTCCGATTGCCTGCGCAGCGTCTTCGATAACCATTAATCCGTTGGCACGTGCAACATCAAGGATGGTGTCCATATCAGCACACTGGCCATACAAATGAACGGGTAAAATCGCCTTTGTTTTTTTGTTTACCGCCGAGGCAATCTTACTTACATCGATATTGTACGTAGAAGGGTCTGTATCCACAAACACAGGCACTGCGCCCAACCGTGCAATCGAACCTGCCGTGGCAAAGAAGGTGAAGGGTGTTGTAATTACTTCATCACCATTTTTGATGCCGCATGCCATTAAGGCTAACAAAATTGCATCCGTACCAGAAGATACCCCGATGGCGTGCTTTGTAGAACAAAATTTTGCTATGCTGTGCTCAAATGCTTCAACAAACGGACCCAGGACAAAAGACTGGCTTTCAATTACCTCTAAAACGGCCTTATTTATTTCATCCCGAATACTTTCATACTGCCGCCCCAAATCCAAGGAAGTTATTTTCATTGATGAAATGATAGATATCGTATAACCAATTATATTTTAGTTCGTAAGTTTGCTATGCTATTATATTTGCATTCTTCTGCGGCGACATTATAGTAGGGGAACAGGGCTTTGTCAATGAAAAAAGAAGCCTAAGTATCATAACCCACGTTAAACATTAATCTTGATTTCGATTCAGGCTTTTATGTAGAATTTGAACCAACAACAAACTCGCCCCTATAGCTCAACTGAATAGAGCGTTGGCCTCCGAAGCCAAAGGCTGCAGGTTTGAATCCTGCTGGGGGCGCTCTTCTCTTGCAAACAGCGTCAAAAAAGCTTATCAATAAAAAGTGGACATGCATCATATATAACGGTAGAATTAATATCGAAAATGAGTCAACCAGCGTGGCTTTCGTGAAAATTGCGCCTACCATGCGCAACCGGGATGATTATGCTGCCAGTTTGAAATTCTGAACATGTACGTAGGGGTTGAAGATTTTCAACCCCTACATTGAAATTCCTTAACACCAAGCTATGAACGACACAACTCAACTTGTTGCCTTTACCCTTGACAACTGCAAATTTGCACTACCACTTCCCCAAGTCGAGAGGATTGTCCATGTGGTTGAAATTACACCTTTACCTAAAGCGCCTGATGTCGTTATCGGCGTTGTAAATGTACAAGGGCGGATTATCCCCGTTGTTGATATTCGTAAACGGTTTCGCCTGCCGAAGAGAGAAATGAACCTGAACGACAAGATTATTCTATCGCAGACATCAAAAAGGTCTGTTGGAATTATGGTTGACTCGGTCGTCAATGTTATTGAATACCCCAAACAGGAAGTAATCATTCCGGAAAAGATACTGTCAGGCATCGGGTATGTTGAAGGTGTGGTGAAGCTCGAAGACGGCCTGACTCTTATTCACAACATCGACAGCTTTTTATCCCTTGAAGAAGAAAAAACGCTGGATGACGCAATGAAGAAAATATAAAATGAATGTATGATCAACTCTATTTCAAAACAACTTCTTTCCCAACTCAGCGAATTGATTACCCCCCTCATGGGTTTGTATTTTCCAGAAACCCGCTGGAGTGACCTCGAACGCGGAATTGTCCCTGCTGCCCGAGAACTCGGCTTTGCTGACATAGAAGCATTCATCAAATGGCTCAGATCGACTTCGCTAACAAAGAACCATGTGGAAATTCTGGCAAACCATCTCACGGTTGGAGAAACATATTTTTTGCGGGATAAAGAAAGTTTCCAGGTCATTGAGAACCGCATCATTCCGGAACTGCTCCGTTCCAGACGGGAAAGCGAGAAGCGGCTAAGGATATGGAGCGCAGGCTGCAGCACCGGTGAGGAGCCATACTCAATCGCTATTTTACTGAACAGAATGATTCCAGATTTGAAGGATTGGAATATTACCATTACGGCCACAGACATCAATCCCCGTTCTCTGAAGAAGGCGTCAGAGGGGCTGTATTCCGAATGGTCTTTCCGTAACGTCCCGTCCTGGATTAAAGAAAGCTATTTTAAAAGAATAGAGAACGGGCATTATGAGATTATCCCCCCTATCAAGAAAATGGTAACATTTCAATATCTTAATCTGGCCGAAGACGTTTATCCATCGCTTTTGAACAATACCAATGCTATGGACATGATATTCTGCCGTAATGTGCTTATGTATTTTTCTCCTGAGCGGGCGAAAAAGGTTGTTCATGGATTTTACAACTCTTTGCTGAACGACGGCTGGCTCCTGGTTAGCCCAACAGAGGCGTTCAAACACATTACGGATTATTTTACTACCACCAATCTCTCCGGCACAATATTCTACAGAAAGGATGGCAAAAAACAAAGGATCGTTGAGGATATCCGTTTTGTGGAGAAGTCTTCGTATGTACCGGCTGTCGAACTAAAAGCTGAATTTTCAATGCCTTTCGGAGTCGTCGCTGAAGAGTCGCCGCCCCGGAAAATTGAAAAACCAAAAACACCGGAAGCCCCTCCGGATCTGTATACGGAAGCCGTGATGATGTTCGAGCATGGCCGTTATGCGGAAGCGACAGAAAAACTTATAGGGTTATCCCTGAATGGTAATAACAATCCGAAAGCCCTTGTCCTTTTGGCGCGTTCATGCGCCAATCAGGGCAGGCTTGCTGACGCATTGAAGTGGTGCAAAAAGGCAATTGCCGCCGATACGCTCAACCCAGGGTATCATTATTTGCTGGCTACCATACTCCTGGAAAACGGACTGCTTGAAGAAACCATTCAGTCGCTGAAGAAGGCGCTCTATCTCGATCCTCATTTTGTACTTGCTTATTTCGTTCTGGGCAACATTATGCAAAAACAGGGAGAACCGGAAACATCACGGAAGTATTTTAAAAACGCCTTTGAACTCGCATCTGCGCACAAGCCCGAAGAAGCGCTCCCTGAATCGGAAGGTATGACGGCGGGAAGGCTCTCTGAAATTATAGAAGCAATGATGCATTAGCGCAGTATTTGTTAGATTTGTGTAATTTGGTAAAAATTACGATTTACGAATTTAGATTTATGATTTTATAGTAAACGTCTTAAATAAGTTGACATATATAATAGTCATTGCGAGCGACAGCGAAGCAATCTCAAATCATAAATCGTAAATCTAAAATATTTTTTGTTTGTCCAGGTCAGGAGAAGGCTGCATGAGTAGCAAAAAAAAAGATACAAAACAAATTAACTGGGATGAAATCCATCGGCGGCTGGAAACCTCACAAGACGCACTTGGCCAGGGATTGCAGCTAACACCTGAGGAAAAGAATAAAATTCTTAAGTCAAGGGCAAAAATACTCGCCGTGGAATCTGAAAAGAAAGCAAAGGCCGAAGAATTTATTCAGGTTGTGGAGTTCCTCCTGGCCTGTGAGAAATATGCCGTTGCATCGGAATATGTGCGTGAAATCTATCCTCTGAAGGAATTCACTCCAATTCCCTGCACACCGCCGTTTGTCCTCGGTATAATAAACGTGCGCGGGCAGATTCTCTCCGTTATCGATATCAAGAAATTCTTTGATCTCCCTGAAAAAGGGCTTACCGATCTCAACAAGGTTGTTATCCTCCACACCGAAAGCATGGAATTTGGCATCCTGGCAGATGCCATTATAGGTGTCCGTAATATCGTGGTGAGCGAACTGCAAACATCGCTTCCCACGTTGACCGGTATTCGGGAAGAGTATCTCAAGGGCGTCACAAAGGAACGAACGGTAATCCTGGATGCAGAGAAACTATTATCAGATAAATCAATTGTCGTTCACGAATTGGTAGAAATATAAGGAGAACAAAATGGCGAATTTTATCAGCAAGAGTTTGAAGAGTAAGTTGATTCTGTTGTTATTGGCAGTTTCACTCATACCTATTGCATTTGTAGGGTATATGAGTTATCTCTCCGGCAAGACAACAATACAGAAACAATTCCTGGATAGTCTTACAACTATTGTGGAATCAAGAGAAACCTCAATTATCCTCTACTTAAAGACAAAAGCAGGAAAAGTCCAGGATTTCAGCTCGGATGGTTTGATACGTGATAGCCTCGAAAAAATAAACCAGAAAGGGCCTGACACGAAACGCTTATCCGATGACCTGAACAAGCATCTTCTGGAAAACAAAAAACCCCTTGATCCGGATTGTTACGATATATCCATTCTCAATCTTGATGGTAAGGTAGTAGCCGCTACCAATAAGGATAATATCGGCAGTGATAAATCGAACGATGATTACTTCGTTGAAGGCAAAAAGGGTATTTACGTTAAATCTGTCTATCACTCTGAAACTACGGGTAAGGATCTTATTGCTGTCTCGGTTCCAATTCTGTCAATGACAACAAAAGAATTAGTAGGCGTTATCGTCAATCGTTACGAATTAAAGGCACTAAACGATATTACTACTAATAGAAAAGGAATGGGGCAGACGGGAGAGGTCTATATCGTCGATAAAGATGGGTACATGATTACAGAATCAAGATTTATTGATAACGCAATCTTAAAACAGAAGGTAGACACAGAACCAGTACGGCTGTTCCAAAACCAGAAAAAGGCTGTGACCGGCATTTATCCGGATTACAGAGGCATACCCATTGTTGGCGCTTCTGGGGGTAATGAACTCGATAGGACATATGGACTGGGTTGGACTGTATTGGCAGAGATCGATGTTGCTGAAGCGTTTGCATCGGTAAACACCGTAGGACTGAGGATTATATGGACAGGTTTGCTTGTAGGCCTTTTTGTAGCAATTATTGCGTATTTTGCAGCAAGGCAGATTGCCAGCCCTGTCAGGAGGATATCTGAACAACTTATCAAGGTCAGTAACGGAGAGCTATCCATCAATGTACCTATTCATAATAGACAGGATGAAGTGGGCATCCTGGTACGAACAGTCCGCGCCATGGTAGAAAAACTTAAGGCACAGACACGTGATATTATGGAGGCGATAAACGTCCTTGCCACTGCCTCAAATGAAATTGCCACCACAACGGTCCAGCTTGCTTCCGGCTCAGAAGAAACGGCCGTGGCGGTAACTGAAACGACCACAACGGTTGAAGAGGTAAAACAGACGGCAAATGTGTCGTCGCAGAAGGCAAAGCATGTTTCTATACTTGCCCAGAATGCGGTGCAGGTATCCCAGACTGGCGCTAAATCAGTGAATGAAACGATAGAGGGAATCAATAAACTCAAAGAACAAATGGAATATATTGCAGAAACCATCGTTACGCTGAGCGACCATAACCAGGCAATAGGAGAGATTATTGCTACCGTTGACGACCTTGCAGAGCAGTCGAATCTTCTGGCAGTCAACGCCGCAATTGAGGCTGCCAAAGCGGGTGAACACGGAAAGGGATTCGTCGTTGTGGCACAGGAAATTAAGAGCCATGCCGAGCAATCAAAACAGGCGACAAAACAGGTAAGGACAATCCTGAATGATATCCAAAAGGCGAGCAGCGCCGCAGTGATGGCAACAGAAAAGGGGAGTAAAGCCGTTGAGACTACCGTAAAGCAATCGGCAGGCACTGGTGACGCCATCCGTGAGCTTTCGAAGAGTATTGCCGAAGCGGCACAGGCGGTGACTCAGATTGCGGCATCCAGCCAGCAGGAATTGGTGGGAATGGATCAGGTGGCTTTGGCAATGACGAACATCAAACAGGCAACCGCACAAAATGCAGCAAGCACAAAACAGGTCGAGACCACCGTGCGGAACCTGCAGGAACTGGGACGGAAGCTGAAGACGCTGGTTGAATATTATAAAATATAGAGGACATTGTTTCGGACTGTTGAAAAATATTTGCAACCGCAGATTACTCAGATTACACAGATTGGAAACAGGAATTATCTGTGAAATCTAGGTAAATAAATTCTATCTTTGAGTCCGTGAAAAAAGACCCAAGAACTCACGCAATTATTGGAGCAGCAATGGAAGTTCATAGCACTGTTGGTCCAGGACATCTGGAAGCAGTGTACCAAGAATGTTTGGAGATTGAATTTGAATTAAGAAATATTTCATTTATTCCTCAACCTCGATTGGAAATATTTTATAAAAATCGAAAATTAAAAAAATTCTATGTTCCCGAGTTCATTGTTTATAATGGAATAATAGTCGAAATAAAAGCTGAAAAGCTTTTAACAAGGATTGACGAGGCACAGTTGATAAATAGTCTCGTTATTAGTCGTCACAATGTAGGTTTACTCCTGAATTTTGGCGAAGAATCTCTTCGCTATAAAAGGTATATAAGTTAAATTTTATAACCAGATTTCTCAGATTTTTTATCTGTGTAATCTGTGAAATCTGTGGTTTCAAAAAGGCAGAATAAATTGGGTAAAAAAGAAACCGACTTCCGCAAACGCCTTCTCTCGACATTCAAAGTCGAAGCGCATGACCACCTCAAGACGATAACTGCCGGACTGGTCGAGTTGGAAAAAACACCGCCGCCTGATGTACAGATGGAAATCCTTGAGACTATCTATCGGGGTTCCCATAGTTTAAAGGGGGCTGCCCGTGCAGTCAATTTGTCAGATATCGAAACAATCTGTCAGTCTGTCGAAGGTGTATTTTCGCTATGGAAGCAGAAAAAGATAAGCCAGTCGCCGGAACTTTTCGATACCCTTCACCATGCAATCGATACTATTCGAGCCATCCTCTCTTCACTCGAAGGGGGACAGCCGGCGCTGGAGAAGGATCGGATTCCAAAACTTATACAAGCGCTTTCAAACCTCGAGGCCGGTGCAATAGAGAAAGGAGAAATATTACTCCCGACAGAGGAACAGGAGTTGCGAACCAAACTATCGTTTATTACAACCCCTCAATCCCCGTTTAGTAAAGAGGGGCAAAGGGGGGTTATTGAAACCAGGGAGTACCCACTAACCAAAGGACATCCTGCATTATCAGAAACGGTAAGGATATCCACGGCAAAGCTGGGGTCGCTCCTGCTTCAGGCGGAAGAGATGCTTGCGGTAAAACATATAGTAAATCAGTACGCCTTAAACCTGAAAGATATTGCCATGATGATTGATTTATGCAAAACAGAGGCGTCGAAGACACGTCTTGATATTTTCAAGGAACAACGGGAAAGCACGGGAAAAAACGGAGGTCGTGAAAAAGGTTTGGCAGCATCACAGGCTGCCAGGCTTCAGGAATTTTTCATCTGGACACAAACCCACCTCAAGTCGCTGGAAGGTAAACTCTCCGCAATGACAAAGTCGACCAGGCAATACAACAAAATGCTAGACAGAATGGTTGGCAACCTCCATGATGATATGAAAGAGGCTATGCTGCTTCCCTTTTCTTCACTGCTGGAAATATTTCCCATGCTTGTCCGCAATCTCTCGCATGAACAGGGCAAGGAAGTTGACCTGGTAATTCGCGGAGAAACTATTGAAATCGACAGGCGCATCCTGGAAGAGATGAAAGACCCGCTCATCCATTTGGTAAGAAACAGCATAGGCCACGGTATAGAAATACCTGAAACAAGGGCATCATACAAGAAGCCCCGGCGGGGGGCGATTACCATGAGCATCACTCACCTGGACGGAAACAAGGTCGAAATACTCGTTTCGGATGATGGGGCGGGGATTGATGTCTCAAAGGTTAAAGAAACGGCGGTAAAAGAGAGAATACTATCTCAAATGGAGGCGGATAATCTCACTGAACGGGAAGCGCTCTATCTTATTTTTCACTCGGGCATTTCCACGAGCCCGATGATAACTGACATCTCAGGCAGGGGATTGGGCCTTGCCATCGTCCAGGAAAAGGCCGAAAACCTTGGCGGCAGTATATCAGTAAAAACTGCCCCCTATACCGGTACAACATTTCGTATCCTCCTTCCACTTACCGTTGCTACATTTCGGGGGATTTCAGTCCTGGTATCTGACCGGGTCTTTCTTATACCAACGACTAACGTGGAGAAAACGATAAAAATCAAGAATGACGAAATCAAGACAGTCGAAAACAGGGAAACCATAACGGTCAACAATCGCACGGTTTCCTTCGCTCGTCTTGGCCGCATTCTGGAGTTGCCCCACAAAAAAAGGAAGGATGAACAGGCGGATTCTACAACGGTTTTGCTTCTCAGTGTTTCTGGAAAACGCATTGCGTTCGGCATAGACAAAATTCTGGACGAGCAGGAAATACTGGTCAAAAACCTTGGCAAGCAACTCGCCAGGGTACGGAATATCGCCGGCGCTGCGATTCTGGGAACGGGCAAGCCTGTGCCTATACTGAACGTCCCTGATTTGATACGATCTGCAGTAAAAGCCGCAGGCGCTCCGGCAATGCCAGCCGTTGCGGCGGAAAAGGCAGAAGCAAAACGGAAATCCGTTCTGGTTGTTGAAGACTCCATTACATCAAGGGTTCTCCTGAAAAACATTCTGGAGTCAGCAGGGTATGACGTCAAAACTGCTGTTGACGGCATCGATGCAATTACAACGCTGAAGACGGAACATTTCGACCTGGTCGTATCGGATATTGAAATGCCGAGAATGAACGGTTTTGATCTTACCTCGAAAATTCGGAGCGACAAAAAGCTTGCAGAGTTGCCTGTCGTATTGGTAACAGCCCTTGAGACACGGGAAGATCGTGAGCGCGGCATTGACGTCGGCGCCAATGCCTATATCGTCAAGAGCAGCTTTAACCAGAGCAATCTGCTGGAAGTTGCGAGAAGATTGATTTAAAGAAGTGGCGAGTGACAAGTGGTGAAAGCGAAGAAATGCTTGTTACACAATACCTTGCAAGGCGAAGGAAAAATGGCAACCTTAATTGCAAAACGACTTTCCACTCTCGATCACATAATCGGAGGTCTCACGAATACCGTTAATACGCTTGTAAATAAAGGAAAAACAATGAGTGGTAAGTAGTAAGTAACTGGTGCACGAGAAACGACGCCTGTCACTTGTCACGCGCCACTCGAAACTAAGGAACAAACATGATTAAAGTTCTCATCGTCGAAGATTCGGCGGTTGTCCGCCAGCACCTGAAAAATATCCTCGAAGAAGACGGAAGTATCCGTATTGTGGGTATGGCAGAAAACGGCGAGGAATCGTTGAGATTTGTCCAGAAACAAAAACCCGACGTAATCACCATGGACATTAACATGCCCGGAATGAATGGCCTTGATGCAACCCGCAGGATTATGGAAACACACCCTGTGCCCATAGTCATCGTTAGCGCAAGCTTCGACCCAAACGATGTTGACAAATCATTCCGTGCCATGGAGGCAGGGGCGATCGCTATCGTCGAAAAACCATTGGGTGAAGGACATCCTGGCTATGATAGCACATCAAAAACCCTCGTCCAGACGGTGAAGCTAATGTCCGAAGTAAAAGTAGTAAAACGATGGAATAAATCGCGACTATCGGGAGCGATCGATTCGGGCACACCTGAGATAATCCCCGGGCAAACAACAAATAATATTAAAATCGTTACTATAGGCGCATCTACAGGCGGACCTCCCGTGCTTCAGACAATTCTATCGGGCCTCCCCCAAACATTCCCCGTTCCGGTGCTTGTTGTTCAGCACATCGCAAAAGGGTTTCTCGATGGCATGGTCGCATGGCTTCAGAAAACTATTGCGCTTCCTATCCATATAGCTGCATACGGGGATCGCCCATTACCGGGACAAATCTACTTTGCGCCAGACGATTACCATATAGGAATCGATACGAGAGGTAAAATTATGCTGAGCAAATCAGCGCCTGAGCATGGTATCCGTCCTTCAGTTTCCTATCTCTTCCGTTCCGCCGCGAACGTCTTTGGAGAAAACATGATCGGTGTGCTCCTTACCGGCATGGGAAGAGACGGCGCAGAGGAACTAAAGAGGATGAAGGGAAAAGGGGCCATAACCATTGTTCAGGACGAAGAAAGTTCGGTTGTTTATGGAATGCCGGGAGAAGCATTAAAACTTGACGCAGCAATATACGTGCTTCCTCCCCATAAGATGGCGCCAGCGCTTAAAAGCTTGACGAATGGGGGGTGTAAGGATAATATGTGTTTAAGAATAAATTAGGTTGGGTTTTAAAAAACAAAACCCAACAACTTCAACTTGTTCCCAAACTCTGTTTGGGAACGCAATGACAATGAATAACATATAACAAGAAACGAATAATTAAAAAGTAAATGCCCGAAAAAATAAATCGTCAAAAAAACACTTAAACATTTTCCATTTCTTGTTATATGTTATTCATTAAATACTTTATATGCGATTTATCTTTACAAATGAGTCCAGTTTTTAAAATAACAAGTTACAAGCAATCAATATGGAAAGTCTTTTAAGCGGTATTAATAGGCAAAGAGAAAGAAGGTATATTAGAGCCAGGGCTCTTATAGAAGATCTCATGAGAATTTTGGTAGAAAAATACAATGTAAAAAAGATTGTTCTCATAGGTTCTTGTTTGAATAAGGATAGGTTTCGTTTTCATTCTGACATTGACCTCTGCGTCAAAGGACTTGAAGGCAGTCTTTATTTCAAGGCTCTTGGTGAATTATTAATAAGTGCAGGAGAGTTCAATGTAGACCTCATTCCTATGGAGGATGCTACAGAAAGGATGAAAGGGTATATTGAGAAAGGGGAGGTCTTGTATAATGAGTGACGAATTAATTTATAGAAAGGATTATCTCCGAAATAAAAGAAGAGACAGGCAGTATAATAGTTTTGAGTCAGCATTGTCCGGTTAGGAATTTGCATGTACCGGCTTTTGTCATACCCGAATGCTTTTATCGGGTATCCAGAGGTTCGTCCAGCCTAGATTCCCGCTAAAAACATGCGGGAATGACAGCTTTAGAGCAATGGAATAAAACGCACAAAAACCTAACCGGACAATGTTGGTTTTGAGTAATGAATATAAAAATTTTCTTGAGAAATATCCCCTTTTAGATAGATACCTTTTAAGGACAAAGGCGTCTTTTCTGGCGGATTTTTATATGGGTGTTGAGAGGATATTTAAGATAATAGCTGAGGAATTAAATGGAGGAACTCCGAAGGGTGAAGACTGGCATAAAAGATTGTTGCTGGATATGAGCCTAAATATAGGCGAAAGACCCCCTGTAATCTCAAGGGAATTACAGGGTAGCCTTCTAATGTTTCTGGGTTCTAGATATGTAGTAAGACAGGTTTACGGTTTCGAGCTGGATGAGAAAAGATTAGAAGCTCTATCTGTCCACTTTGAGCCTGTATTGGAAAAGTTTATAAAAGAGATAGAAGACTTCTGCCAATTTTTAAAGGATCGGGTTAAAAAGGTAGGTGAACCATGAAGGGCGAAGGTTATATTTTAATTGTTGAGGACAGCAAAACGCAGGCAAAACAACTGGATGCAATCCTGAAGCAGCTCGGCTATCGGATTGTGATTACAAACAGCGCCAGAGAAGCCCTCTTCATCCTGAAAGAACAGAAGCCGGTGATAATTATCAGTGATATCCTGATGCCTGATATAGACGGCTATCAGTTCTGCAAATTGTTAAAGTCGGATGACAAGCTCAAAGACATTGCCGTTATCCTCCTGACCCAGCTTTCCGACCCCAGGGAGATAGTCAAGGGCCTTGCGTGCGGGGCTGATGACTTTATCGTAAAACCATATAATGAGGAATTTCTTCTGGCGCGTATCCACGCCACCCTTGCTTTAAAAACAAAGCAGGACACGGCAAGCAAATTGGCCACGATCCTGGTCGTTGAGGACAGTCCAACGCAGGCCGAACAGCTTAAGTACCTGCTGGAAGAAAAGGGCTACGCAGTTATGGTTGCTGCTAATGGCAAGGAAGGGTTTGCAGTAGCAAAAAAATTCAGGCCGACGATTATTATAAGCGACATTGTTATGCCTGTAATGGACGGCTATGAGTTGGCGGAAAAAATCAAAAAAGACAAAGACGTTAAGGATATCCCCATCATCTTCGTAACGGCATTAACGGACAGGAAAGACGCCAGTCGCAAGGCATCTGTAGTTGCAGACGGCTATTTTACCAAGCCATACGATGACAAGTACCTCATTTCCAAAATTGAGGCGCTCCTCACAGCCTCAAGGCAAGAGGAAGGGGTGGAGACAAAAGAACTGGAAGTCAAATTTGCAGGAGAGCGGTATGTAATAACCTCCGGCCGCCGGCAAATTTTAAACTTCCTCCTTTCGACATATGAAAATGCAGTTCAACAAAACCATGACCTGATTCTTATGCACCGCGAACTGCACGTGCTGAACGAACAACTCGAAAATCGGGTAGTAGAAAGGACAGAACAACTCCAGGCCTCGGAGGCAAACTTCCGTGCACTTGCCAATAATGCCAACGATGGCATTCTGATTACTGCGGGAAGCGGCGGAGACACCGTCTACGCCAACCGGAGAATTGCCGAAATGACAGGCTGGAGTGTTGAGGAACTGCTCAAGAAAAGCATGAGAGATTATGTGGCGCCCGACACATTTCCTGATGAGATAAAGCTCTACAGTCAAATACTCGAAGGGATGCCCTGCCCTAATCACTGCGAGGTTACCATCAGCCAAAAGAAAGGAGCCGCCATACCGGTAGAAATGACCGTCTCCAAAACGCTCTGGCATAACCAACCTGCGGTCATCACCATTATCCGTGATATTACCGAACGCAAGAAGCGGGATGAGGAATTTATCAGGGCATGTAAGCTCAAATCGCTGAGCACCCTTGCCGGCGGCATTGCCCATGACTTTAACAACTTGCTGACCGGAATCCTGGGGAATGCCTCCATTGCCAAGACATTCGTAAACCCCGGAGACAAGCTTCATAAGATAATGACTGACCTTGAAAATACATCTTTAAGGGCAAAAGACCTGACTCAGCAATTATTAACCTTTGCCAAGGGTGGAGCGCCTGTCAAAAAAACCGTCTCTATCGCCAAATTGCTCAGAGATTCAGCCACCCTTGTCCTGAGCGGCTCTAATGTCAAATGCGACTTTGCTATAGCGAATGACCTCTGGCCTGTTGAGGTTGATGAAGGACAGATAGCCCAGGTTATTCATAATTTAATTATCAATGCAAAACAGGCCATGCCAGACGGGGGAACCATTCAGGTGTCTGCCGAAAATTTTGCTCTTAGCGCTGAAAATAACCCCTTCGTAAAAAACGGAAAATACGTAAAAATAACCGTAAAAGACACTGGCGTTGGCATACCGGAAGAGCATCTTCCTAAGATATTTGATCCCTATTTTACGACGAAAGAGGAAGGCAGCGGACTTGGACTTGCAACCGCTTACTCTATAATAAAAAACCACGCTGGATATATTATGGCAGAATCTGCCGCAGGGGTGGGGACAACATTTTATATCCATCTCCCCGCTTCTAAAAAAGAAATCGATCGAGTGGAGGCGGTTGAAGAAAAACTCGTTTCCGGGAAGGAGAAGATTCTGGTAATGGATGACGATGATATCATTAGAGATGTTGCCGGAAAAATGTTAACAAAACTTGGATACGAAGTGGATTTTGCCAGGGATGGCAGCGAAGCAATCGAACTATACAAGAAGTCAAAAAACTCAGGACGTCCGTTCGACGTGGTTATCATCGACCTGACCATTCCAGGTGGGATGGGGGGAAGGGAGACAATGCAGAAACTGTTTGAGATAGACCCTCATGTTAAGGCAATCGTTTCGAGCGGTTATTCTGACGACGCGGTGATGTCCAATTATACGAACTATAATTTCAAAGGCGTTATCGCCAAGCCATATCGCATCGAAGAACTGAGCAGAACAGTGCGCAGCGTACTCGCGGAAACAGGTGAATGATCCATTCGGCAAAAGAGGCGAAATCCGAAGCACAAAACCCAAAATTCGAAACAATTTCAAAATTACAAATTCAAACGTTCCAAACCTCGTTTTTAATTTCTTTCATTTGCTGTGCTGGTTATCAGTGCTGGTTCAGGCTTGTAGCCTGAACCAAAACATTTTGGTTCAATCGAGGACGATTGAACCAGCACAAGCGTAGCGAGAAATCTTATGACCATTGAAATTGCAGGATTTACGGATTTTTCCCTTTGGTTGAAATGACAATAGTATGGGTTTTCGTTCAGGCACTACCTGCTATGAACGGCCGTAGTCGTCCTCAAGCCTGACAATATCGTCTTCCCCTAAATAGCTGCCACGCTGAATTTCAATAAATACAAGGGGAGACTGTCCCGGATTGGAAACGCGATGGGCTGCCTCTCGGGGAATATCGATGGCCTGTCCTGCTTCCAGCAGGGTATCTTTTCCGTCTATGGTTACCAGCGCACTACCGCTGATAACGCTCCAGTGCTCATTCCGATTGGAGTGTTTCTGGTAACTGAGCCGTTTCCCAGGCAAAACAGTAACTCTTTTCACCTTATACGTTGACTCTTCCAATAACACCTCCCATCTCCCCCAGGGAGGCTTGGCGTGCCGCGCCCGATGCCTTTCCAACTCTAATACCTTCTCATACACCGATAGGTAATTATCTACCATGATCTCCTTGCCAAAGCGCTCCTCAACCCATCGTCTGCACCGGCTTCGATCAATACCAGGAATCTGTTTCAATTTTTTCAGTGTCTCTTCAACACCATCAGCTAAATATCCTGTTTCGCAATCTCTGACAAACTCGGCTATGGTATCACCAGAAAAAGCCACAACAGGCGTCCCACAGGCCATGGACTCAACAATACGCAGATCAAAAGGTTCCACAGAATGACTCGGATGCAAAAGGGCATAAGCGCCGCCCAGTAACTCATTCCGGGAAGGCTGATCCACCGTTTCCTGATAGACAACACGATTATTGTCCAGATGCGGAGTTACTTTCTTGTCAAAATAAACCCTATCCTGAATGGTTCCGGCAAGGACGATTTTCATGCCAAATTTTCGGGCAATCTCAATTGCCTCATCCGTCCCGTTATCCGGGTGAATACTGCCAAAACATACGAGGTAGCTTCCTTTCGATTCACTGAACGTAAAGGATTTCACGTCAATCCCATGATAAACCGTTGAAATATAATTGAGAGAAGGATTCCGGTCGGCGTCGCTGATTGAGACATAATAACTTCGATCACCGTATTCCCTGAATACCGGTACGATGCCTGATGAAGGGAGCCTACAGATTGTAGAAACCATAGGAGTAAAGACCAAACGGCTGTAGGAAAGTTGTATGAAATCAAAATAATTATGGATCAGGTCAAATTCCCCGGCATTTTCAAACAAGCAGTCGGATTTCCCTTTTGTTTTTGAATTGTTACTGGTAAAAAGTGTAACGTCCACTCCCCGTTTAACCAGCCCTTCGTATAAGAGGGAAACAACCGTTTCCCACGGCTCGTAATATTTCGGGTGTGTCCACCAACTACCAGGTGACAGTAAAGCAATTTTCATTTAAATTATACCTTTCCCCGATCTGAGTCGAGGACAAGTTTCAAGCCCGAAGGGCTGTCAGCATATAGCAGGGGGTGAAGCCCCATAAGCGCTAAGTTAAAATTACGGATTAATTTAACCGTGTAATGAATAACGAATATCGAACAAGGAATTTCGAATTATGAGGTTTTCTTACCCTCCTTTTGTTTCGCGGTTTTTACGCTTGTTACAAAAATTGAAATAAGCTCATTATTCTCATGAATCAGGGGTTCAAGCTTTGACGGCGGCTTTATGAGATTGGCCTTTACAATCATCAATAACCATATTCTTGTTTCACGTAACTCTTTAAGGGAGACTTTCATCTTGTGTATAAAGTCAGAACGAGATTCCGCACTTTGAGCTTCA
>Ga0082335_1002933_pt1 | contig 29766 bp, 21 predicted proteins | sample Subgrocontami58m_FD_72375 | JGI IMG/M metagenome (GOLD analysis project Ga0082335, IMG submission 72375) | Subsurface groundwater microbial communities from S. Glens Falls, New York, USA - GMW37 contaminated, 5.8 m (SPADES assembly) (version 2) ...
GTGGGGCGGGGGAGACCAGGGCGGAGGCGGTGGGGGGGGGCGGGTGGGGCGGGGGGGGGGGGGGGGAGAGTGGGGGGGGGGGGGGGGGGGGGGAGGGGGGGGCCCCCGCCCCGGACCCCGCCAGGGCTCCGCCCTGGACCCGCCAAAGGCGCGGCCTTTGGAATGCGATTCTTTTGTCGGTTGAATCCCCGGGGATTCAACCGACAATGTTCCGGTTCCAAGGGCCGTCGCCCTTGGTGGGGTCCAGGGGCAAAGCCCCGGTCGGGGTCCGGGGCGGAGCCCCGCGCCTCCCCATCCGCCTCGCTGACTCTCGGCTGCGCCGACCCACAAGCGGCCGCCCGCCGGATTTGGGTGCCACAACAGTCTATGTTACGAGGGACGGAAAGGGAGGACCGAGACCAATGGTTGGGAAATATCTGCTCGCGGGCGCGCTGGCCATCATGGCGGTACCAACGATGGCGCAGGACATCAAGCTGCCGCCATCGCTGACCGTCACCGCCTATGACACCGGAACATCCGGCTTCAATATCGCCATTGCCGTCGGCAAGGCGTTGAAGGACAAGCACGGCTCCGACCTGCGCGTCCTGCCCGCCGGCAACGATGTGGCTCGCCTGGCCCCGGTCCGAGCCGGTCGGGCGCAGTTCTCCTCCATGGGAATCGGCATCTACTACGCGCAGGAAGCCGTGTTCGAATTCGCGGTCAAGGAATGGGGACCGCAGAAGCTGCAACTGCTCTACACCTCCACCGACTGCAACGGCGCCGCGCTCGGCGTGGCCAAGGATACCGGCGTCACCCAGTTGAAGGACCTGAAGGGCAAGCGGGTTGCGATGGTCGTCGGCTCCCCGGCCTTGAACCAGAACATCTTCGCCGCCCTGACCTTCGGCGGCCTGACCCCAGCGGATGTGCGGCTGGTCGAATTCTCCAGTTTCGGCGCCGCCTGGAAAGGTTTCGTCAACAATGAGGTCGATGCCGCCTGGGCCTCCACCATCACCGGCCAGGCCAAGGAAGCCGAGACATCGCCGCGCGGCCTGGTCTGGATGCCGATGCCGCACGCCGACAAGGAATCCTGGGCCCGGATGTTGAAGCAGGCGAATTTCTTCGCCCCGCATATCGCCAGTTGTGGCGCCGCCGGGCTGAACACCACGCCGATGGAGAGTGCGACCTACCCCTATCCGATCTTCATGACCTATGAGACGCAATCCGCCGACCTCGTCTACTCCCTGACAAAGGCGATGATCATTCATTACGATCTGTACAAGGATAACGCCCCCGGAGCGGCCGGCATGTCGTTGGACAAGCAGAACCTGAAATGGGTCATTCCCTATCACCAGGGCGCGGTCAAGGCGTTGCGGGAATCCGGTATCTGGAAGGCCGAGCACGATGCCTATAACGACGCACTGTTGAAGCGGCAGGCTTTGCTGGTCTCGACCTGGGCGGATTTTATCAAGACCAATCCGTCCGAGGCCAATTTCCGAAAGGACTGGATGGCCGCCCGCAAGGCCGCTCTGACCACGGCCGGGATGGATGTGATTTTCGAATAGCCCACGAAAAAGAGAGGGAGGTTTCCATGTTTCGCACCGCGATCCTGGCTCTCGCCGCTTGTGCCACGCTTGGCAGTCCGGCGTTGGCACAAGAGATCAAATTACCGTCATCGCTGACGGTCACCGCCTATGAAACTGGGTCGAACGCCTTCAATCAGGCGGTTGCGGTCGGGCAGATGTTCAAGACCCGCTTCAACACCGATCTGCGCATCCTGCCGGCGGGCAACGATGTCGCACGCCTGGGTCCGTTGCGCCAGGGGCGAGCACAGGTGACATCGACGGGCGTGGGGATGTTCTTTGCGCAGGAAGGTGTGCTGGAATTCGCCGCGCGGGAATGGGGACCGCAGCCGATCCAGTTGCTGCTCGCTTCCCTGACCTGCAACGGCCAATCATTGGGTGCGGCCAAGGACTCCGGTGTCCGCACGGCCAAGGATGTCATCGGCAAGCGCGCCGGCGCGATCGTCGGCTCACCCGCGGCGACCTATTCCATGCAGGCGCTGCTGGCCTTCGGCGGCGGCAATTTCCAGAACGTAAGGATTGTGGAATTCGCCAGCTATGGCGCGCTGATGAAAGGCGTCGTCAACAACGAGATCGACCTGTTCTTTGCCTCCACCATTTCTGGGCAGTCGAAGGAGATCGAAAGCTCCCCGCGCGGGATCGTATGGGTGCCGATGCCGACCAGCGATACCGAAGGCTGGAAGAGAATGACCACGATCGCCCCCTATTTCTATCCGCACAAGGCAAGCTGCGGGGCCGGCATCAAGCCGGACGAACCGGTGGAAACCTCGGTCTATCCCTATCCGCTGTTCATGTCCTATGCGTCCCAGCCCGAGCCCCTGGTCCATGACATCGTCAAGGCGATGCTGGTGTATTACGATGAATACAAGAACAATGTCGTCGGCGCGGATGGCCTGGAAGGGAAGCGGCAGAACCTGAGCTGGATTCTGCCCTATCACCCCGGTTCGGTGCGCGCGCTGCGGGAGGTCGGCATCTGGACTGACGCTGCTCAGACCCACAACGACACGTTGCTGCGCCGTCAGAAGGTCCTGATCGAGGCATGGCAGACCTTCACCAAATCCCCACCCGCCGACGACAAAGCCTTCCGCACAGGCTGGATGGCCGCTCGGCGAGCCGCGTTGAAGGCGGCCGGATTGGACGTGGGTTTCGACGAGCCCGCCTGACGGGATAAGCACGGGCCGGCGCCAAGCGCCGGCCCCGGGGAGAAACGCGAATGAGTGACACAGCACCAACCAAAGTGGTGTTCGAAGACCCGCATGCCCTGAGCAGCGCGTCCGAGGCTGAGACCATGCGCGTACGCGCGCTGCGGGGCGTCTGGCGCTGGGCGCTGATCGTCCTGAGCGGGCTCACGATCTTCCTCTGCATCAACCAGCAATTCGCCCTGCGTTTCTTCGTCGGTTACACGCCTCTGAACACCGAGTATTTCTACCTGCTGATCCTGTGCATGTTGCCGTTCACGTTCCTGATCTTCCCGGGCAGCGAGAAGGCGTCGGTGGAGAAAATCGCCTGGTACGACCTCGCGCTGTTCTTCCTGACCGCCTTGGCGTCCCTTTACCTGATGACGCATATCCGCAAGGCTGCGGAACTGGGCTGGGAATTCGGCGGCGCGCCCGAACTGGTGGTCTGGGTCGGCTATTTCATGTGGTTCGTGCTGATGGAGGCGCTGCGTCGCACTGGGGGTTGGAGCCTGCTGCTCAGTGTCTTCCCCTTCACCGCCTACCCGCTGTTCGCCAATGTCTCCTGGCTCGGCCCGCTGCGTGGTCATCAGTCCACCTTGCCGGAGGTGTCGGCCTATCACATGCTCTCGACCGAGAGCCTGCTGGGCATTCCGATCCAGGCCTTCGCGGACACGGTCATCGGCTTCCTGGTGTTCGGCACGGCGTTGATGATGACCGGCGCTGGCAAGTTCTTCATCAACCTGGCCTTCGCCATGTGCGGCACGTTCCGCGGTGGTGCCGCCAAGGTCTGCATCTTCGCCAGCGGCCTGCTGGGGATGATGTCGGGGTCGATCGTGTCCAACGTGCTGACCGCCGGCACCATGACCATTCCGGTGATGAAGCGCACCGGATTTCGCGCCTCCTATGCCGGTGCGATCGAGGCCTGTGCATCCACCGGAGCCGTGCTGGCTCCACCCGTGATGGGCGCGACTGCCTTCGTGATGGCGCAGTTCATGAACGTGACCTATGCCGAGGTCGCCGCGGCCGCGATTCTCCCAGCGCTGCTTTACTATGCCGGACTGTTCATGCAGGTCGATTCCTACGCAGCCCGCCATAACCTGAAGGGACTGCCTCGGTCGGAGCTGCCCAGCGCCTGGGAGACGCTGAAGGACGGTTGGTTCTACGCCTTTGTCATCATCGTCCTGATCACCCTGCTGCTGTATTTCAAGCGCGAGAGCCATGCGCCGTTCTATGCGACCGCCCTGCTGCTGGTTCTGGCGCAGTGGGAACAGCCAGCGAAATGGACGATGGCCAACACCGTCAATCTGGTGGTCACCCTGATCGCCATGCTGGCCATGGCGTATGGGAGCGAGAACTGGGTCAAGGCGCTCGCCGTGCCATCCGGGGCCCCGGATGGTGCCCTGTTCGATGCCTGGATGAATGCCATCCTGATGCCGGCCCTCGGCGGGATGCTGCTGCTGGTGGCGCTGAATGAGGTGTGGGGCGAAAAGCGTCTGAGCGGTAGCTGGTACCTGAAATTCCTGGAGGTCAACGGCCGCACCTTTGTCGAATTGGTGGGCATCCTGGCCGGCTGCGGATTGCTGATCGGCGCGTTCTCCCTGACCGGTGTTGTATCCAGTCTGGCCAACGACCTGCTGGCGGTGGCCGGCGACAACATCCTGCTGCTGCTGGCGATGTGCGCTGTGACCAGCCTGATCCTGGGTCTGGGCCTGACCACCACCGCCTGTTACATCTTCCTGGCCATCCTGGTCGGCCCCGCGCTGGAAAAAGCCGGGCTGAACCGGATGGCGGTGCACATGTTCATCTTCTACTGGGGGATGCTGTCATCCATCACACCACCGGTCGCCATTGCCTCCTTCGCCGCAGCCGGCATCGCGGGGGCGCCGGCGATGAAGACGGGATGGGAGTCGATGTGGGTCGGCTCCATTATCTACTTCATTCCTTTCTTCTTCGTGCTGAACCCCTCGCTGGTGCTGCAGGGCGATGCCTGGGAGTCGCTCTATCTGACGGTCACCGCCCTGATCGGCACGTTGTTCGTCTGCGGCGGGATCCAGGGCTACCAGGCCTTCGTCGGCGACCTCCGCCGAACGGGGGGGATGGAATGGCCACTGCGGGTGATGCTGGGGCTGGGGGGGCTCTTGCTGGCCACCCCGGGCGGCGGGATCATGCCACTGGACAATACCACGATGGAACTCCTGGCCCTGGTGGTTCTGGTGCCGACCGTGGTGCTGGCGTTGTTCCTGGTGCGTCGGACACCATCGCTGGCGGTGTGAAGGCCGGACGAGAGGCGGTGCATCGTCGTTTCGCTGGGGGAGCGTGATCGACGGGGGCCCTTCTTTGTTGGCATGCCGGATCCGGGTGCTCGACCGCACGCAGCCGAACCCGGCGACCGGTTCCTGTGGGCGGCAAACGGCGGAATGCGCGGACCGACCCGGCGGCAATCTGCCGCATCTGTCCCGGCCCCGACCATTTGGCGACCGGCCGCACCACGAATCGGATGGAGGCGAACCGACGAAGCGGGCATCATCGGGCCATGCAGCAGCGCGTTGTCTTCTCCGCCGACGATTTCGGCCTGACCCAATCGGTGAACGAGGCGGTGGAACAGGCTCATCGCGAGGGCATCCTGGATGCCGCCAGCCTGATGATCGCCGCTCCGGCCGCGGCCGATGCTGTGAGGCGGGCGCGCGCGATGCCCGGTCTTCGGGTGGGGCTGCATCTGGTGGTGATCGAGGGGCCGGCCGTCAGCCCCAGGCACGAAATCCCCGATCTGCTTGGACCCGACGGACATTTTCCCTCAAATCAACTCGGCCTGGGCATCGATTATTTTTTTCGGCCTAGGGTCCGACGCCAACTGGCGCGGGAGATCAGGGCTCAATTTGCCGCGTTCGCCGCGACGGGGCTCACGCTGGACCATGCCAACGCGCACAAGCATATGCATCTGCACCCGACCGTGGGCCGGATGATGATCGCCATCGGGCGGGAGTTCGGGTTGCGGTCAGTCCGCGTGCCGGCCGAACCGCCCTCGGTATTGGCCCGATGCGGCACGAGCGTCGGGTTCGGCGATCGCGCTTTGCATCTCTGGACACGCCTGCTGCGAGGCCAGGTCCGCCGCGCGGGGATGGCTGCCGCGGATCACTGCTTTGGCCTGGCCTGGAGCGGCCACATGACGCCCGAACGGGTCCTGCGCCTGGTCGCCGCGTTACCTGACGGAACGAATGAAATCTACTTCCACCCGGGCGTAGAGCAGGATGCCACCTTGCATCGGCTGATGCCGGACTACGAACACGGCGCGGAGTTGGAGACCCTGCTGGACCGAGACGGCAGGATACGGGCGCTGCTGCGGCGGCTTGACCCCGAACGCTGATGCGCGGGTTGGCCGTGTCCCCGACCGCGACGATGGTTCCGCCTTCCCTGACGGCAGGCCGTGGAGCATTTCCCAGGGCGCATTTCCCAGGGCGCATTCCCAGGGCGCATTCCAAGCGCGCGTTCCAAGCGCGCGTTCCCTCGACGGCATTCCCCGCGGGCCGCATTTCCTGTGGGCGGCATCCCCCGTGGGCGATTTCCCTGGAGGCATGCCCCGGGAAATTTCTCCGACCATTGGCCGCACGCGCGTTGACAGAAGGTGGTGAGTCGCTCTAGTCCGCTCTTCCCGGTGCGGAGGGGTGCCCGAGTGGCTAAAGGGGACGGACTGTAAATCCGTTGGCGCACGCCTACGTTGGTTCGAATCCAACCCCCTCCACCAGGATGCGCCGTATCCCCACAAACCGCTTTTCCTGACCGAGCGCCCTCGGCGCGGACATATCCGGTCTCACCACGTGTAGCGCAGGCCGGCGGTGACGGTCTGTGCGGTGGCATTGCTGTTCAGCGCCGCGGTGTAGCTGGCGAAGAGCTGAAGCGCCGTGCCGGTGTCCAGGGCGGCCTGCGCGCCCACCACCAGCGTGTTGCGGCCAAGCGAGGGTGTGCTCACATCGAAACCACTGCCCGGTACACCCAGGAAGCTCGCCGTTGTCCGCACCCTGGTGTCCAGCATCTCATAGCCCCATCCCGCCCGCACCGAGGGCACAATCGCGGTGATCTCGCCGACCGGAACCCGGCGATCGACCCGGATGCCAATCAGGGATTGCAGGCTGGCGATGTTGCTGCGACCGATCTGCATTCCAACCGGGCCACCATTCGTCTCGGCCACCCCGCCCTGACCGAGCGCCAGACCACCGAGCAGGACGCTCGGTTCCAGGTTCCAACCATCGACCTCGACCCGCACGCCGCCGCGCACCGAGCCGCCGCCACCGGAGCCGCTGACATTGCCCTCCGGCGCCATACCATAGGCGAACACGGTGCGGCGAGCGGTGCCCTCGGTGAACACGCCGCCGGCTTGCGCGTCCAGAAAGGCGATGTCGTGGCGTGCGCTGCCATAAACCTGAAACTGCGCCGCATTGCCGCGATAGGATGCGGCGTTTGTTGTGCTGATGTTCTGGCTGCTGAAGCCGAAGGCGGCGCCAATCCGCACGTCCGGCCATGGGGTGCCATCAATGCCGGCGACCACCCCGCCGGACGAACCGCTATAGCCAGGAGAATCGTTACTGTTGCCATTCAGACGGAGGAACTGGCCGATGCCGCCCAGCCAGATCGTGGTGCCCTGAGGCCCTGTGGCGCTGCTGCTGCGGGTTGCCGGTGGCGCGCCGCGGCGGGCTTCCAACTCTCGATTGATTGCGGTCGAGACCATCTGGAAGCTGCTGCGGTTCACCGTCAGCGCATCGGCATAGATCACCGGTGCCATCTGTTCCAAGGTCGGCGCGATCTGGTCCGCGCCCAACGTGTAGAGGGGGGTGTAGAGGCTGGTCTGGCTCGGTGTCATCGCCGCACCGGCACTGGGGCGGGCGGCATCCAGTGCATTGCCCACCGTGGTTGCCGTGGCACTGGCGGGAATGCCCAGAGCGGCGAGATTGGCGTAACTGCTGGGCGTCACCATGAGGCTGACAGACGTGGCGCCGAAGAGAACGTCAAAGCGCGTGCCGGCAGCGAGTCCGCTTGGTTGGCTCAGACCGACAAGACTGCCCTGGACCCCACCCTGGGCGCTGATGATCTGGAGCTGTTGACCAAGCGGCGGCGTGTAAGGGCCGGGGTTGGCGCCTCCGAGGGTCTGTAGCACCACGGTAGCACCCACCATGCTGGCAGTTCCGGATACATCGAGACGCCCTGCGCTGGTGGGGCTGACGCCAATGATGAGCGACCCGGCACTGCCCTGAACGTAGTTGCCTGTGATACTTTGGGGCGTGGTGAGCATCAGATTGCCAGAGTTCGTCACCGTGCCCTGGCCACCATTGACGCTGATGTTCTGTTGCAGCAGCTGATTGCCGCTGGCAAAGAGCAGGTTGCCGTTGGAAACTGTGATATTGCCGCCGGTTAGCATGCCGAATACGGCACCACTGCCGCCCTGGATGGTAACGTCCTGCCGCTGAATCTCAATATTGCCGACGATGATGCCGCTGTTGGTGATTGGGCCGATGATGCCGCTGCTGAAAATGGCATATTGCCCGCCAGTAACGGTGCCGCTATTGGTCAGTTGGCCGACGTTGCCGGCGTTGGAAATGCCAGTGGGGTCGCCGCTGATGTTTCCGCTATTGGTCAGCAGGGTTATGGTACCACTGTTGGAGATGCCGCTGCCACTGTTGCTCCCGCTGATGTTTCCGCTGTTGGTCAGCATGCCAATGATACTTGTGTTGATGATGGCAGGACTACCGCCGCTGATGGTGCCGCTATTGGTCAGCAGGGTGATAGTACCACCGTTGTTGTTAATGATGCCGCCGCTGATGGTGCCGCTATTGGTCATCCGGTCGATCGATCCGGAATTAATGACTCCGCCGGAGCTGCCCACGGTGCCGCTAATCGTGCCGCTGTTGTTCAGTTCGCGAATGATCCCTAAGTTGCGTACACCGACGTCGCCGCCGCTGATGACGCCGCTGTTGGTCAGCGTGCCAATGGTGCCTTCCACCGCGCCGATACCGGTGAAACCGCCACTGATGACTCCGCTGTTGGTGAGTTGGTCGACGTTGCCAGAGTTGGAAATGCCGGTGGAGCTACCGTTGATGACACCGCTGTTGGTCAGAACACCAATGGTGCCATCAAAGCTAAAGTTGCGGGTTACGATGAACCTGTCGTTGGAGATACCGGTGTTAGAGCCGCTGATGGTCCCGCTGTTGGTTAGCGTGCCAATGGTGCCCGTCCCGCCGATACCGCCGCTGATGGTCCCGCTGTTGGTCAGCAGCCCAATAGTTTCACCGTAAATGATACCGCCGCGTACGATGCCACTGTTGTTCAGAGAATCCATGGGGAAAAAAGTCTGGATTACGCCGATGACAGTACCGCTGTTATTCAGTCGACCGATGCTGCCCAACATCGCAAGAATGCCATAGGAATTGGGGGAACTGCCGACCGTGCCATTGTTGTTCAGTTCGGCCATGGTTCCCCAGTTGACTACACTATCGACGATGACGCCATTGTTTGTGAGGGTCGTGAGGGTGCCCAAATTGCCGACACCACCAGTGATGGTGCCATTGTTGGTCAGCAGCCCCACGGTGCCCCCATAATCGTTGTAAATGTACCCGCTGGTGCCACCGTTTGTCAGCTGAGTGATCGTACCTTTGTTGCCAATGCCTCCGAACCCACTGCTGCTGTTGACCACGCCACTGTTTGTCAACTGGGTGATGGTGCCCGCATTGGAAATGCCGTAGCCGCGATCCCCACTTACGCCGCCAATGCCGGCACTGATGAGGCTGCCGCTGTTGTTGAGAGTACCCACCGAACTCAGAGGCTGCACAGCGACGGTGGGAATCCCAGTAGTAGTGACTGAAACGAGACCAGCAACATCGATGGTGGTTGCCGAACAGTTGGCGCTAATAGCGGAGCCGCCGGCAGGTATGACTGATCCAGACTCCGTGATGGTAATGCTGCCGCCGTCCGAATTGACGGGGCCAACGATGCTCGTGGTAATGACCTGATTGCTCGGGACACATGGCTGGGCCAGAACTAGTGTTGGTGCCAGCGCCACACCTGTCACTGCCAGGATGGACGCCCCAACCAGCAGCGTTGCTCGAAACCCACAGGGGTTCGGCGGCACCACCTGTGAAGCGCCTGCTTCGGCCGAGACTGCCTGCCTCCCCCGTTTCCCGAGACCGGTAGCGGCTTTCCTGGGACCATCAGTATGCATGGCGTTTGTCCGAACTAGACAATCATGATGTCTCAGGGTTATCGAAAGCGTCAATCAGACCACTCCGATCCGAATTCGTGACGATAAGATCGTCTCTGTCGAACAAGAACTGATGTGAATCAATGCTCGCGCCCTGGCACGCAACCGATCAACGAAGATCTGATTTCAGCGGATCTTTCGCATAGTGAGGTCTCGATGGCGGACGCCGCCCCACCAGGATGCGCCTCAATCGTGACGCATGATGTCTCACGTCACCCCAGGGGGGCGATTACTTGAGAGGGACGTGCGCCTCTCAGCCACGTCATGCCCCACGTGCCCATCCTCGATATCGATTGCGGCCGCTACCGCCTTGATCGCCTGCGCGCAGAACCCGGACCGGATCCAACCATGCCAGGGCAACACGAACGCCGCCACGACGTCCTGACCAACTCCGACACCCCGGACCGGCGGGACCGCCCTGGGAAGGCCGCTGTTTCACCCGGCCACGCCCGGGCGAACGGCTACGACCGGGCCTCTGCCTCACGCCGCCTGAGCCACCAACCGTCCCCCGTTTGGCCGCACCAGACACGCAATGACCGCGGCCCCCAGGCCCAACCCCGAGGACACCACGTACAACCACCCATAGTTTCCGAAATGGTCGAACACGAACCCACCGAGCCACGGTCCGATCGCCATGCCGAAGAATGACACCATGACCACCACGCCAAACACGCCGCCCATGATCCGGCCGGGGAAGCTCTCCCGTACCAGGATGGCGTACAAAGGCATCACACCGCCGTAGGCAAAGCCAAAAACCAGTGCCACGGCATAGAAACCACCCAGGCCCCCGACCGCCAGCCATAGCAGGATCGCCGCCCCCTGCAGGGTCAGCCCGGCGATCAACGTGGGTCTGGCGCCAATCCGGTCCGACACCACGCCGAACACGATTCGCCCGCCCAGGCCGCCCAGCCCGGCCATTCCGAACACCGATGCCGCCGCCATCTCGGGCACGCCGCAATCGGCGACGTAGCTCACCATATGGAAGATCGGCCCGGAATGGGCGGCGCAGCAGGCGAAGAACGCCAGCGAAATCGCCAGGCACTGCGGCGAGATCAACGCCTTGGCCAACGAAATATCCGCGGGTTCATCGGCCCTGGCCGACGCTGTCCCATCCTGCGGCCTTGCCGGTTCGCGCAACAGCAGCGCCGTGGGCAGGATCACCGCCCAGGCGATCCCCGCCATCGTGAGCATTGCCGTCCGCCAGTCCCCCTGCCGCACCAGCCACCCCGCGAGCGGCGCCATGATCGTCGTGCCCATGCCCATGCCGACGGAGACCAGCGCAACCGCCAGGCTCCGATTCCTGTCGAACCAGCGCACCGCGAGGGCGGTCATCGGCACATACAGGCTGCCCACCGCCAGCCCCACCGTGCCGCCGTAGACGGCCTGGAACGCCAGGACCGACTCCGTTTGGCTCGCGAACCCGAGCCCAAGGCCCAGCATGGCCCCCCCGGCCATCACGACCGCCCGGGCGCCGAACCGGTCCGACAATGCGCCCCACACGAAGGATCCGACGCCCATTCCCAGGAAATTGAGCAGCGCGGCGGTCGATACGGCGGTCCGTGACCAGCCGGTGTCCTGCGTGATGGGCTGCAGGAAAACGCCGAGCGACATCATCGATCCCATGCCGATGCAGGACACCGCCATGCCCACGGCGATGATCGCCCAGCCATATGATATGCGCACGCTTACCTCCTAAACCCCGCGGCGCAGGCCGCGTCCGTCAACCGTTCGGCGCGGGCCGCGCCTGCCAAGCCCGCTGCTTTTGTCCCCACGCCAGCCACCCAGTCATCAGTTTACCGCGACATGGCTCGCCGATCAGCCATGGTGTGGTCCAGGTCCGCTTGGGGCGCTTGGGAAAGCGGGTCGGCCTCCCAGATTGGTGACCGCCCGACGCATTCGCCTGCAACATCGGCCCGATTGCAACAACGATTCCGGCCACCCAGACGTGCGATCGCCGACACAGGGAATTTGTTTGTCGCGTCCGTCGAGTAATGCGTTGACTGGATGACGGTTGCTCGGACCATGCCACGTCTTGCGCGACCGGATCAACGCGGGCCTTGACCCCTGCGGTCGCTTCCGGACCCGCGCCGGTCCCGCGTTATCAAGATCTTTACCTTTTCCCACCAGGTTGACCGTCATGAACGCCCGGTCCTCCTCGCAGGCCATGGCCCGCGTGAACACTTTCGCCTTTTCCGGCATTGATGCGGTGCCGGTCGAGGTGCAGGTGCAGATCTCCGGCGGCATGCCGGCCCTGCTCCTGGTCGGCTTGCCCGACAAGGCGGTTGGCGAGGCGCGGGAGCGGGTGCGCGCCGCCTTCTCCGCGATGGGGCTGTCGCTGCCGCCCAAACGCATCCTGATCAACCTGAAACCGGCGGATCTGCTGAAAGAGGGCAGCCATTTCGACCTGCCGCTGGCGCTGGGCGTCCTCGCGGCGATGGATGTGCTGCCACGCGATGAGATTGCGGGATACGCGGCACTGGGGGAGTTGTCGCTCGACGGCTCGCTCAATCCGGTGGCCGGGGTGTTGCCGGCGGCAATCGGGGCGTCGGCGCGCGATCTCGGGCTGATCTGCCCGGCGAGCCAGGGGGGCGAGGCGGCCTGGGCCGGTCGCATCCAGGTGCTGGCGCCGCCTGATCTGCTGTCGCTGATCAATCATTTCCGTGGCACGCAGGTGCTGACTCCGCCGGAAACCGCGGGGGTGGCGGCCGCCGAACCCGGGCCCGATTTGCGCGACGTCAAGGGCATGGAGAGTGCCAAACGCGCCCTGGAGATCGCCGCCGCGGGCGGTCACAATCTGCTGCTGATCGGCCCGCCCGGTGCCGGGAAATCGATGCTGGCGGCACGCCTGCCCAGCCTGCTACCGGACCTCGATCCCAGATCGGCCCTGGAGGTCAGCATGATCCACAGCGTCGCCGGTCTGCTGGATGGTGGCCGTCTGGTCATGCGCCCGCCATTTCGCGAGCCCCACCACTCGGCGTCCCAGGCGGCGTTGAGCGGCGGCGGGCATCGTGCTCGACCGGGCGAGGTGTCGCTGGCGCATCGCGGCGTGCTGTTCCTGGATGAGCTGCCGGAATTTCCCCGCCAGGCGCTGGAAGCGCTGCGCCAGCCGATGGAATCCGGTCGCACCACGGTGTCCCGCGCCGCCGCGCATATCACCTATCCGGCGCGGTTCCAGTTGGTGGCGGCGATGAACCCGTGCCGCTGCGGCTATCTGGGTGATGGCGGTCGCGAATGCGGGCGCGCGCCGCGCTGCGGGGAGGACTACCAGCACCGCATCAGCGGCCCCGTCATCGACCGCATCGACCTGACCGTGGAGGTGCAGCCCGCCTCCGCCGCCGAATTGGCGCACGCCCCGCCGGGGGAACCCACCGCGTCCGTCGCCGCCCGTGTCGCGCAGGCGCGCGTGCGGCAGCGTGGCCGCTATGGCCCCGACGGGCCGGTCAGCAACGCCGAAGCCGACAGCGGCGACATTGTCCTGCTGCCGGAGGCCGGGACGTTGCTGGAGCAGGCGATGGAGAAATTGCGCCTGTCGCCGCGCGGCTACACGAGGACGCTGCGTGTCGCGCGCAGCATTGCCGATCTCGCCGGCGCCGAGGCGGTTGCCCGCCCGCATGTCGCCGAAGCCCTGGCCTTTCGCCATCGCATGCCTGGAAGGAAATAGGCGATGACATATATAACGAAAATTGTTATATCACGTTCGCAGTTGATCCAACGCCGAACGCGGATCTACGACGACGGCATGATCCTGGAGATGATGCTGTGGGACGTGCCGGGTCCGGCCGCGGGACCATTGCGGCGGCTGGAATACGCGCTGTCCTACGGCAACGCCGAGGCGCCGATGATCGGCTACGGCAACGCAGCCGGGAAGGGCGATCACCGACACTACGGGGAGCATCAGGAGCCCTACACGTTCATCTCCCCGGAACGGCTGGTGGCGGATTTTCTGGCGGATGTGCGTGCGGCTCGCAACCACGGCTGAAAGGACAGGACCATGGCCGACCTGAAGATCATCGTGGGCAGCACGGTGGAGGACGACGCCGCTGACTTTCTGGACACCTGGAAGCGCTCTGCACCGAACGAGTATGTCGCCGCGCAACGGCTCCTGACATTCCAGAGTTGGGAGGGATTGTCCTCGGTCCTGACCGGGGAGCGGTTTCGTCTGCTGCGATACGTGCATGACCATCCGGAGCTGACCATCAACGCGCTGGCGAAGGCGCTGGAGCGGCATTACAGCCGCGTGCATGCGGACGTGACGGCCTTGGAGGGCGCGGGGCTGCTGCAACGCATCGACGGTGGCCTGCGCGCGATCGCGGATCGGATCACCGTGGAAATCCGCCTCTGACTCGGGCGAAGGGAAGAAAGCCTTGGGGCGCTGCCCCAAACCCCGCGAGGGGCGTTGCCCCCTCGACCCCCACCAAGGCTGGGCCTTGGATGCCATTTATTGGGTCAGGGAAGAAAGGGAGGCCAACCATGGCGTTTCAACGTCCGTGTCGGCCTCCTTTCGTCCCTGACCCAGGAGATCGCGGTCCAGGGGCCGCGCCCCTGGTGGGTTCGAAGGGCGAAGCCCTCGCGGGGTTTGGGGCAGCGCCCCAAGGCTTTCTTCCCGTCGCCCGATTGCCCTGGGGATCACGTTGAACGGAACGTTCAGTGCGGACTGCCTATCCATCGGCCCGAAACGCGTCGGCAATCCGGCGCACGCGTCCCCGAGCGTCGACCAGCAGCACGTCGAAACGAACCCCGTTGGCACCCCAATCGGGATGCCCGCTCAGGATAACCTCGGCCGCCGCGATCAGGCGCAATTTCTGGTGCGTTGACAGGGAGACGGCGGCTTCCGCCAGGCGCGGGCGGGCCTTCACCTCAACAATGGCCAGGATCCCATCGCGTTCGGCGACGATATCGACCTCGCCGACGCCGGTCCGAACCCGTCGGGCATGGATCGTCCAGCCATCGTCGAGCAGCGCGGCGCAGGCTCGGGCCTCGGCGTCCATGCCACGCGCGTGGGCGGTCTGAACGGAACGGGGCTGGTCGGTCATGGTCGCACCATGGGCGCCGGATGCTAACAGGCGGTGAATCCGGGCGGCAAAACGACGACGCAGGCGATGCGACAAGGCGGTGGGCGGCACTATCCACGGGATGGGTTCGTGGTACAAGCCAGGTTCAGGCAGCACGTGCCGAACCCGAGTGGATCGTCGCGCGGATGGGTTCGTGGTACAAGCCGGGTTCCGGCGGCACGTGCCATGGGGATCGGCGAGACAAGCCTGCCTGTGCCGACAAAACCATCCAGACGCGGACGATCGGCGGCCGCATTATCGCAAGGGGCTCGCGTGTTACCTGCTTTCTGCGCCGACTGCACCGCGCTGTTCGACTCGCGTTTCGCCTGGGCCGCCGCGATTGCGGCGCTCGCCGGACTGGTCCGCGGCTTTTCGGGGTTCGGCGCGGCCTTGATGTTCGTGCCGCTCTGCGGGATCCTGTACGGACCGACCGTGGCGGTGCTGGCGCTCTGGGTCATCGATGCCTTCGCGACCGCGCCGATCGTGACCCGGCATCTCAAAAGAGCGACCTGGCGAGAATTGGGACCGTTGCTGATCGGCAGCACGGTCCTGCTGCCATTCGGGGTCTGGGTGCTGGCCCATAGTGACCCCGATCCGCTGCGTTGGGCGATCTCGGGGATGGTGCTGGCCTCGACCGTGGCTTTGGCCAGCGGCTGGCGCTATCGGCGGGCGCCGACGATGGCAGTATCGCTGGCGGTGGGCGGGGTCGCGGGTTTCACCAACGGCGCGGTGGGGATCGGCGGGCCGCCCCTGGTGCTGTTCTGGCTGGGCGGACGATCAGACACTGGCCTGGTCCGCACGAACATCTTTGCCTATTTCGCAATCACGACGGTGATCACGTTGGCCCTGTATGCTTGGCACGGGATTTTCACCGGTTCCATCATTCTGCTGGGTTTCGCGCTGCTGCCCCTCTACGGACTGGGCTTGTTCCTGGGTGACCGCCTGTTTCGCGGTGCCAGCGATGTCGTGTTCCGCCGCGTGGCTTTCGGGTTATGCGCGGTGTCCGGTGTGCTGGGCCTGCCGATCTGGCAAGGTTGACCGGCCCAAACGGTACCGCCTCACGACATCCTGGGCCGCTATCCCGCAGCCATCGGGGCTCGACGCATGGCGGACGTCCACCCGCCGAAGCCGGGATGCGAAACCCTGGGATGCGGGCTATGGTCGGCCGGAACACCAAACCAGGAGGACACCGCATGCCGCGATTCAAGGACTATGTGCCGCATGGCGTCATCCCGGCGACGCTGCTCGCCCTGAACGATGATTGCAGCATCGACGAACGTGGCACGCGCCGCCATCTGCGCGACGTCGCCGCCACGCGTGGCCTGTCCGCCATCACCGTGAACGGTCACGCCTCGGAAGTGCATGCCTGCACGTTCGAGGAGCAGCAGCGCATCCTGGATGTCACGTTGGAGGAGATCGGCGACCGCCTGCCGGTGATCAGCGGCATCTGGGCCGATGGCTCGCAGCAGGCCGCCCGGATCGCGCGCATGGCGGAAAGCCGCGGTGCCTCCGCGCTTCTGGTATTCCCCTCGCAGGTGTTCTCGATGGGCGGGCAGTTGCGCCCGGAGATGGCGATCGCGCATTTCTCCACCATCGCCGCGGCCACCGACCTGCCGATCATCGTCTTCGCCTACGCCGAACGCAGCACGCTCAGCTACCCGCTGGATACCCTGGTGAAACTGGCCGAGGCGGTGCCGAACATTCGCGCGATCAAGGACTGGTCGAACGATCCGATGCTGCATGAACGCCAGATCCGCACCTTGCAGTCCCTGCCACGGCCGGTGAACGTGCTGACCACGCACTCGGCCTGGCTGATGCACTCGCTGACCATGGGCTGCAATGGGCTGCTGTCGGGATCGGGCAGCATCATTCCCGACCTGCAAGCGGCCCTGTTCCAGGCCATCCAGGCGAACGACCTGGCGCGGGCACGGGCCATCAACGACCGTATTTTTCCGCTCGCGCAGGCGTTCTACGCCGCCCCGGCGCTGGATATGCACAACCGGATGAAGGAATGCCTCGTTATGCTGGGCCGCATGGATCGCGCCGTGGTCCGAGCGCCCCTGGTCCGCATCACCGATGCTGAACGCGAACGTCTGCGCCAGGCGCTGACCCAGGCGGGGATCGGCCCGGACGGAGCGCTGGACCTCGCGGCCTGATCGAACGCCCATCGGGGAGGAAACCCGCCATGATCACTCTGTCCGAGAATTTCCGCGCACTGTTCTATGCGCCATTCTATGCCGCCCATGCGATCGGCGCCTATGAGGCGGAAAAGGTCGAGGTCTCCTTGCGGGACTCGCCCGATCCGGCCCGCACCGCCGCCGACCTGCGGGCGGGACGCATCGATGTGATGTGGGGTGGGCCGTTGCGGGTGCTGCTGACGCATGACGCTGACCCGGCCTCGGATCTGGTGTGTTTCTGCGATGTCGTGGCACGCGATCCGTTCTTTGTGATCGGGCGGGAGCCTCGACCGGCGTTTACGCCAGCCGATCTGGTGGGGATTCGGTTCGCCTCGGTGTCCGAGGTGCCGACGCCGTGGCTGTGCCTGCAGGACGATATCAGGCGCGCCGGCCTCGACCCCGCTACCTTGAACCGCACACATGGTCCCAGCATGGCGGACAATGCCGCCGCCCTGTGCGCCGGACGGTTGGACGCGGTGCAACTGTTCCAGCCATATGCGGAGGAATTGCTGGCCTCGGGCGCCGGCCATCTGTGGTATGCGGCGGCGAACCGGGGCCTGACGGCCTACACCACCTTGGTCACCCGCCGGACGGTGATCGCTGAACGGCGAGACGAGTTGGCGGCGATGGTACGCGCGATCTATCGGTCCCTGCGCTGGATCGGTGCGACACCGGGCCAGGAGGTGGCGCGTAGCCTGGCCAGTTATTTCCCCGAGGTTCCGACGCCGATCTTCGCCGCCGCCATCGATCGCTATCGGGCGTTGGGCCTGTATGGCCCGGACCCGGTGTTACGGCCGGAAGGGTTTGAGCGGCTGGCCGCGGCGATGCGCTCGGGCGGGGCGTTGTCGCGGGATATTCCATTCGCGGCTTGCGTCGATAACAGCCTGGCCGAGGCGGCGGTGGCCGGATTCGCCCGCGGCTGATGGTCGAGCCAGCAACGGGCGCTCAGGTGTAGGCGGCTTCCAGGGTCCGACGAATTTCGTCGTCGGTCATGTCAGTCTCGGACCGTGCCGCGTCGGCCGGGGGCGCCATGGCCGAAGCCGCCGGGTCCGGGGTTGTAGTACCCGAAGACACGACTGGTACCGGCGGCGGCACGGCCAAACGGCCTGGGCGGTGACGGGATGGTTTTCGAATCATTCTGGGCATGATGGCTCGGATATGCGCATCAGGGTGCCACCTGACAAGTTGCCGCGCGTGACGCAATACCTGGGCCGCCGTGTCCGCTTCCTGTTGCCGCGATGGCGCTGGCCGAACCCTGGCGAGCGCGTCACCTGCTTCCCATGCCGGTGGGAGATTTTTCGGTCAGGCGCAGCACCAACGGCGCCCCGGCCTCGCCCTGGAGGGTCATGTGGGCACGATGGGGGGAGCAGGGACCGATCCCGGTGGGACGATCGCACCAGGTCATCGGGTGGGCGATGTCGGGTGGACCGTAACGTTCCACGACGGAGATTGTGATCGCCTCGGGTTCGCCCGGTCGTTTCGCGTCGAGCAAATAGGCGATCGCGGTGACGCGGTCAGGGCCGGAGGCGGACGGCCGGTCAAATTCCACCACCACCCGCCCGTCCATGGTCCGGGTGGAGAGGGAGACCAGGCAGCGTACGGCGGCATCCAGGCGGCACGGCTGATAGTCACGCCGGAATGTCGGCCCGGCGAAGCCCTGTTCCGACAATTTCGCGGTCACCTCCGCCTCGCCCATGCCGAGCCGGAGGGATAGTACGTCGGTTGCCTTGGGATCGAGGGCGTGGGCGGTTTGGATGGCCAGCAATATGAAGAACAACATGGCTCGGAGGCGGATCATGGTGCGAACCTTTCGGGAACATGCCCAGTTTTGACCCGCTCGGCTTAACAAAAGGTTAACCGTTCGGCCGAAATGCGCGCGCTTCATGATTGGCGGTTGCCCTTGCCCGACCCAGCGACCTGGCCCCGTGCTTGGCGAAAGCCGCCTCCGCGCTATAACCACCGGACGTTCAAACAGAAGGAGCGCGACCATGTCGACCAGGATCTGGGACAAGTCGAAGATGCCCTCCCGCCACGTGACGGTCGGTCCGGGGCGTGCCCCGCATCGCAGCTACTACTACGCGATGGGCCTGACCGAGGACGAGATCAATCAGCCCTTCGTCGGCGTCGCGACCTGCTGGAATGAAGCGGCGCCCTGCAACATCGCGCTCAGCCGGCAGGCGCAGTCGGTGAAGAAGGGGGTGGCGGAAGGGGGCGGCACCCCGCGCGAATTCACCACCATCACCGTCACCGACGGCATCGCCATGGGTCACCAGGGCATGAAATCGTCGCTGGTGTCGCGCGATCTGATCGCCGACAGCGTGGAGTTGACCATCCGCGGCCATTGCTACGACGCCCTGGTGGGGCTGGCGGGCTGCGACAAGTCGCTGCCAGGCATGATGATGGCGATGCTGCGGCTGAACGTTCCCAGCGTGTTCATGTATGGCGGGTCCATCCTGCCCGGCAAGTTCCAGGGCAAGGACGTGACGGTGGTCGATGTGTTCGAGGCGGTCGGCCGGCACAGCGCCGGCACCATGTCAGACACTGAACTGCACGACCTGGAATGCGTGGCCTGCCCATCCGCGGGGGCCTGCGGCGGGCAGTTCACCGCCAACACCATGGCGATGGTCAGCGAGGCGATCGGTCTGGCGCTGCCGGGCTCCGCCGGGTCCCCGGCGCCGCACGAGGAACGCGACAGTTTCGCGGTCGAGTCCGGGCGCGCGGTGATGAAGCTGGTGGAAAGCCGCATCCGGCCGCGCGATATCGTGACCCTGAAAGCCTTGCAGAACGCCGCGGTGGTGGTGGGCGCCACCGGCGGATCCACCAATGCCGGCCTGCATCTGCCGGCGCTGGCGCATGAGGTCGGTATTCGCTTCACCATGGATGATGTGGTGGAGATCATGCGCCGCACGCCCTACATCGCCGACCTGAAGCCGGGCGGGAAATATGTCGCATTCGACGTGCACAAGGTCGGCGGCGTTCCGATCGTCATCAAGGCGCTGCTGGACGCCGGTCTCCTGCATGGGGACTGCCTGACCGTCACCGGCAAGACCCTGGCCGAAAACCATAAGGACGTCGTGTTCCCGGTTGATCAGGACGTGATCTATCCGGTTTCTCGCCCGCTGTCCCCCACGGGCGGCGTGGTCGGGCTGAAGGGCAACCTGGCGCCGGACGGCGCGATCGTGAAGGTCGCCGGCATGCACAAACTGCACTTCGAGGGCACCGCTTTGTGCTTCGATTCCGAAGAAGACGCCTATGCCGCCGTCGACGCACGTGCTTACAAGGCCGGCGACGTCATCGTCATCCGCTATGAAGGTCCGAAGGGCGGCCCTGGCATGCGGGAGATGCTGGCAACGACCAGCGCGATCTATGGTCAGGGCATGGGCGAGGATGTGGCGCTGATCACCGATGGTCGTTTCTCGGGCGCGACGCGGGGCTTCTGCGTCGGCCATGTCGGACCGGAAGCCGCGGTCGGCGGACCGATCGCGCTGCTGAAGACCGGCGATCGGATTGTCATCGATGCCGACAAGGGCACCATCGACATGATCGTGCCGGAGGCCGAACTGGCGGCGCGCAAGGCCGCGTGGAAACCGCGCAAGACCGACTACAATGCCGGTGCCATCTGGAAATACGCGCAACTGGTGGGACCGGCGCATCTGGGAGCGACGACGCATCCGGGGACGGAAGCGGAGACGCATTGCTACGCGGATTTGTAAGGTCCCGCCGCGGTTCCGCCACCGGCTCCCGGGAACAACCCGGGAGCCGGTGCGACGGTTACTTGATCCCGTACAGTTTCGCCACGTTCCCGCTCACGATCTTCTCCCGCACGCTCGGCGAGAACGCAGCAAGATTCTGATCCAGCACCGCCCGTGAATCCGGCCACAGCGAGTCCGGATGCGGGTAGTCGGACCCCCACATGATGTTGTCCTCCCCGATCAACGGCACGATCGGTTCCAGGAACTGGTCCTGCTGATAGGTCACGAACCCCTGGCGGCGGAAGTAATCGCTGGGCTTCATCTTGAACCCGAGGCTGCGGGCGCGGTCGTGATACTCGGTATCCAACCGGTCGAACACATAGGGCAGCCAGGTCACGCCGGATTCGCCCAGCACGAACTTGAAGTCCGGATACTTGTCGCAGGCGCCGGAGGCCAGCATCGAGACCAGCACCTCCATCGTATCAGTCTGGAACAGAGCCGACCGTACCAGGCGGTACTGGATGAAGTATTCCTTCTCCATCTCCGGCGTGTTGGGCGCGCGCGCCGACTTGAAGCCGGTGGAGTGGAAGGAGATCGGGAAATGGCACTCCGCCGCCGCCTCCCAGAGCGGGTACCAGTCATGGTGCCATAGTGGCACCGACATGCGTTTGAACGCCAGATCGCCGCCTCGCAGTCCGATCCTGGCGCAGCGTCGCACCTCGGCCGCGGCGGCAATCGGGTCGTGGTTCGGCACGATGGCGAGGGGGAAGACGCGATTCGGATCGGCTTGTTTGGCGAAATCGGCGACCCAGTCGTTGTAGATCGTGTCGGCCCAGCCCCGCATGTCGTGGTCGGCGATCATTTCGTTGATCATGATGCAGCCATAGATGATCTCGGCCGCGACGCCGTCCTTGTCCAGGTCGATGACCCGCAGGTCCGGCGTGGTCGGCCGGGGCTTCGCACCGCGGCGGTAGTCCCACTCGAACCCAGCCTCCTTCATTTCATCGACGTGATGGAAGGAGCCCTTCTGATACTTGGTGAAGCCAGGCCCGACGCCGTTCCACATACCTTTTTCTTCGTTATCGACGAACCAGTGCAGGCCGTCGTCACGCTCTTCCACCCGGGGCGCCGTCTCGCGCCATTTCTGGGGGGCCTGGGCGGACCACAGGTCGGGCGGGCAATAGGTCAGGTCGATATGGTTGTCAGCCGAGATCAGGCGTTCTGGCATCGGACTTTCCTTCCTTGGAGCGAGTGCGTCCGGTGCCGGGACAGGGAGTTCGGCACCGCGATGGCCTCGCCGGGACGTTGGTGTTGGACGGGAGCCTAATACCCCGAGTCGCTCATGATGTGGGGAAAAAAACACCGACGCTTGGCCGGCGTTGTGGGGGTTGCTCCGGGCGGGGGATCCTCATATTTTCAAAAACGCGGGGGTACGAGAACGCGCGAGCCATGGATATGCACGGAGATAGGCCTGACTCAAAAAAGGATATAGTTGCACAGTGAGACAAATGGACGGATCTAGAACTGATGGGGAAAGTTCGGCTTTTGGCTGACGGCTTGTAGCCAGTTGGCGCATTTCGTCGGGGCTCTCGCACTGCTTGTGCTTGCAGCCGGCCGGCCGGCGTTGGCGGCAGCTCCTACCTGACCGTGTAGTTCACTGAGGACACCCGCGTCGGTCGCCCCGGACTCTGCATTTCCGCCTCGTCAGACCTGATCACCTGGTCAAGGCCGTCTCTGGTGGGCAGCGCCGAACAGATGCTGCACGAAGAACCCGCGGGGCAATGGAAATATGGCGATGTTGCTCTGCTCGACCCGAGCGCACCGGACCGTAACTTCGCTACCCTCGCCGATGCGCCGTTCGTGTATTACGTTCGGTTCGATATGGCTCGCGGCAATCTCAGCCGGACGCTGATGCGCTGGCGGATCCAGTTGCGCGTCGGTCCTTGAAATCGGCCGCCACCGCAGCCTCTGACGAGGTGTAGAGGTTCTAGTTGCCCGCGTTTGCCATGGCTTCCTCGCATTCAGCTTCAACGAGCGCTTGCGAAAGTTTCTGCCACTCGTTGTCAGGCGACGCCGCGGCCTCCGCCCTATCAGGCCCCGCCGGTTTATCGTTGACAGTTTGCGCGGGTTTTGCTGCAGGCTGCGCGAGCACATTCCCGCCTTCGCAGTGGGCAAGCAGCGCGTTCATGACCGCCTGGACGCCGGCTCGACTCACATCGCGCCTATCGGCTTCGAAGAAATCGTAGGGTGCCTGTGGGCCAGTCACAATCTCATAGGCCGGAAAGTAACTCACCCCGGTCGCTGTGGCACAAACCTCTGCCGCCGCGACGCGCAGGGCTGATTTGCTGTAGATCGTCGCACTAAGGACATGCTGATCCGTCGCAGTGGCAACGAGGGGCACCGGTGATACAGTCAGAATCAAGCGAACCGATGGGTTCACGCTTCGCAGCCGCTCTATGAAAGCGAGAAGGTCGTCACGAACCTCGCTGCTGGTGAAATTCTTGAACGCGTGTTTCGCGGGGTCGAACTCGCCGGCAATAGTGCCTGGGCATGCCGGAAAAACCGCCCCATCAGCCCGAGAAATCCAGGCTTCGGTCAGGCCCAACGTAAAGACCAACACCGTGGCCTGGGTGAAGGCGGCGCGGACCGCATCCAGGTGCCGTTGCGTCAAAACGTCGAATTCCGCATCCGTTGTGGCCGCGTAGCGCTGACCAGGTCGAAAGGGATCGATCACATGACCAGCACTATGCCAGCGGTCCTCGGCAGGCTTGTAGAGGCCAAGGCTGCGGTCCAGGAGTTGGCGCAACTGTCGTGCGGTATAGATGTTGCCATAGGCCGCGCTGAAATTGCGATAACCGAGGTTGTCGGGCAGGCTCGCGAATGCCGGATGAGGCGTCTCAGTGCGTAGGTAATGGAAGCCAGCCCCTTCCAAGTAAGGCACCAGATTCGATGCAAAGCAACTGCCAGCAGACACGACCTGATCGCCTGAAGTGATTAACGGGTCCGCGGATTTGGTGACCACGTCCGCATTGTCGAAATTCTTGGCCACCGCACGCGACCAGAACGCTCGCTGAGATTGTTTTTGGTAAGGATGGCGCGCCGGTCTGTCGCCCGGCTCTGCCGCAAGGCGCTTAGCGACTTCTTGCCACAGCAAGGCACCGTAAGCCGCGTTTGCATGCGTTACATCGGAGTTTGAATACTCCTCACGCAGCGCCCCGGTTTCATCCTGGGCATCCTGTGGTACCGGAACAAATAATGCTCCAATCTTACTCGAATATAACGATAAGGCCTTCTGCAACGCCTCCCACAACGCAACACGGAGTTCGAGCGGACTCACCGGCGCAGACGCCGGATCCCAGCCAAGGGTTGCAAGCCTGGCCGCGTAGTGGTCCTCGGTTGTCAACCAGCGGCGCACAGTCTCGTCGGATTTTGGCGGGGGGGTACCCACCACGACCATGCGCCTGATGGCCGGCATCGGGGGGACGGGAACGGGATCTTCCGTTATCGTCCGATACATGTACGAGACGGCCATTTCAAACGGAACAGCAGCAAGTGTACTGTCGTAGCTCCGATTTTGCCTTATAATGTCAAAGGGCAGGCCTGTCCGAAACAGAAAATGCGTGTTTTGCTGGTTTCCGTTTAACACGACGACCAGCGTCCTGCCTTCCGCCGTTCGTTTCACGACCTCCCAGTACTCCGGGATAGCTATTCCCTTCGACCGTACAGTCACAACCTTGTCCGGAGCCCCTACATACTTGGCACGCTCAAGCCATCCCTGGTAGAGGGCAATCATATGCGAGTGCCCGGCAAGCACAATTGCATCCGGATCCGTCGTCGGCCCCTCCACGGAGGCGAAATCCTGTTCCATGTCTGAGGCAGCCTTCATAAAACGCGCACTCGATGGTCTGTAACGTCACTATAGCTCGGAGACATTGCCCTCTAACCAGTCCATTTGGCAACAGAAAATTCGACGCTTGCCGATATGGTGCCGGGCTCGCTTCAGGGCGAGCGGTGCGTGTCAAGGGGGTCGTCGCCTGAGTTTTGTAACGTCTGCGGATTATCTGTTCCTCCTGCGGCAGGTGAGAGGCCTAATGCAGCGATCCTCCGACTGGTGCCGAGCATGCCGCGGTGCTCACCCCCAACTCGAGCCGTTGAAGATGGGGGACTAAGCACCGACACCTGCTCGGCGTAGTGGCATTGCTCCGGGCAGGAGATCCCTGCATTTTCAATGACGTGGGGTACTAGGCTGATTGTGGCATGACCGGCAAGCGCGTCGACCGGGACTGAAGGCGAGCGCCGATGCCCGTATGGCCCCGTCGCGCGGCTTGCACCCGGCGGTTCAGGCATACTCCTGGCAGGTCGGCGCGCCACTCGGACGTCGCTGAGAGACAGATCAGGCCGGGGGGCGGCGGAGCGGCAATCGTGGTGGCCGGTCAGGACAACTCCACCATCACCGGCACATGATCGGACGGCTGGGCCTGGTCCCGCTCCATCCGGTCCGGCTCCGCCGATACCAACCGTTCCGCCAAGGTCGGAGACAGCAGAGCGTGGTCGATGCGCAACCCCGAATCGCGCTGCCACGCGCCGGCCTGATAGTCCCAGAATGTGTAGACCGGCCCGTGCGGATGCTGCGCGCGCACCGCATCCGTCAGCCCCATCCAGATCAATCGCCGGAACCGTGACCGGCTCTCTGGCCGGACCAATGCGTCCGAGGGGGACAGAGCCCCCGGCGCGTAATCCTCATCGGTGGGTGCGACGTTGAAATCGCCCAGGATCACGCAAGGTGTGTCGGATTCCAGCAACACGCGGGCTCGATCGGCCAGAAGGTCCATCCAGGCCAATTTGTAGGCAAACCCCTCGTCACCGCGGGAGTTCCCGTTCGGCAGGTAGATCCCGATGATGGTGATGCCATCGGTCTCTATTTCGATATAGCGGGCCTGGCCGTCATCATCGGGCAGGCCGGGCAGGGCGCGGTGCACGACGCGGAACGGCACGCGCGCCAGCACGGCGACGCCGTTGTAGGATTTCTGCCCGACAATATCCGCCTGATAACCCAGAGCCTGGAAGGACAGCCCGGGGAAGGCCGCCGCCTCACACTTGATTTCCTGTAACACCAGGACATCGGGTTGGCGGCGCTCCAGCCAGCGCTGGACATGGCCCTCACGTTGGCGGATCGAGTTGACGTTCCAGGTGGCAATTTTCACGGGACTCTCGGGCTGCGATGTTCTGGCGGATCATGGAAGGGCAGGGGGCGTCGGTCAAAGCCCGCGGTGATAGGCCGGTGGTGGGTGGTGCCGATCATGTGGGGGAACGATCGGCACCACGGCCGGGATCAGTCCGGATCGCGCCCGCGCACTGACGCGTAACCGGACCCAAACGCCGCATCGCGCGCCTGGAAGGCGTGCTTCACCCCGTGCTCTCGCATGGTCTGGCGGAAGGCGACGGCCTTGGGCGCCAGATGGCCGCGCGCGTCGATTTCGGCGCCGATGCGTTGCAGGGTGCGCGCGCCCATCAGCTCCAGCCCCAGATTGACCATCCGCTTGTTCGCCGACAGTAGATGCGGATCGACCAGACCCATGCGGTCGGCCAGACGCATCACCTCGGTTTCCAATTCCGCGATCGGGTAGCTCTTCAACGCCAGCCCGATTTCCGCGCAATCCTTGCCTGTCAGGCTGTCGCCCGTCAGCAGCAGGCGCTTCGCCCATTGCGGGCCGCAATGGTACAGCCACATCGACCCCGGCGGAGTCCCCAGGTCGCGCACCGGCGGAAACCCGATCCGCGCGTCGTCGGCCACGATGATCATGTCGCAGAACCACGCGAGTTCCGTGCCGATCCCGATACACGTCCCGTGCACCTGCGCGATCACCGGCTTGTGCATGTCGAACAACTGGATGCGCAGGCGCTGGCCCTGTTCCAGCCGCCAGATGTCGTCGTCGATCTCCACCCGACCGCGATACTCCGGGCCGCGGCCGGAGGAATACTCGTTGAGGTCCGCCCCGGCGCAGAAATGCGGGCCGGCGCCCTTTAGCACCACGCAATGGACGGGGTTGTATTCGTCCGCCTCCAGCAGCGCCGCGTTGAGTTCCCGCAGCAGGGCACCCGAGAGCGCGTTGCGTCGCTCCGGCCGGTTCAGAGTGACGATCGCGGTGGTGCCCTTCACCTCATAGGTGATCAGTTCGTATGCCATGGTTTCCTCCATCTGGTTGCTCGCCAGGCGATCTGACGCATACACTCGGCCGCAAGCAAGGGCTGGAGGATACGGACGTGAAGATCGCGCGCATCGAGACATTTCTGTTCGATCCTGGCCTGGCCAAAAACCTGCTGTTCTGCCGGGTGGAGACCGAGTCCGGCATCCATGGCTGGGGCGAGGCCTATGTCACGCCAGGCAAGGAACCGATCATCCAGTCGCTGCTGGACGCCATGGCCAAATACATGATCGGCCGCTCGGCGTTCTCCATCCGCCATACCGCGCAGGTCATCTTCGACGACTTCGCCATGCGGCGGGCCTCGCTGGACCTGCTGTCGGCGTGGAGCGCCATCGAAATCGCGATGTGGGACATCGTCGCCAAGAACGCCGGCCAGCCCTTATACAACCTGCTGGGCGGCCCATCCCGTGAGCGGGTCAAGGTCTATGCCAATGGCTGGTCCAGCGGCACCGACTCGATCGAGAAGAACGTCGAACGCGCTCTGGCCGTCAAGGCATCCGGCTTCACCGCGCTGAAATGGGACCCGTTCCCCGGCCCCTGGCGCAGCTTCATTCATCGCGAGGACGAGGACCATGTCGTCCGCTACGTCCGTCAGATGCGGGAGGCGCTCGGCCCTGAGTTCGGCCTACTGATCGAATGCCACCGCCGCCTGGCGCCGATGCACGCCGTTCGGATCGGCCAGCGGCTGCGGGAGTTCGATATCGGATGGTACGAGGAACCGTGCCTGTGCGACAATATCGAACTGGTGGCCGAGGTCCGGCGCGCGATGCCCGGCGTGCCGATCGTGACGGGGGAGGCGATCTACTCGAAGGAGGGGTTTGCTCAGGCCCTGGCGGCGCGGGCGGCTGATATCATCAACCCGGATATCTGCAATTGTGGGGGTATTTCCACGATGCTGGATATTGCGGCGATGGCGCAGCCGCATGCAGTGGCGATGGCGCCGCATAACTATAACTCGACGTTGGTGGGGTTGGCGGCGACGGTGCAGCTTTCTGCGGTGATCCCGAATTTCTGGCTGGCGGAGTGTTTTGTCAATCTGAAACCGGCCTGTGATGCGATCGCGGTGGCGCCTTTGGTGGTGAAGGATAGTTTTGTGGAGCTTCCTACCGTGCCAGGCCATGGGATTGATATTGATGTGGGGCGGCTTAAGGCTGCGCCTTATCGGGATATGGGGACGCGGGCTGGGAAGGCTTTGCGGTCTTATACGGAGGAGTTCCCGCGGAAGTCTTATCAGGTGGCGGCTACTCGAACGGGGTATTGACGTTGCCACGATGGGGAGTTAGGATAAAGGCGTGCTCCAGTCGAATTGCCTAATCCCGAGCGGTATGGTGATGAAATGTGGTGGACTATCATCGTAGTGGCGGCACTCGGTTTCGGAGCCTACATGTGGCCGCCACTGTACCAAGTTTTAGCGTCAATGTATTACGGTAGACTCGTCTGGACTCCTAAGCCTCACAGTGATTCGGGTAGTCATGTTTCTGCGCGGCCAGGAGAACGCGACGAATTTATGTGGCGCTTCAAATCTGAACTCCGCCAGCGGGGATGTGCCGATACTTCGACCACCATACGGATGAAGTAGCATGATTCCCAACGCGAATTATGATTCGCTGATAGAACGACTGGTGGCAATAAAGGGTGCTATCGACATACCCTTAGCATTCATGATGAGTCACCAGAGCGAAGCGATTCGCGGCCAATATAAAATCATTGAAAATATTACAGAAAGATTGGTTTATGAAACTCAAACGTTGACATCATTAGATGTTTTGTTCTTCAACAATACGAAAACAGATTTGGGACTGGTTCGGTTTTGTATAGACTGGAAGAAGCACGATAACGAAATATCCACCATGGGTCGATATATCGATTTGCCGTCATGGCTTGTAGGGGAGGACGGCAAGCTCGTAAATGATCAAGATGCTCAACGTGCCTTTCTTGAAGCCGTAGGACCTGACCTACGCGTCATTAGAGACAAGATGCCGGATTTGTCCTCTTTTGGGGACTGGGCTAACGCCACGACTATTATTCACTGGGAGCCCCGTGATGAGGCTATGCGCGTTGCGATAACTGAAGAACTGAATCTTCAACCGCTTGGCGAAGATACGCGTCGTGACTGGGAGCGTTCTCGATCACCTGAACCGCCTTTAGCAACGGGCCAATTCATTTTTGACGCCAATACTACACCAAGACTGTTGCGAGAATTACAAGTATTCCTGAGGATATATTATCCGATATAGAGTAAATTTAGTCTTTTATGTTGGAGGAGGGTTCTTACTCCAACAATCATAGTATTTGTGTGTATTTTTTAATCCAATTGAAGCCCGTGGAGGCGGAGTCATCTGATCTGTGGCGCGACTCGATCGGTCCTTGCATCCGGCTCATTAGATATACATACTATCAAAAGTCACTACTGTCCGGTTGATGGCGAACGAGCCTTCGGTAGGCATCTGAAAAGAAATGGCTTTCAGGCGTTTTTGCGTGGTGTCGATTTGAAGTTGGCCGCGATTTCCCGGACCCTTTTCCGGGGAGGGCCCGCCCATGAACGCCGGAAAGACGATATTCTCGCAGCTGATGGATTGCCTGCCCTGGAGCACGTTCGCTCGGCTCGTCGCGCATCATCACGGCGACCAAGATGTGCGAACATTTCCGTGCACCGA
>Ga0082335_1002934_pt1 | contig 29746 bp, 35 predicted proteins | sample Subgrocontami58m_FD_72375 | JGI IMG/M metagenome (GOLD analysis project Ga0082335, IMG submission 72375) | Subsurface groundwater microbial communities from S. Glens Falls, New York, USA - GMW37 contaminated, 5.8 m (SPADES assembly) (version 2) ...
ATTGGCATTGGTACCTGGACAATGGACGAGATGAATATTCTTTTGTTTTAACAGCTCGAGATCAAGATTATCTGTTCCAACGCTGCAGATGACAACGTACTTTAGTTTTGGCAGTTTTTGTAATTCTACTGCTTTTAATGGTGTGAATGTTCTTAGGATGACTGCTTCTATTTCTGGGAAAGAAGATGTTTGTAAGAAATGGTCATTGGTGATTTTGGTTAGTGTTGTATTTTGTTCTAAGAGCAGTTTGGCGTCGGGATGGATTTCGCCGATGAGGAGAGTGTTCATGGGATCGTTTTTGAAAGAAGGGATATATAAATCTTGGGGAATTGTGGTTCAATTAGTGTGGAAAGAGTTCTGAATTAATTGCTATCTTCATTGTATCTCTTCCACAGTGCAGTTAATTCTGCCACAACACGTTTGTAATCTATAATCCCTTTTCCTGATGTTGCTGAAAAAAGAGGCCGCAACTTCTTTTCTGCCATGCAGGTTTCATACTCTTTGACAAATTCAAATGGCTGCATCCCTGCCACGTCTTCCAAGGAATGGTGGTGAACAGAGATGATGGCATAGACCATATGTACGCCGATGTCATATTTTGCCATTCCATCCAAGACGTCCATTAGTGGTTGAGGATTGTGCTTGGGATCGGAATTGAATGCTATTTTGAATTTTTCATATTCTCTTCTGACTTTTTCGGTTTCTATTTCTGCTTTGACCATCAAATCATTAAATCTAAGAAAACTGAGTGGCAGCTTGGCTTTCATTTGTTTTTCGGAATAGACGGCGATTCCTTCTATTTGTAAGTATCGAAATAAATCGAAAAAATCTTTGCGCAGGTCTTCTATTTTAAGCGAGGTGTAGTGGCGCTTTCCGTGTGGGAGTGCGCTAACAAGGCGGAGGCCTGATTCATTTGCTTTTTTAATTGATTGATATACATAATTGTGCCAGAGATGAGTTATTTCGTGAACTATGGTTCCTTTGAGTTTATGCCGCAACAAGAAGCCACGATAGCGGATGATATTTTTATAATATAGTTCCACGGTAGGATTTCCTAGATTGGAGTATGCGCGTCCATAGGCGTCTGAACGAGGTCCTTCAAATCTATCTTCATATTCGATATCAAAAACGATTTCTGGCAGAACCAAAGCATACTTATGTTTACGGCAGACATTCAAGATGACATCGATAAATAGTTTTGGTTTTTCTACAGCAGATGTTCGGAAATTAATAGTTACTTTACGTGAATCGAGAAAAAATGTTTCTGTCCTGGACATACTTGCTGTAATGGTTTGAGAAGTTTATAATTCTTTTGAGGGGAGTCTTTTAAAGAAAGAAAATAAGCCCCTGCCGCGACTTGAACGCGGGACCTGCAGTTTACGAAACTGCCGCTCTACCACTGAGCTACAAGGGCACTTTTATGATCTAAAAATGGTAGCTCTTTTTTAAGTTATTGGTATTTTAGTGAGCGACAAAAAACTATGGTCGCTCACTATATAGTAAATGACAGAGTCGATTATAACTTCGTTCTGTCATTTACTATTTTCAGATCCTGTAAAAAATCTCGGGATATTTTTTAAATAAACTTCTTTTTAGCCATTAAATGGATCAAACTATCTCGCCCGTTCAGTACATTTACCACAATCAGCCTCCTAAACTGAGTTTTCCTCTTCCATTGAAGTCTTTAGAATCAGTTGTTTTTTGTTCTGTTTTAAGTGTACGTAGAGAGGCGTTGGAAAATCACTGTCATGACGCGGCACGGTTACTTGGAAAGAGAGTTATAGCTTCATCATTATTTCCTAGAAGATTTCCAGATGCTCGATATTTTGTCTTAGGAAGCAAGGGCCCATTTAGAGAAAGTTATGGTAACTTTCATCACATTGGATTATTAGTTGTTCCGGTAAAAGAGAAAAGAAGTTTGACTACTCATTGCCTGGCAGTTGATCCTAATCACAATGCTCCCCATTCTGGGGACAGTAGAACGGGGGCAGTGTTTTCTCCTTCTTCGTTAGAAGGTGTTTTTCCTGCGCTTTCGCGTTATTATGGCGGAAGATGGACGGCTCAATATATTTTTGAGGGCAGTGAAAAATATCGTTTTTTGGATGATGAGAACAAAATCACTGATTACTTCTTGAAATTTGAAGATAATCTACTGTAAGTGTTGGAATAATTCTTCTTTTGTCGGCCATTTCTTTTGACATTCAAAACAAATCGGGTATTGTTTTTTTGATCCTTCTTTCTTTAGAATTGTTCCTTTTAATTTTTCTAGAAATAATTCTTGAATTGCATTTCCGCAGATACTACATTTAGTCATAGATTATTCAAATTGGACTGTTGTTTTAAATTTATCTTTTTTTAAGGTTGTTTTTTAAAGAATCGTCTCTTTTTAATGTTAAATGAAGAGTCAACAAGAAAAATTATCTCGACAGTTAAGGAGACTTGGTATTCCCCCTAGTGTTACCTCAGTTGATGATCTTATCCAGAATTGGTTTGAATTGACAGAGAGACAGCAAGTTGAAGGATATCGTCTTCTCAGCGCGGCAGAAGAAAGAGTCGAGGTGGCTGGATATTCGATTCGTCAATACCAGTCTCCAAGTGATCGTTCTCAAGTAGCTTCTTTGAGAAATTGTTTGAGTAATGTTGTTCCTGATTCGTCTATTTTTGGCGGGAATTTAGATGGTGATTCTATATCCTGTCATGTCGCGGAATGTAAACAGAAAGTGGTAGGATATGTCTCTTATGACGAGGACTCATTTTATCGTCATGTTCATGAAGTTGTTGTTGCACCAAAGTATCGCCGTCGTGGTGTAATGTCTGGTCTTCTCTCTTCGATTGATGGCGTTACTCCATTGAGTCTATTAGTCCACTCCATGAATCGACCAGCAAGAGAGGCATTTCATACTTTTGGTTTTGTTCAAGAAGGTTCTACCCCAGACGGCTATCTTTTCTTGGTAAAATCATTTTGAAGGGAAAACAGCAGTAGCCAGCCGTCAATCAGAGCAAAAAAACGTATGTGCATAGCTCGCTCGTGTGCTCGAGTTTATGAATAAACAACGTCAAGCACCGTGTGCAGTCTTACGATGAACTTGGCTCACTCGCTGGCGATACAAAACGGGATAGTCCTCCCGTTTGTACAAAAGGGACAAAAATTCTTTTTTGTATTCGCGCTATGCGCATGAAAACAAGCACAACTAATATAAAATAGGGAAGAATTCTTGGTCTATGCGTAAACGTTTAGCGATTATTGATCGGGAAAAATGTCATCCCATGGAATGCGGCAACTATCTTTGTGCTAAATTGTGTCCTGTGAATCGTGCTGGGGCAGATTGTATCTTTCCGGGTGATGATACGGCCAAGAAAGCGCGCATTGATGAAATTCTTTGTACTGGTTGTGGTATCTGTCCTAATCGCTGTCCTTTTGGGGCGATTCAGATTATTAACCTTCCCGATACGTTAAATAAAGAGCCGGTACATCGCTATGGAGAGAATATGTTTGAGTTGTATTCTCTGCCTAGTCCTTTGTTTGGGCAAGTGACGGGTATTTTGGGAAGAAACGGTATCGGAAAGTCAACAGCATTAAAAGTGATGGGGAATATTTTAAAGCCGAACTTAGGGAAGTGGCAGAATCCGCCAGAATTTAAAGAAGTCATTTCTTATTTTAAAGGAACGGAGACGCAGAAGTTTCTGGAAAAATTACATAAGAATGAGATTACGTTATCCTATAAACCACAGCAAGTGGATTTAATCCCAAAGCAGTTTTCGGGAACGGTACGAGATCTGTTGGTGAAAGTGGATACGAAGAATCAACTTGTTTCGGTCGTGGAAAAGTTACAACTTAAACATTTTTTAGATAATGATATTGCGACAATTTCTGGTGGTGAGCTACAACGCGTGGCGATTGCGGCAACGGTGTTGAAAGATGCTAATCTCTTTCTCTTCGATGAGCCAACGTCGTATCTTGATATCAAACAAAGAATTAATGCTTCTCTGTTCATTCGTTCACTCGCTGTTCCGGAAAAAGCAATTATCGCAATTGAACATGATTTAATTATTCTGGATTACATGACTGATCTGGTTAATATTATGTACGGGCAGGAGGGGGCATTTGGTGTTGTTTCTGGTGTTAAGTCAACGCGGGAAGGAATTAATGCGTTTTTAGATGGTTATCTTAAAGAGGAGAATGTGCGTTTTCGTGATCGTCCATTAAAGTTTGATAAGACGCAGGATGCGCGTAAGAATTTACCGCGTAATTTAATTTCTTGGGAAAATCTTCATAAAAAGCTTGGTAAATTTAATCTCTCGGCAGAACGTGGAACATTGTACAAAAATGAAATCGTTGGTATTCTGGGAGAGAATGGTATTGGTAAGACGTCGTTCATTAAAATGTTGGCCGGGCTTATTCCTCCCGACTCGGGTAGTGTTGATACGCAGGTTAAAGTGGCATATAAACCGCAATATTTAGAAACTACTTCTGATATAATTGTTAGTGAATTTTTACACCTGGCGATTGCTAAATATCCTCATCAGTTGATTAAACCGTTAGACATTGAAAAACTGTTTAGTCAGAAGTTAACGGAGCTTTCTGGCGGGCAATTACAGAGGGTGGCGATTGCCCATTGTTTGTCGCAGGATGCCCAATTATTCTTGTTAGACGAGCCATCAGCGTATCTTGATGTAGAACAGCGCTTGATTGTTTCTAAAGTAATTAAGACGGTGGCGTTTGAGCGAGATGCGACGGTTCTGGTTGTTGATCACGATTTGTTGTTTATGGATTATATCTCGGATCGATTGATTGTTTTTACGGGTACGCCGGCACAGGAAGGGTTGTTACGCGGACCATTTTCATTGGAAGAAGGGATGAACACGTTTTTGAAAGAGTTGAGTATTACGTTACGTCGTGACCCTGCTTCGCATCGTCCGCGGATTAATAATCCTGGCAGTGTGAAAGATCGCGAGCAGCGCGATGAAAATAAATGGTATTATAGTTAAGAGAGGTGTTGTATGCAAGAAATGAGGCGGTGATCTCATTTCTGCACAGAAATAGAATAGTTTTTAAATAGAATCGTTTTTCTATTTCTTGTGGCAATGAGTAAGAAGTATTTGGAGAAGAGGGAGAAAGATACAAAGAAAGAGTTGGCTGAATTAGAGATAAAGTGTAAAGGTGGCAGCGGGACGAAAGACGATTATATTCAGTTGGCGAAATTGAAGAAGAAATTGGGTTAAAATCTTAATATTATTTTCTTCAACCCTGGGATGTGCTCAAAATCTTGATCTAATGTTAAAAGAGTATATCCATGTTCAATTGCCAGTGAAGCAATAAATAAGTCAAACTGTGTGATTGTTAATCCCATCTTCTTTATTTGTGATAGTAATTCACAGAAGATCTGGCCACTACGTTCTGTTGTTTGTAATAAAGTATATTGATGGAGCCTTTCCGGTGCTTTCTGTTTATGTTTTTCATTCTTTTGTAGAAATCCATAATAAAATTCACAAAATGTGAAGATGGTTATTGCTAAGTCTGTTTGAGATGTTTTCTTTAAATCTAAAATTTTTTTAATGATCTCTTCATTTCCATTTTCAACTTCAATTAATGCGCTGGTGTCAAGAATAAAGTTCATTACTTATCCCTCATCTTGAAACTAGTTCTGAACTCGTTTTTGAGATGAAGATAATCTTTGCGAGTCAAAATTCCCTTAAGCTCTTTCTTTCCTAAGAGGATTCTTTCCCAATTACTCCCAGCACATTTTTCTTTATGTTCGCGTACTATCTTGTTGAAAAATGATCCCACTTTCATTCCGTGGTGTATGGACTCAGACTTAAACTCTTTCCACTCTTCCTCGTTAATATTTTTGATACAGACGTCCATGATTCTCTGATAATATCAATAATATTTAAATCTTTCTAAATTTATAACTAGTTATACCACCCTGAAAGAAAAAAAATCATAAAAATGCGTGAAACCGTCTTACCCCGTCTTAAAAGATGGGGTTTGAAAAAAGACGGTTTCTCGACAACGCATTTTTAGGATAGAAAATTAGCCAGAACTACGCCATTCGCACAATGAAGCAAAGGCTTCATTGGCGTCCCAGCAAAGTGTAGCTTTGCTGTGGACATCCATTGACTAAAGTCAATGGTTTTCTGGCTATTTTCATATAATCTCCTAATTTACAATTACTTTTGCCTGCATTGAAGGGTGCGGCGTGCAGTGATAATCAAAACTGCCTTTTTCTGAGAATTTCTGAGTAACTGTTGCTCCTGCTGGCAGATTTAAATCGATATTCAGTGAAGGGATGTTGACGGTGTGTCTGACACTGTCTTTATTGATCCATTCGACACTATCACCTACTTTTATCTCTAGACTGACTGGTGCGAATTTAAAGTTCTCAACAACGACTTGCAGTAGTTCTGTGTTTGTTGTTTCCTGCTTAGCTACTGCGGGTTCGCTAGGTTGTGTTGGTGCTGTTGTTGTTTCTTGTTTAACTACTGGTTCAGTTGGTGGTGCTGGTGCGTTGGCTGGTGGCGCTTGTTGTGGTATCTGTGGTCCAGTGCAGCCAACAATTAACAGCAAGCCGATTAATACGACTATTATCCCAATTATTTTTTTCATAGTTCATCCTCTTTTTTTAGAACTTCTGTTTTGGTCGAGAAGATCTTCTTCCAATCATTCTTATATTTTTTATTGAAGATCCACAACGCGGCAATAATCATCATTACACTAAACCATTGGCCAACGGTAAATCCGAGATATAGTGCGTCTTCTCGAACAAAGTCGATGATAAATCGTCCTAATCCTTCCCAAAGGACGAGATTCCAGAAGATGAACCCAGGAGTGAATTGTTGGGAGAATTGAAGCCAGCCAAGCCAACCCGAAAGGATGATTCGTTGCATGGCAGAATATAATACTTGTGGGTGGCGGCAGAGATCATCGTATGCGGGAAAGACAACGCACCATTTGGCATTTGATACTCGACCAACTAATTCACCGTTGGTAAAGTTAGCAATTCTTCCTAATCCCAATGCAAAAATGGCGGGGGTAGAGATGGCATCGGCAATATTCCAGAATAAAATCTTTTTTTTGCGGCAGTAAAGCCAGCCACCAATGACAGATCCTACAAATCCGCCGTGGAAACTCATTCCGCCTTCCCAGATTTTTAGGAAGCGTAATGGATTGGTAAGGTAGTATGACGGTTCCCAAAATACTTCAAATAAGCGTGAACCGATGAGTACGCCGACCATGACATAGAATATCAAATCCCAGATTTCTTCGGAGTTGAGATTAAGTTTACTTTTTTTACGTAGATGTTGCAGCCACAGAATTGTTAAAAAGAAGCCTAGTACATAGATTAATCCATACCATCTGATCTCTAGTGGTCCGAGATGGAGAAGGACGGGATCGAGATTGTAGGTGTACACGCAGTCTATGAACTCCATAGCGTATTAATAGTTTTCGATTGTTTAGCCTCCATTACCGTAAACTTTATATAGTCACTTTCGTACTCAGTGTCATAAATTCACATTTTGAAAAACGAGGGTGACGAGGCATGGCAGAGAAAGATAAATTGTATTCACGAGAACTGGTTGGAAAGACAATCGTTTCTAAATCGGGGAAGAAGTTTGGTGAGGTAGCGGATCTTATTTTTGAGATCGGTTCTGGAGAATTAATTCATATTCTTCTAAAGAATCCTACATCTTACACTGATAAGATGGAATTAGAAAAGACCAAAGATGGTCAGATCTTGATTCCGTTTTCAGCAGTAATTGCAACTGGTGATTTCATCGTTGTTGCAGAAGAAGATATTATTTAGGATTTTTGTTTTATTTTTCTTATCTTTAATTTATTCTCTCTTTTTTCTGTTTAGATTTTCTTTTTTGCTAAGATAAGAATATATTGGTATGGGATGGTGAGTGGTTCTTGATATCTTTTAAGAGTTTCTTCTAGTTCTTTCTTTAATTCTTTTTGATTAGATTTTGTCAACTTAATAACCCAAGAATAGGTGAATATTAAATTGATGTATTGCTCTCTCGAAAATTCTAGATTAATCGAATATTCTTTTTTCTTAATTTCTTTGAACAGGTGGTGATTTTGTAGTTCGTTATAGACAAATTCGGCGTAATCTTTCATCCGCGTACCTGCTGGACCAGCTCCTTTTCTTCCATATTTGTCAAATACTTTTCCAACGGCATTTACAATATCCGATTTTCTTTTCTGTTGATATGACCAGAAAAAAGCTAATGATCCGTTTTCTGTTAGTATTTTATGGGCTTTTTCATAACGTCCATCTGGTTTGACCCAATGCCAGGCTAGTCCGGAAATAATGAGGTTAAATGAGTTCTTTTTGAATTTTGCTTTTTCAAACGAAGAAAGTTTAAATTTGGCTGTTTTGAATGGAGAACATTTCTGTTTGGCTATTGTTAATAGATCTTTACTGATATCAAGACCGATGATGTGATATCCTCTTTCAGCAAAAGGCATTGTTGCTTGTCCTGAGCCGCAACCAACGTCTAGGACTGTTCTATTTGGAGTGATTTTGGAATAGGCAATAATATCATCAATTAATCCTTGGGGATATGTGATTCTGGATTTCTCGTAGAGTGAGCTGACTTTGCCAAACGTGGTGCGAAGAGAATGGTTGATGTGCATAGAACAACTAGATAAGATGACTTCAAAAATCTTTTGGAAAATTATTTTCCTTGTCTTATTATTTGTAGTATTCTCTCTTTGGGTAGGTTGGTTCTAATATCTTCAATAAATCGTCCGCTAATGACCTCTTTTGTTCTTTCTATCGCTTTTCTCATTGGATCTTCTCTGATGATCTCCTTTGTAAGTCTCTGAGACCAATACGCAAACGAAAATGAATCAAGATTCTTGTTTTGTGAATTTAGGTATTCATTCTCAAATAGATGGACCCGATAAATTCCGATTTTACTTTTGGGATCTTCGAAAACGAGAAGTTCTCTTTCTGATCTTGTTTCGTTTGGGCAGAGTTCTGTTGATCTTGCAGGTACAAGTTTCAATTCATTCATTAACGTCGCAACGACTCTGTCAACATTTCCAAGATGAGGCTCCGCATGGATAATTGTATACAGTTGCATTATTTCATCGAATAATCTATACTTTAAAAAAGCTTCCTAGTAATCTTAAAATAACATTTCTCCGCGAAGAATTATATCTCCTCTTTTTGGACCAGTTCCGAGCATATTAAATTTTTGACCAAGAAGTTCCTCGATTCGTTTAACATATCGTCCAGCATTTTTACTTGGTATTGAACCGCTTTCGTCTGTGAAATGTTCCCAGGCATCAAATTCTTCTAAAACGGGAGTGGCTTTGTATAATGTATCCCGGCGGAAGAACGAAGGATGCCATTCATCATATTTTTTTCCTTCAATCTCATAGGCGACACAGATTTTTGGTTTTGCGCCAATTTGAGCGAACGCTTCCATACGATCTCCACAAGTCCCAATTATAGCGTTAACACCAACAACATCCATGGCGTAGCGTGCAAAGACTGCATCAAAGTACCCTAGATCTCGATCTTTGCCTGTTGTTGTTCCACGTTCTCCCCATTGGTTTCGAAGGACTGCTTCTAATTCTGTTGGCATCTGTGATACAAATGGTCGATCACCACCAACACTGCTGTTGTATAATTTCAATACTCCTATAACTGTTTTTGACTCTCTCGGCGCGCGTGCTGGACTGGATGATGTTATTCCGGGATTGAAACCATCATCAACATCAATACCCACTCCATTTGCTCCTTCATCTACGCGGAGAATAGTTCCGTGCTTTTTCATGATTTCATGCTCTTGGACGACAAATTGTGCCAGAATCTCCCGTTCTGCGTCGTAGCTGGTAACAAGTCTTTCAATTGTTGTACCATATCTTTTTGGTATCCCCTTTGGAAAGCGTTTTTCTTTTAAGATTTCAGTCATTAATTGTGGATCGAGAAATTCAATAAAACGCATCCCTACTCTTCCGTATTTATCGACAGCGGTTTGCTTTATTCCGCTTCCTGTAGAAGTATGTCGTTTAAGATTAAACGAGGTTTGATCATCTTGAGTGTGATAGTCAAATGTAATATGGGCATTGGCAGCGATACCAAAGTTATCTCTACTAATATCTATTCCTTCGACTTGAAGACTGAGAATTTCTTTGATTAATTTTCGGGGATGGATAAACATTCCTTTCCCATCTAAATTATATGTTTCTGCTGTAATAATTCCAGTGGGCACTTGGTGAAGCTTGTAGGCATGGCCGTTGTCATCTTCGACGGTATGACCGGCGTTAGCGCCGCCTTGATAGCGACGAACGAGAATTGGTTTCTCTGGAGAACCGGGGATTACTGAGCTGTTAAATTTAAGTCTTCCTGAAGCGGCATGGATGATATAATCTACTATTTTTCCTTTTCCTTCATCACCATATTGGCAGCCGATGACGGCAATTGATTCACCCATAAATATAATTAATGAAAAAGAGTTTTTAACGATTTATTTAGTGGAATATGGAGAATGGAAAAGCACTGGACACCAGACAAGTGTGCGACGAATGTTTATATAGTTTCTAAGTTCTGAAATTAATGGGGTGATTTGGTGTGGATCAAAATCAAGCGTTAGTTGTGTTTCAGGATACGAAAATAAGAAGAATATGGCATAAAGATGAGTGGTTTTATTCTGTTGTGGATATCGTCGCTGTTCTTACCGAACAAGTAGATCATCTAATTGCTAGGAAGTATTGGAATAAGCTTCGTCAAAGGTTAAAAGAAGAAGGTAGTGAAGTGGTGACAAATTGTCACCAGTTGGGTATTCTTGCTGTAGATGGAAAAATCAGATTGACTGACTGTGCAAATACTAAATCTTTGTTTAGGTTAATCCAATCTATTCCCTCAAAGAAAGCTGAACCGTTTAAAAACTGGTTAGCAGAAGTAGGTTACGATCGTATCAAAGAGATAGAAAATCCTGAACTAGGGCAAGACCGAATAAAGAAATACTATGAACTCAAAGGGTATCCTCAAGAATGGATTGAGAAGCGTTTGCGTGGTATTGTGGTTAGGCAAGAATTAACAGAAGAGTGGAAGAATAGGGATGTTGGTGGAGAAAAAGAATTTGCAATATTAACAAACGAAATAAGTAAAGCAACATTTGGCAAAACTGTTCAAGAATACAAAGAATTCAAGAGCCTGGACAAGAAAAATCAGAATTTACGAGACCACATGAATGACTGGGAGTTAATATTAACCATGGTCGGTGAAAAAGCAACAACAGACATTACTGTTGCCAAAGATGATCGTGGTTTGCAAAAATGCAATGAATCTGCTCGAGAAGGTGGTTCTATTGCCGAACATACTAAGGCGGAATTGGAAGAGAAGATTGGGAGACCACTTGTTTCTTCGGAGAATTATTTGGGGTTAGGGAAAAGGAAGAAATTGAACTAAAATAAATTTCATCAATGTTCTTCACTTTCTTCTTTATGCATGAACTCTTCATCAATTCTTTGTACATATTCTTTTACACGGCCCATGACTGAACTCAAGATGAAATTCTCGACTTTATCTTGGAATAACTCGGATACTTTGGCAAACTCTGTAATGCGATATAAGTTCGCTCGTGTTTCAATTAAATGTAAATCTTTGATTCTCTTTAACTGGCGGCGGATATTAGAAGAAGCGATGCCGAGCATGGGTAATCCTAGTTTTTTTCTATCGTCCATGACTTTGTTTTTGATTTCTTCTGAATGGAGTTCTTCTCTACTTTGACGGCCTTTTAATAGGACATGAAGAACGTCAACGACAACGTCACGTGAATCTCCGGGTTGTAATAAACCTACGGAGAGGCAGAATTTGCGAACTAATTCCCGCTCGCCCATGGTCGGTTTTTCATAACGGCGAAGGGTTATTTCGGCTAAAGGCGTATCTCTGGAAATCGTTGGCATATGTATCACTCCTTTTTTGATTTAGTTTATTTTTTTTGATAATAATTGTTGACATGACTTTCAAATAAAGCATCAGCTTTCTCTTCTACTGTTCCTTCACTGTTACAATCAATTCCAACAAAGTGAAGACTTAGTGGTTGTCCTCTTGATGCTTGTGTTGTTGTACGAAAAATACGTTCAACAGTTTTGTCATCAAACATACTTTTCATAAATTTGTCTTGCGGTTGTTGTTCTGATGGTAATTCTTGATATTGTTTAATCCTAAATGCAACTTGATCTTCTTTTCTGACGAGCACACCTAAAGGTACATATCCTCTGTTGGGATCAGTTAAATCATTACACCAGTAACAGAGTAAAGTTGTTGTCATTTTTTATCGATGTAAATACCACAATGTGATCTTATCTTTATCAACAGCATCGACACGGGCGAAGAACATTCTTTCTAATTGAATGATTGCTCCAGGTTTGAGGGAATGCATTCCTTCTTCGCCAATGCCTTGGGCTGTGTTTCCATCTTCGAGCATAATTTCGAGTTGTGCGGGATTACGCTGCATCGGCAGCCAGTGGATAATCATTCCTCGATTAGAGGCGTTTTTGTAGTCTTCATATACTTCAGAGACAAAGACCCATTTTCCTTTGATGATTTGAAAATTGCAATAATCCATTAGGCGGTGGACAAAGCCTTCAGTCAACCAGTTGTAATCTTGTTCGGCAATGTAGATCTCTCCTGTGGTGTTCAGTTCGCGTTTTCCTCGTTCGGGGAAACCCGGGTGAATATCTAATTCCACTAGTTTTTTCGGAGCGTTAACGACAGTTACGGCGATGGGCTTTTCAATGCAAAAATAGCGATTGGCAACAGGTTCAATAATTTCTTTATTGAATGAATTGATACTCTTCCAAAATTCTTCAATAGTCATAGTCTTATCATTTTGGCTTAATCCTGTTTCAATGGCAAAGCGGCGGAAGGCGGCTGCTTGATATCCTCTTCGTCGTAGGGCGGGCATGAACGGGATACGAATATCATCCCAACCTGTGTATTTTTTTTCTTCGATGGCTAATCTTGTTTTTGATGTACTAAGATCGAAGCCGATAAAACTTATGATTCCCCAATGGCGATATTCAGGATATTTCCAGCCAAAACAATCCATAATGAGGCGTTCTTTAATGGCGTTGTCCATATGATCTTTACCGTTAAGGACGTGAGTGACCCCCATTTCGTGGTCATCTATCGCGACGGAGAAAACCATTAATGGCCAGACACGTTGTTCTTTTCCGGTTTTAGGATGAACGTGTTCAACGATGCGCATGATGGCAAAATCACGCAGTGCTGGATTCTTATGTTTTATGTCTGTCTTTAAACGGACAACAATTTCGCCTTCGGCATATTCATTAAACATTTTAGCAAAACGCTGCTTGTTTTCTTCGACAGAGAGTGATCGACAAGGGCAGGCTTGGGCTTGACCTTTTAACTCCCGCCAAGCGTCGGCATTACAGGTACACATGTATACTCTTCCTTGCTGGACGAGTTTTTCGGCATAATCGTAATAGATTCCTAAGCGGGCTGATTGAACATATAATTCTTTGACGTTTTTACTCGTTAGCCATTGGGCGTCTTCGGGAATGAGTTTGTAGGCGGGTGCATAGATATTCTCAGGATTGGTGTCTTCAATGCGTAAGATTAGTTTTCCATCGTACATCTTGGCATATTCAGAGTTTAACGAGACCCCGTAGGCGTGACCGATATGCAACGGACCGGATGGTGATGGAGCCATGCGTACAACAACTTGTCCTTTTTTAGCGTTGGGAAGAGGTTTTAATGGACCTTGAACGACTTCTTCTTTTTCTTCTTCTTTAGGTAATTGTGAGGCAACTGTTTGCAGTTCTTGTTGAATTTTTTCCAGAGGAAGTTTGGAAATTTCCAGACAGAGAATATCGATTTGTTTTCTTACCCCTGGAACATCACTTTTTAATTCTGGTTTTTCTTTGAGAACAAGACCAAGAATTACGCTGGGATTGGCTCTGCCGTTAAAGTCAGCTGCGTTTTTTAAGACATATTTGCGAATGATATCTTTCATAATTGTTTAGAATAAGAAGAAAGTTATTAAAGGTTTTGATTGGTGTTTGATGACATTACTTTTTTTTCAAAGTTCTCTCTTCATCTTACGGTTTTCCTTTCTGAATCAACTGTTTCATTCTACGCACAAATTCATCTGCCTCATGATAGTAGCGTTCATATTCTGCTCCTTTAATTTCTTTGATCTCGCGGTGGGTGATCATCTTACTCAAGCGATAGAAATTTTTCATCATCTCAACATATTTCCGTTCTAGAAGGCGATGTTTGACAAAGATGCGGTCTAACATGTCAGCGACGTGTTCAGGAGTTGGTGGTACTTCATTTCGGCTCATTATTGCGGCATGGGCGGAGTCAATGACGGCCCAATATAAATCCAAAGTGGCTTGCAAGACGTGCCAACGGGAGTTAAGCATCGTTCGAGGTGCTTGACCGTAGTAGCGCCAGATGCTTTCTTCTGAGGGTCTAATTCTTCCTTGATGCAAAAGTTGTTGCAGCGGTGTAAAGAACCCAACGTCTAATAATGGTACACCGTCGCGTAAGATATTGACGAGAACGGGATCAGAGCCGCGGACGTGTTCCCAGAACGCTGTAAACGTCATGGATGTAATGTGTAATTGCAGTGCTATTTTTGGCACTAATTTTTCGATGGTGAGCCGATATGCTTCAATCAGTGGTTCACTAATAATAAATGTGGTATCATCTGTGACGACGAGAACATCAATATCGCTGGAGGCTGTTTCCTGGCGGCGAGCGGAACTGCCAAACAAAACTACGCTGAGGATAAACGTGTCAAACTCTTTTTTCAGTTCGTTGGCAAATTCCTGGGCTTTCTTGAGGTTGTCAGTAGGATACTTGTGGTAGTTCTCGTTTCCTTTTCGTTCTATTCTAAACTCCATGGGGGGATAATAGAAAAGAGTCTTCTTAAGCTTTTGTGACTACTTTAAAGTAGCTTTGTGGAGAAATCTAACTGTGACATAATCTTTTAATCATCCAAATCTCATAATCTAAATCTTTATAAATTATTTCTCCACTTCTTTTAATATAAAAAGTGAGGGTGAGATTGATGATACGATATAGTTTCTCCAAAATAACTCTCATTTCAAAGAGGGGTGAACAGTAATGGAGCAAAAACAATTAGATGAGACTGATGAGTCTTTCTTTGCGGAAGAATATTTAGATGAAGAAAGTCTTGATGAAATTTTTGATGAATTAGATGCTAAAGAAAGCGCGGTTAGTTCTGTGAAGAAAAATCCTTTCTCTTCGATGGATATTGGGGGAGATAAACAAAAAAAAGATGATCTGGTTTCTCGAAAATTGAATGAGAAGAAAGAGGATAAAAAAGTTGTTAAAATAGCAACTGCTAAGACGGAGCCTAAAGTAGAGAAGAATACCTTTTCTGCTGTTAAATCAGAGGCAAAAGCAACTCCTAAAGAAGAGATTGTGATTACCCCGGTTAAAGCAGCAGTTGTTCCTAAAGTAGAAGTTAAACCGGTTGAAAAGAAGATTGAGGAGAAGAGTAGCAGCGAAACTAAAACTGTGGAGAAGACGACAAAATATGTTGAAACTGCACCGCCTCGTGTTGATCCGTGGGCAGATGATAAGAAAGATGCTAAAAGAGATGCAAAGAAAGAGGCTACTCCTGGGAAGTCTTCAGAGGATGGGATGTTTAAAGATGCCTCTACGTGGAAAGCATTAACTGGAATAACTATCGTACTCTTACTGTTTTCTGTGTTTACGCAGGGATTCCAATTTGCGGAAAAAGGTTTAACTGTTGGACAAGAATTAACGTTAAAAGATGCAGAGACAAAATCTCTTAGTTTTGTCAATGAGAATTTGTTACGTCCTCCTTTTGCAGCACAATTGGTGAGTTCAGCTGAAGCAAATGGTCTTTATCGGGTAACCTTGTCGGTTGCTGGTCAGACAGTTGATTCTTATTTAACGAAAGATGGGAAAGTGTTTTTTCCTCAAGGCTTGGATACTTCTTTAAAGTTAGCGGAAGGGGCAGCAACGGAAAATTCTCCAAGTGCTGTTGATGTTGCTGCTGAAAAACCAACGGAAGTAAAAACAGAACCAGTTAAAGCAAGTGAACCAGTTGTGGAAAAGATTGCTGAGCCAACAACGCCTAGTGTTGGTACGGTTGAAGTGTCGATCAATGCCAAACGCTGGTTGTTCGTACCACCACAAGTTTCGGTGAAAAAGGGTGACACGGTTGTGTTTAATATCATTCCTGAAAATCTCGATTTCACGTTTGCGATTCCTGATTTAGGAATAGAACAAGAAGTGAAGGGACCAACGAAAGTGACTGTTGTGGCTGGAAAAACTGGTTCTTTTGAATATACTTGTGGCAGTTGTGAAGACTGGCGTGGGATGAAAGGAACGTTGGTTGTGGAATAGAATTATTGTTTTTCTTTTTTTTTTTCTTCGTAACAATTATAAAGTAAAGTGGTTGTTTTCTTTTCATGAAAAATAAAACTATTATCAATACGACTGATCCTCTTCATTATCATGAATATCCTACACCTGGAAAGGTGAGAGTCGTTCCTACTAAATCTTGTAGAACGGCGGCGGATTTATCTCTAGCCTATACTCCTGGCGTAGCTAAGCCGTGTTTAGAAATTCAAAAGAATCCTGATGAGGCTTATCGTTATACTTCTAAAGGTAATCTTGTTGCTGTGATTAGTAATGGGACGGCAGTTCTTGGTTTGGGGAATATTGGCGCTTTGGCGGGAAAACCTGTGATGGAAGGAAAGGGTGTTCTTTTCAAACGTTTTGCGGGTATTGATGTGTTTGATTTAGAAATTAATGAATCCGATCCTGAGAAACTGGTGGAGATTATTGCTTCTCTGGAACCAACTTTTGGTGGAATTAATTTAGAAGATATTAAAGGACCAGAATGTTTTTTTGTTGAGCAAGAGCTGATTAAACGGATGAAGATTCCGGTGTTTCATGATGATCAGCATGGGACGGCAGTGATTGCGTCGGCGGCTCTTCTTAATGCGTTGAAGTTAGTTGGTAAGAAGATCGAATCCATTAAAATTGTCTTTTCTGGTGCTGGAGCAGCAGCGATTGCGGTTGCTAACTTTCTTCTTGAATTAGGGGCTCAAAAGAAGAATATTTTTTTAGTAGATAGTCAAGGAATTGTGACAAAGAAGCGTGACGAGCAGAATAAATATAAAGCAGCTTTTGCGCAGGAAAGTAATGGAAAGACATTGGCTGATGCGTTGGTCGGGGCAGATGTGTTTATTGGCGTGTCGCAAGGAAATATTTTAAATGGTTCTCTTCTTCGCACGATGAATCCCCAACCCATTATTTTTGCGATGGCCAATCCTATTCCTGAAATTTCCTATGATGAAGCGAAGAAAGCCGTTCCTGATTGTATTATGGCAACGGGAAGATCCGATTATCCTAATCAAGTGAATAATGTGTTATGTTTTCCTTTTTTGTTTCGGGGAGCTCTTGATGTTCGTGCGACGAAGATAACTACGGGGATGAAACTTGCGGCAGTTCGTGCACTTGCGGCGCTGGCGGAGAAATCCGTACCATTGGAAGTGGAGAAAGCATATGGTCGGAAGTTTTCTTTTGGTTTGGATTATATTATCCCCAAACCGTTTGATCCGCGGGTATTGTCAGTTGTTGCTCCAGCGGTGGCTAGGGCGGCGATGGAAGAAGGGGTGGCACAAAAACCAATTTTAGATCTTAAATTATATACTCAAGAACTAAAAAAACTTGCAAAGAGATTGGCAAAAGGGAAATTTTAGTCTGTATTTTGTCGTCTTATGCCGTTTCTCTTAGCTTTTGTTCTGCTTCTCTAATCGCAGGTAGAAACTTTTTTCGTGGTGATGCTCTCTTTAAATTAACAAGTTGTAATCTAATGTCTCCTGCAACTTCAAAGAAGTTTGCTGCTTTTTCATACTGTCCAAGCAGTTGAGTGATATGACCTTGCGCCCAGCTAATGGCCAATGGATCTGCGCTGCTGAATGGCTCTTCGTCGAGGAGAGATTTCAATTCGCGCCAAGCATTTATTTCACTAAGTCCGCTTTGTCTTAATACGGGAAGAAGGAGATGTCCCATGGTTTGGATAATGATTTGGTGATTGGTCCGGGAGGTGTCGGGTATTTCTTGGATCAGTTCATGATGAGCGGCAAGTGTCGCTTCTATTGCGTGGTCGCGTTCTTTGAGTCGGATAAAGGCGTTGACTAAGCGTTGATAGTCCTCGTCTGTTCTATTCCTCTGTGTAATTGATTCTATCGCGCGAATCACTTTTCGTGGCTCGCCGGCTTCTTCAAACATTTTTGCTGCTTCTGAAGATGATCCAGATCTTAGAAGTCGTTCTGCTCTCTGCTTCAAGTCATCTCTACTCTTCGAATCTTGGAATATTTTTTTTGCCGTGTTAAAATCAGAAGCAAGTGCTGGGATCCACTTCTTGTCAATTTCGTTGAGGAGATGTTCTAATTCGTCAAGAGTTTCTTGAACTCGATTTGGATCTGGGAAATCTGGTTTTAGTTCTTTATCTAATTTAGCAAGTAATGTGCGAATCGTTCCTTGGTATTTTGATCCTGCTTTGAGAATTTCCTCGGCTTCGATTCGTAACCGTTGGCGGATATCTTCAATTTTTTGGTGAATTTCAGTTTGTGTTGTCGGTGGAGCTTTTACTTTTTTATCAAATAGGTGCATAGCCTCTTCTATTGCATCTTCGACGGGTTGAAGACGTCGTTCTGTTTTTCCGAGTCGACGAAAGTCGCGGTGTATCTCTTTGATTCCTTCTACTTCTTGTCTTCTGGCTCGTGTGAGAAGCGCTTGTCGAATATGGCTAATATCATTTTTGAGGCTTTTGATTGCGGCGTGTTCTCCGGCGAGAAGTTTCATTCCTCTTTTTACTTCTGAGTCGATATGTTCTTCGCTACTCTTTTTTCTCCACCACAATATATTCATTTTTGTCAATACCTTTTGTCTATTTTATGATTTTAGGGGTTTGTTAATTATCGTTTTCTTTTCTGTAATAATCCTTTGGTTAATTCCGCTTCACGTTTATATTGTTTACCTGCTCTCAACCAGCAATAATATGCTGAACGATAATCACGGGAGACGTTATAGTGTCTTGCGGCAGCGACCCAATTATTTTGTTTTTGATTGATTAACCCTAAGAGCCATTCTTTATCTTCTTTCTTTAATTTATTGAGTGGAGGAGATTTGAGTCTATTCTCTAATTTTTCTAAACAGTCTAAGACGGTTGCTCCACAGCGACTTTCAATCCAAAAGAGTTTGCCATAGATAAAGTCATTTAATTCTTTCCTTCTACTTCCAGCGATTAAAATTGCAAGCAAATCTTTATTTTCTCTGAAGATGATATTGACTGCACCTTCTCGATCACGGAGAGCAATATAAGCATTCTTCAATAATTCGTATTCTTGGGAGGTTAAATCTTGTTTTGGTTCTAACGCTTTGATCACTTGTCTTGGTTTATTTGCTTCCCAGAAAGCACGTGCTGCTTCAAAATGATTTCCCTGCCGTAGTTGTTCTTTTCCTTCCTTTTCTATACCAGAGTTTTTAATGAACTCTTTTTCTATCTTTTTTGCTTTTTCTAAATTGGAGACGAGAGCGGGAATCCATTTCTTGTCAATTTCATTAACGAGCTGGAGTAGTTCTTCGATGGTATCTTTGGCGGCTTGTTCGTCTCCGCCATCCGCTTCTGTTTTTAACTTTTCTAAAAGTTCGCGGACTTTACCTTCATACCGTGAAGCTGCTCTTAATACTGTTGCTGCTTCAATTTTTAAATCACGAGAGACTTGTTGTGCTTCTTTTTCTACTTCTCGAAGAGTGCCAGAGGGTGCCTGTAATTTACTTTCGATTTTGCTTACGGTTTCATTGAGCTCGTCTTCAATATCATCTTCTATTGGCTTGAATTGTCGTGCTGCTTTACCAATAGGTCTAAGATCGCGAACCGCAAGTTTAATCTCGGTAAGTGTGCCTGTTTTAAGTTGAGCCTCGATGTTTCTCTTAATGGCATCAAGATCTTCGTGAAGCTTCTGAAAAGCAGCATGTTCCTTAGCGAGAATTCTGATGCCTTTTTCAATTTTGGAATATATCTTATTATCTCCAAGAAGAAAACGATCTCTTGCATCTTTACTAGTAAATACAGACCACCAAGGAACCATAATCTTAAGGACTCTTTTTTGATATATAAACTTTTGTTTTTCGAAAGACCGATGAATTTTTACGACTTCGCAGTACTATGAACTGATTTCACCAATATTTAAATATCAATTCTCTTGAACTCGGTGTATGAGCTTCAACCATATTAAAGATTTTATCCGAACGATTGCGCCGGTTGCCGGTTTGTCTACTGCTGATATTGCGTTGTTAGAAACGCCGAACCATATTCACAAAGCGGAATTAAAAGTGAATGGCAAGAAATATCCATCTTATCGTGTGCAGTTCAATAATGCGCGCGGACCCTATAAAGGTGGTATTCGTTTTCATCCGGAAGTTTCTGAGGATGAAGTCAAATCATTAGGATTTTGGATGACTCTGAAAACGGCTGTTGCAGATATCCCTCTCGGCGGGGGAAAAGGAGGTGTTACGGTTGATCCTAAAACTCTCAACGACAAAGAACTGCAAGAGCTGAGCCGTGCCTATGTGCGGGCGTTTGCAGATCATCTTGGTTCAAATATTGATATTCCGGCTCCGGATGTTTACACAAATGGGCAAATTATGGCGTGGATGCTTGATGAGTATGAAAAATTAAAAGGCTATCATGATCCTGGTATGATTACGGGTAAGCCGTTAGAATTAGGTGGTTCTCTTGTGCGTGATGTTGCCACGGCGCTGGGCGGCGTTTATATTTTGGAAGAAGCGATTAAGAAACTGAAACTAAAAGGAAAACGCGTGGCGATTCAAGGTTTTGGTAATGCGGGGATGAATGCTGCGAAATTACTTTCGGAGCGCGGCTTTATTATTATTGCGGTTTCCGATTCTAAAGGGGGAGTCTTTGATGGTAAAGGACTGAATGTTGATGAAGTTGTGAAGATCAAAGAGAAGACGGGTTCTGTTCAGAATTATTCTTCGGGCAAGAAGGTCAGTAATGAAGAGTTGTTAACGTTGGACTGTGATATTCTCGTGCCGTCGGCGTTGAGTGATGTGATTACGGAGAAAAATGCCGCTGCTGTGAAGGCGAAAGTAGTTTTAGAGTTGGCGAATGGGCCGACAACACCAGATGCAGACAAAATACTGCATCGAAATAAAGTTTTAGTTTTACCGGACATCCTGGCAAATGCCGGTGGTGTCACCGTTTCTTATTTTGAATGGGTGCAGAACAAATATAACTATTATTGGAAAGAGGAAGAAGTACGTGATCATTTGAAAGAGAAAATGGTGGCGGCGTTTGCTAAATTGTGGGCTTCTTTTGAGGGAAAACAATATGATTTCCGGACGGCGACGTATATTCATGCGGTGAGGAAAGTATTGGCGGCGGAACGATTGAGGGGAAGAATTTAAATATCTCCTCTTTGAACAGCGCGACTTTGTACGATGAAATATACACTCGGTCCTCAATCTTTTGAAGAAGATAATAGACTACAAAATGAACGTGTCAAAGCTTCTTTGTCTCATTATAATCGTAGCCGCGGCTGGGATCAACTTACTTCAGTAATGGGAGAAATGTCTCATCAATGGGTGGAGAATTTTTTGGGTGGTTCTCAACCGCGACGGGTTTTAGATTTAGGTTGTGGCAAAGGACAGGCTTTAGTTGATTTAGCTCGTCGTTTTCCGCAGCATCATTATTCTGGGATTGATTTATCGGTGGGTGATCATTCTCCGGCGGCGCAGGTGTTTATTCATGAAGGTGATTTACATCATCTGCCTTTTGTCGATAATACTTTTGATGTAGTGTATGGTGAGTTTGCTTTTCCTTATGTTACTGATAAATTACGGGGGATTCGTGAAGCTCATCGGGTGTTGCGGAAACGCGGACGAGGATTTATTGATCTGCATCCCTCGTTAGTGGAATTCGTTGGACGTGGCGGTGAGGATGCTTTTACTGTGGAGAAGGATGTGACCTGGCGCGCTGATGGACGGGTTTATGTCGAGAAAGATCATTCCCGTGCTCCTTTTGGCAAGTGGTCTTATTTATGTCGAGAAGAGACGGGAGTGGTGGGAATGGTGAAGAGTGTGTATGTGAAAGTGTGAGTTTTCTTTCTTTGAAAGTTCTCACTAATCTTTATCGTTGTTGCTACTTTTCTGGAGTTCTAAATGTTTATATATCTCTTTTCTTTGGTATAATTATGGGTTCACGAATTAATCTTGGCACGCATGGATTTATCTCTATGGGGGATAGTTTTCTTAACATGGTAAACATCTACGATCCAGATGTTCTTGGATATATCAAGGAATCTAAAAAGAGTTTAGAAACGTTGCAAACTAAGATAATTAATCTTGAATTAGCTATTAAAGAGATAGCAAGTAGTCTTGCATCTACAGATCAAAAGAAGGCGTTGAAGATACTGCGCGGGACTTTCAAATATCCTACGAGAAAGATTGTTCGAAAAATTCCTTCGCTCTGTAAAGCTGTCGTAAAGAGTCTTGAACGTTCTAAACATCATAATTATTATTTACATTATATGGAACCACCCCAAAACATTCCTTATGAGGAGATTTTCAAATGGTGGATTGGTTCTAAGTCTGATAAAGACATAATTAAAGTTCCATTAAATACTATCACTAGAACTTTAGGCTATAACAAAGAAGGAACAATCTACTCCTTGTTGATGGAAAAGAGGTATAAAGATACTTTTCCTGCAATTAAAGAGGTTCGTACTGCTTTAACTGGAATTCTTGCCATTCTTAGTTCTTCCATTACATCCATTAATAAGATTATTAAAGATGAAGAAAAAAGAAGAGATGGTCTTATAGCTCAAGGGAAAAGAGATAAAGCTGCACAAAAAGAAGAAGAGAAAGCTAGACTAAGAAGATCATAGGGATGGGATATTTTTCTTGTAAATTTTAAGAGTAGTATTTTTCTACCACAAATAATAAAAAGAACCCCTTATTTTTAGCTTCTACAATGGAACGCACACTAATAAATGAACTAAAAAACCATCTCAACGCCGAAGTCCTGTTACAAGGCTGGATTCAAGAAGTCCGCAATTTGAGTAAGATTAAATTCATCATTCTTCGCGATCGAACGGGCGATATGCAGACTTTAGCGTTGAAAGCAGAAACGGATCCAGCTTCTTTTGAATTGATCAATACGCTTTCCAAAGAATCAGTTGTGGAAATTCAGGGTGTTGCGAAAGAGAATAAAGAATCACGCTGGGGGATTGAAGTATTAATTAAAAAAATTACCCTTTTGTCTTTGGCAGAGACACCGTTGCCGATTGATAACACAGACAAAAGTCAAACTACTATCGATAAACGTTTAGATCATCGTCTTTTAGATACGCGAAATCTAAAACATCAAGCGATTTTCAAAGTACGTAGCAAGATTGTGAAGATTGTGACTAATTTCTTTGATGACAATGGTTTTACGAACATCAACAGTCCAAAGTTGACTAAAATTGGCGTGGAGTCTGGGGCAGAATTATTTGAAGTTGATTATTTTGGTCGGCCAATGTACTTGGCACAATCGCCGCAAGTCTACAAACAGATGTTTGTTGTTGGTGGTTTTGAGCGCGTTTATGAAATTGGTCCGGTTTTCCGCGCCGAGAAATCGAATACGATGCGTCATTTAACGGAGTTTACGGGTGTTGACTTTGAAATGGGTTTCATTAAAGATTTCACTGATGTGATGGATTTGATTGAAAAGATGTTTATTGACTTGATTACTCATCTGAAGAATGAATCTGCGGGAGAATTGCAGCTGCTTGGCGTGGAACATGAGATTCCGAAAAATATTCCTCGCTTAACGATGGATGAAGCAAAGAAATTACTTCTGTCCAAAGGCAAGACTTACGGCGTAGATGACGATCTTGATGCGGAGAGCGAGAAATTAATTTGTGAGATTGTCAAAGAGAAATATGGCTCGGAGTTTGTCTTCATTACATTTTTCCCGTGGAAGGTTAAACCGTTCTACCAGATGAAAGCGGAGAATAATCCTCATGTTACCAAGTCATTTGATCTTTTATTTAATGGCGTGGAGATTTGTTCTGGTTCACAGCGGGAACATCGTCTTGATGTCTGGAAGAAACAAGCAGCTGAGAAGGGCTTGAATCCAGAAGGGATGCCGGAATATGCTGAGATCTTCCAATATGGCTGTCCGCCGCATGGCGGGGCGGGATTTGGTTTAGATCGGATCACACAGCGGTTGTTGCTGTTGGATAATGTGCGAGAAGCGGTGTTATTGCCAAGGGATCCGGTGAGGGAGAAGCCGTAGGGATTCATTTTTTTCTATTTTTATTTACTTCTTTTCCACAATACATCAAAATATTTTTTAAATGATATACTTAACTGTTTACTTTTAGTCAGTGTTGCAGTTAATGGCGTAGTCCACATTAATACTGCAACATAATCTCCGAAAATAGCAATGGTGGAAGGTTGTACCAATTCTGTGGGAAGAAAGCGAATTTCATTTAATTTATGTTTAATCGGTTTAATGTTCTTCACATAAAGTAATTTAGCTTTGATTTTCTGGAGTTCCCTTTCTCTCATATATTGGGATAAAGGAATCGGAAATTCTTTTTCCCATTGTTCGGAAGCACCGATGGCGTAAATAGTCTCTCCTTCTCTAATAATTTTAGATAATATTGATTTAAATCCCTCTCTTCCTTCAAATACTTCAACAATTGGTTTTTCTTCTTGTTGCTGTAGTTTCTGGGCTAATTCTGGAATTAGAGATTGAGCGATCTTCTCTTTTTCGCTGCAATACTCCACGAGTTTAATCGGATCAACTATTTTATAGTAACGTACGTTGTTTTTAATGATATATGTAATAAGACTTTTTTTGATCAGAGAATGTAACGAGTCATAAATATTAGTGCGATGTTCTTTTGTTACTTTCGCAAGCTGGGATGCTGTTGCTTCTTGAAAGTTATAGAGTGCCAGGTAGGCCTGCGCTTCTCTCTCAGTTAAGCCTAGCTGAATTAGTTTTTCAATCATGTTGTATAGAAATACACAACGTACTTTTAAATATTTCTTTGGAAAAGTGAATTTATGAATACTAAAGAAGGATTAGTGGAATTAATTGATTCGATAGATCTTGAAGTTGAAGGGTTCTTCACATCTTTTTTTTATCCTCTGAGGAGAGGACACTATGTCGCACAAGATGCTCGAAACAAAACACGATGGAAACTTAATGATCAAACCAGTAAAGGATCTCCGGAAAGATTAGTGGAATTATTAGCAGAAAAAGTAGGTGAAACAGAAGAGGTAGGGTGGTGTCATAACGGTGAAAGAGATTTTCCAAGCTATGAAGATGCAGTTTTAAAAAAGAAGCCAGCCCAAGCAAATGCTTTTATTAATGAATATCCCTCTGATTGGGAAGCCACTTACGATGTTAATAATAATAATATGAAAGTTCCTCTTCATAAAACGGCAAGGATTCAATATCTTAAGATAGTCCGGGAATTAGGACCTGTTGATATTTATGAGACACTCAATTATAATGAATCAGAAGAAACAATACGTAGAATAGTGAACCAGTATTATCCTTGGAAGAGATCCTCTGAACTGACTGTGTTAAGTTCTGGATGTGAAGACCTTTTAGATCTTCAATTTCATCAACCTAAAAGAGGTGATCTTATGTTATGGATGGATAATACTCATTCTAATTCGCTTAAAGTAATAAGAGAAGAGAAACGTTATTTCCCGGTTGTTGCAAATAATTACTTAACCATCTTTAATTCTTTTTGGGAGGGGGGAGTTTCAGAAACAGTTAGTCTAACCCCCAATGATTCACGAAAATACTTCCCTCGAAAATATTCCCAAAAAAACCTTTTCCGTTCCTCTATTCAACCTCTTGTTTTAAGTGGTATTTCCATAATTGTGGATTCTGTAGTACCTCGATTCAATCTTTTTAGGGCAGTTTGCCCTGATCTGTACGGTTCCGGTTGTTATACTACTAACCCATACTTATTTAATTGTCGATTACCTGTAAATCAAGAGTGGATTGTTGGGAAGAAGAAGATTCTTGGTTTCTTGGATACTCCTTCATTACGTCCATATGTTCCATTTATTGAGAAGATGAACGCGACTTAGTGACTCACAAATATTTCTTCTCTTTCAATACATCTTCAATATCCATCTTCGTATTGAGAAAGCGCCCTAACATCATTCCCGTCAAAATGCTGAAGCCGAAGGCTGTTAATGTTGCCCCCTCTAGCCAGCGACCGAAGAGAGCATTGCGATTGTATTCAAAGATGATATAGATGATCAGGATGATCACTCCAATGCGGTCCATTTCGCTAATCACTTTGTTTCTTTTCTCATGCCATTTGACTTTGATCATACGCCCGGCGAGAAAGCCAAGTCCTACACCGATGAGTAGTCCGGAAAGGGCGAGGAGAAGTCCGATTCGATGGTCAAAAATATCGTAGATGAGAATTAAAAACATTAAGATAAATATCCCAAACATGATCCTGAGACGAAGGAGCACGCGTTTGTCAAGGTATTGCTGGGAGAGAGTTTTGGAAAAAACCATTGATTAAGAAAAATCTTTATGTTTTTATGTGTTTTGGTCAGAAGAAAAAGAAAAAATAAAAAAAATAAATTTCTATTCAATCTCAAAGTCGACATTTACTTGCAGCGAAACTTTGACTTGCTGCGGCGAGATACTTGGTGCGACGGCAGCTTCCATGGTAGTTGCTTTCATTGCTCCACCATAATACCATGGACCGGGATTATAACTGCTTTCGGTCACAAACAGAACATCACCTAACGAGACGTCAAGATTTTTGGCGAGTGTCTTTGCTTTCTCGCGTGCTTTTGCGGTAGCTTCTGCAACTAATTCTTCTTTGACTTGTTGTTCTTTTGTATTAGATAATCTAAATGAAATGCTATCAACTGTATTAATCCCGTTTTTAACGGCTAGTTCCACTAGTTCGCCGGCTTTGGCTGTTTCTGTAGTAGTTACGCTGATTGTCTGCTGTAAGCGGTAGCCTTTGTTGACTGTTTTTTGGTTCGTGGGATCCCATTCCTGCCAAGGATAGAGACTATATTGTGTTGTCTCAATTTCTTTTTCTTTGATTCCTGTTGTTTTTAACACTGCGATGACAGTGTTCATTTGTTGCGAGTTTTTATCTTGAACTTGCTTGGCATCACTGCCTTCTGTCAAGACGCTTAACATCAAGACGACTTCATCGGGCATGGTGTCTTGTTCTGCTGTTCCTGTAACACTAATCTTGGGGGTGGTATCACCGCTGATAATCGTTTCTTTTCCAGCCATTTGGAAGAAGGCAAGTACTACGATGAGGACGATTCCTCCGATAATTAATCCATGGGTTGTTTTTTCATTCATTTTAAATCACCTTTTGTGTTTATTTTGAGGGGTATAACTTTAATTGACAACAAACAAAATTTTCTGTTTCACAGAATGGACCATCTATTTTCTGTTCTATCCTATCATCACATTGTGTTTTACACGTCGTATCTGTGAGAGTTGAACATTCGGGTGGAGGACCTCCGCAGTTTCCTATTCCTCCGGAGCATTCGGTCCACAAGCGCTGATTCTTAAACGTGTAGAGAACAACACTAAATACTACAATAACAATAATCATCAGAATAATTACCAATTTTTTCATCTTTTCACCTTTTCTTGCATAACAATAATCAGTACGTAAATCAATAGTGTAAACAAACCACCAGCCAAAAACCATAAAACGCTATATTGATCAGCATACTGTGCTGGCTGCATCATCACAATATTCTGTTCCAGCATGGGTACGGCTGCCATTTCCGCGCTTTTTGTTGCTATTGAAGTTGTCGTTCTGCTCATCCAGCCCCAGAGTGCGCTGATTCCGAGAATAATTAATCCGACAGGGAGAATTCCACGTAATTTCTGTTTTAATCCAGCTACTTTCTTTGGTGCGATGATGATATACTTATTGGCGAGCTTGTAATGATTTACTTCTCGTCCTTTTGTACTATAATGAAATTCTTCGATAGTGACTAAGCCAGCTTCCTGCAGTTTTTGGAGATGATAATGAACAGTCGGAAGCGGCAGATCTAATTCTTTAGCGATGATACTTTCTGCGCCTTCTTTTTCAGTGAGATAGTTGAGGATCTTACGGCTGGTGTCCGATGTAATGGTTTCTGCTAATTTTTTGGTTTTTGCTTCGTTTAAGTCAACGAGGAGGAAATTGTTTTTTGACATAGTTGAGAGTAAGAAGAATGGTTTTAAATATGTTCTGATGGGTTTGAATGTGATTGAAGTTATCAATGGTTCCATAAAAAATCGCGTGGTTCTTGGAAAATTCAGTTGGTTACCAGAAAGTTTAAATAGCTTTAACCTTTCAACAGGAAATATGATTAAAAAACTAGGGTCAGTGAAACAACTAGAACTAAATGAGGCTTATCAGAGAATTCTCTATTGGTTCTTTTCTTATCCGAATCGCGAAATTACTCTCAGTGATTTAGCGCAACAGCTTAAGATTTCAAAAACTACGGCTAATCGGGTGGTTTTGAGACTAGTCAAAGAACAGTTCCTTTTGCTCAAAGAGTTTGGGCGTCTCTGGCAGATTTCTTGTAATCAGAAACATTTCCATAACTTTACTAAGAAAGTGGCATATAATCTTATGATGATTTATGAATCAAAGATATTGGAAGAAATCCATGCTCTCTGTCCCAATTTTAAGGCAGCTATTCTTTTTGGAAGTTATCGAAAAGGGGATGATGTTGAGACTAGTGATATTGATATGGCTGTTGAAATTTCTGGTAATGACAATTTAAAGATAGTTGAATTAGGTATCTTCTCTCAATTTGGCTATCGCAAGAATGTTGTTGTTCATCTTCATCTATTTTCAAGAAGTAAAATTGATATTAATCTCTTTACTAATATTGCTAATGGTATTGTATTAGAAGGTATATTAGAGGTAAAACCATGACTGTGCGGTATAAGAGACCAGACAAGAAGAATGCTTTGAGCCTCGTTTCAGCAGCAGATCGCGAGATGCATTTTACATTGACTTTAAAATTGACAGCTGATGCTGCTTCAACCATTATTCGAAATATTTATGAGTGTTTCAGGATGTTAGGGGATGCTCTTCTTGTTTCTAGAGGGGTAGAATCAATAGATCATCTTCTACCGATCCAAGAGTTGATCAAATTAAACGTAAGTACCTCTCGTCCTATCTCTTTGATAGATAATTTGCGAAGATTACGACATCAAATTAATTATTATGGATATCTTCCTTCTGTTGTTGAAGCAGAAGATACTCTTTCTCTAGCAAGAGCATGTTTCAAAGCTCTGGGCGAAGCTGTGCTAAGAGAGATTGGAGAGAAGAAGTCATGATAATCAATATCGGTACTGAGAACCCATCAAAAATCAGCGCGTTAACGGAAGTTCTGCGAGAGTATCCTTTGTTTGCACATGCCGAAGTTGTTGGTTATGCGGTTTCTTCAGGTGTTATTGATCAGCCGATGACGTTAGATGAAACGATGCTTGGGGCAGAAAATAGGGCTAAAGCGTGTTATCGTGCTGATTGTCAGTTTAGTGTTGGAATAGAATCGGGATTTCTCGAAGCACCACGCGCTAGAGGTGGATTAATGGAAGTGACGATCTGTGCGATTTATGATGGGAAGAATGTCTATCATGGCTTTTC
>Ga0082335_1002935_pt1 | contig 29733 bp, 26 predicted proteins | sample Subgrocontami58m_FD_72375 | JGI IMG/M metagenome (GOLD analysis project Ga0082335, IMG submission 72375) | Subsurface groundwater microbial communities from S. Glens Falls, New York, USA - GMW37 contaminated, 5.8 m (SPADES assembly) (version 2) ...
GCCGAACGCGTGGGTGTGAATGAAGCGCGGATCCATCCACTCGTTCAGGATGTTGACGGTCTCGCCCTTGCCCGCGCCGTCGACGCCCCCGATCAGGATGATCACCGGGAAGCTCTTGTTCCCGAGCAGATCGTACTGGGCTTTCAGCAGCGCTTCGCGCAGCTTGGGCTCCTGGCGGTCATACTCGCGGTCCGGAATGCGGTGGCCGAGTTCGGCGGATTCGAACATGACGGGTCTCCCAGGGAAGTCGGGCACCTTACATCAATACGATATCGAACTGCTCCTGATTGTATTGCGATTCGACCTGCAGCGACACCGGCTTGCCGATGAAGTCCGAAAGCATCGCCAACCCCTGCGACTCCTCGTCGAGAAAGAGATCGATCACCTGCTGGGAGGCGAGTATCCGGAATTCGCGGGCTTCGAACTGGCGCGCCTCGCGCAGCAGTTCGCGCAGAATCTGGTAACACACCGTCTGCGGGGTCTTGAGTTCGCCGCGCCCCTGACACACCGGGCACGGCTCGCACAGCACATGCGCGAGGCTCTCGCGCGTGCGCTTGCGGGTCATCTCCACGAGGCCCAACTGGGTAAAGCCGTTCACCGTCATGCGCGTGCGGTCGCCCGCCAGAGCCTTGCGGAACTCGTTGAGCACGGCGTTGCGGTGCTCTTCCGAATCCATGTCGATGAAGTCGATGATGATAATGCCGCCGAGGTTTCTCAGCCGCAGCTGGCGCGCGATCACCTGCGCGGCTTCCAGATTGGTCTTGAATATCGTGTCGTCGAAGCTGCGGACCCCGACGAAGCCGCCGGTGTTCACGTCGACGGTTGTCAGCGCTTCGGTCTGGTCGATGATCAGGTAGCCGCCGGACTTGAGGTCGACCCGCCGCGCCAGCGCCTTCTCGATTTCGCCCTCGACGCCATAGAGATCAAAGAGCGGCCGCGCGCCGGAATAATGTTCGAGCCGCGTGGCGACATTGGGTGTGAATTCGAGCGCGAAGGTCTGCACCTTCTGGAACGTTTCGCGGGAATCGACCAGGATACGCGCCGTTTCGTCGTTGGCGAAATCGCGCAGCACGCGCAGGCTCAGATCAAGGTCCCGGTAGAGCAATGCTGCCGGTGCGGCATCCCGCGCCTTGTCCTGGATGCCGTGCCACAGCTTGCGCAGGTATTCGACGTCCGCCAGCAGCTCGCGCTCGCTCGCCGCCTCGGCCATGGTGCGGACGATAAAACCCCCGGTGACATCCGGCGGCAGCAATTGCTGCAGCTTCTCGCGCAGATGCAGCCGCTCCTCCTCATCCTCGATGCGCTGCGAAATTCCGATGCGCGATTCCTGCGGCAGATAAACCAGCAGCCGTCCGGCCATGCTGACCTGGGTGGAAAGCCGCGCGCCCTTGGTGCCGATCGGATCCTTCACCACCTGCACCAGCAGGTTCCGCCCCTCGGCGAGCAGTTTCTCGATGGGTTTCCCCGGTTCGCCGTCCTGACGGTGGCCCCAGATGTCGGCCACATGCAGGAATGCGGCACGGCCGCCGCCGATGTCGACGAACGCCGACTGCATGCCGGGCAGCACGCGGACCACGCGCCCCATGTAAATGTTGCCCACCAGCCCGCGCGCCGAGGCGCGCTCCACCTGCACCTCCTGCACCACGCCGTGCTGGACGACGGCAACGCGCGTCTCCTGCGGGGTGACGTTGATCAGGATTTCTTCAGTCAAGCTCGCCTCGCGCAAAGCCGGAATCAGTCCGGGGCGATGTCGAATCGCGCCAGCAGTTCGGCGGTCTCAAACAAAGGCAGGCCCATGATTCCGGAATAGCTGCCGCGGATGGCGCGCACGAACACCGCTGCGCGGCCCTGGATCGCGTAGGCGCCGGCTTTATCGAGCGGCTCGCCGCTTGCGACATAACGCCGGATTTCGCCGTCCGCCAGTTCCCGGAATTCTACCGCAGAGATCGACAGCGCGGTTTCGACGCGCGCTTCGCGCGCAACCGCCACAGCGGTCATTACCTGGTGCGTCTGCCCCGACAGGCGCCGCAGCAACTCATGCGCGCCGCGCGCATCGGCGGGCTTGCCGATAATTTCGCCATCGAGCGCGACTGTCGTATCGGCGGCCAGCACCGGACGCGGCAACAGCCTGCGGCTGGCGATCCGGCGCCAGCCGGCTTCGGCCTTGGCGCGCGCAACCCGGCTCACATAGGATTCCGGAGACTCGCCCGGCACGGGCGTCTCATCAACGTCGGTGCCGCGCCGCGAGTCCTCGCGCAATAGCAGTGGTTCGAATGCGATGCCGACTTGCTGCAGTAACTCGCGCCGGCGCGGACTGCGCGAAGCAAGATAGATGCGGTTGTCGGTGCGCGTCATCGGCGCTATATCATTCGCGGTGATACGGATGCCCGGCAAGCAGCGATACCGCCCGGTAGAGCTGCTCGGCAAGCAGCACGCGGCACAGGCCGTGCGGCAGCGTCAGCGCCGACAGCGACAACAGGAGATCAGCCTCCTCGCGCAATGCGCCCGCCGTGCCATCCGCGCCGCCGATCACGAACGCGACATCCCGCCCGTCCTGCCGCCAGCGCTCGATGCGGCGCGCGATGTCCACCGTGGTGGCCGGCTTGCCGCGCGCATCCAGCACGACCTTGAAGCAGCGCTTCGGCAGCGCCGCGCGGATGCGTTCGGCTTCCGCGGCGAGCCACTGCACGACCGGTCCGGCCCCGGCGCGCACTGCCGGCTTGATTTCAATCAGTTCGATCCGGGATCCACGCGGCATGCGCTGCGCATACGCATTGAAGCCAGCATCGATCCAGGCCGGCATTTTGTGGCCTACCGCCACGATCGAAAATTTCATTCGACGCGAACGGCGGCGATCAAGTCGCGCTGGCCGCGCGCCGCCGGGGCAGTGCGGCTGCACCGCCCCACAGTTCCTCGAGATTGTAGTATTGCCGGGTTGCGGGCTGCATGATGTGCACGACGACCGCTCCGAGATCGACCAGAATCCATTCGCCGCTGTCCACGCCTTCGACGCCGTGAACGGTGCCGCCGAGCGCCTTGAGTTTTTCCTGCACGTGGTTGGCAAGCGCCTTGTTCTGCCGCGCCGATTCCCCGCTTGCCACGATCAGTTTGTCAAAAAGCGCCGTCATGCGGCGCACGTCGAGGACCACGATATCGCGCGCCTTGATGTCTTCCAGCGCAGCGACTGTGGCGGTTACCATTTTATCGAGTCTCATCAATCTCCAAGGTAAAGCCGGTTGGCCTGAATATATTCGAGAACCGGACCGGGAAGCAAATAGCGGGGGCTCGCGCCCCGCGCCAGCGACTCCCTGATCAGCGTCGCGGAGATATCCAGCGCCGCGATCGCCTGGGTCGCCACGCCGCCGGCCGGCGACAGATGTACGGCAAGCGGCTGCTTGAGCAGCCGCGCTTCGTATTCGCGCGCCAGCGGCTGCGGCATGCGCTCCGGCCAGGATTCGGGTGGGAAGCCCGGGCGATGCGCGACGATCAGATGCGCGAGCCCGAACAATTCATGCCAGCGGTGCCAGGTAGCAAGTTCGAGGAATGCGTCTGCCCCGAGCAGCACGCACAGCGGGCGCGACGCGCCCGCTTCGCGCCGCAGCGCAGTCAGGGTTTCGACGGTGTAGCCCGGGCCGCTGCGCCTGATTTCCCGGTCATCGACGGCAAACAACGGATTGTCGGCGACCGCGAGCCGCACCATCTCGAGCCGCTGCTGCGGCGTGACGTGGGGTGCCGCGCGGTGCGGCGGCGTGCCCGATGGGATAAACCGCACCTCGGCGAGCCGCAACAATTCGCCGACTTCCTGCGCCAGCCGCAGATGGCCGAAATGGACAGGGTCGAACGTGCCGCCGAGGATGCCGATGGGAGCGATTGACACGCGTTAATCGCTCACAGAACCAAGCGCCGGATGTCGGACAGCACGGAGCCCAGAAACGCGATAAAGCGCGCGGCCTGCGCGCCGTCGATCACGCGGTGGTCGTAGGACAGCGACAACGGCAGCAGCAACCGCGGCGCGAACTGCTTGCCATCCCATACCGGCTTGGTGAGCGCGCGGCCGACGCCGAGTATCGCCACTTCCGGCGCATTGATGATCGGCGTAAAAAACGTGCCGCCGATGCCGCCCTGGCTCGAAATCGAGAAACATCCGCCCTGCAGATCGGCCGCAGCGATCTTGCCGTCGCGCATGCGGCCGCTCACGTCGCCAAGTTCCTTCGCCAGTTCGCGCAGGCCTTTCTTGTCGGCATCCCGCAACACCGGCACGACCAACCCGAGCGGGGTGTCGACCGCGACGCCGATGTTGAAGTACTGCTTGAGAATCAGGCTTTCGCCATCGGACGACAGGGAGGCGTTGAAATTCGGGTGTTGCTTGAGCGCCACCACCACCGCCTTGATCAGGAACGCGACCAGCGTGACGCGGATGCCTTCTTTACTGGCGGCATCGGCCTGCGACTTGCGGAATGCCTCAAGCTCGGTGATGTCGGCCTCGTCGTGCTGCGTCACGTGCGGGATGTTCAACCAGTTGCGAAGCAGGTTCGCGCCGGACAATTTCCTGATGCGCGACAACGGTTGCGTCTGCACCGGACCGAACCTGGCGAAATCGATCTGCGGCAGCGGCGGCAGATTGAAACCGATGCAGCCGGCTGCGCCCGCGAACCGCGTCAATTCGGTCTTGACGAACGCCTGCACGTCCTCGCGCAGGATCCGGCCCTTGGGACCACTGCCGGTGACCGCCGCGAGATCGACGCCGAGGTCGCGCGCAAAGCGCCGCACCGAAGGGCCCGCGTGCGCCCGGCCGGCCCGTGTTGCGGCGACGGGCTCCAACGCTGCGGTCGGAACCGGCACCGCACGTGGCACGGCCGGTTGCGGCAACGCGGATTGGGTTACAGCCGAGGGTGCTGCCGGAGGCGGCGGCGCAACGCCTGCGGCCTGCTGGGGCGGCGTTTCGGCAAGCGGCGCCGCGCCGGCCTCCAGCGTCAGCACCAGCGTGCCCTGCGACACCTTGTCACCGATCTTGACCTTGATTTCACGGACCACGCCGGCGGCAGGCGCGGGAATATCCAGCGTCGCCTTGTCGGACTCGACCGTAATCAACGGGTCCTCGGCGGCGACGCTGTCGCCGGGCTTGACCAGCACTTCGGTGATCGGCACATCGCGGTAGTCGCCGATGTCGGGAACTTTGACTTCCAGTACGCTCATGATTGCTTTCTAGACCGTAGGCGGATTCGGTTTCTCCGGGTCGACGCCGTATTTCCTGATCGCCTCAGTCACTTTTTTGCGCGGCACGAGTTCCATGTCGGCGAGCGCCTTCAGCGCTGCGACCGCGACATAATTGCGGTCGACCTCGAAGAAGCGGCGCAGTTTTTCGCGCGTATCGGAGCGGCCAAAACCATCGGTGCCGAGCGCTTGAAAGTGGCGGGCCGGCAGGAACCCGCGCACCTGATCGGCGAACAGCTTCATATAGTCGGTCGCGGCAATCACCGGACCCTCGCGGTCCGTGAGGCAGGTCTCGAGGTGGCCCAGGCGCGGCTCGCTCTCGGGGTGCAGCATGTTCCAGCGCTGCGCCTCGATGCCGTCGCGGCGCAACTGATTGAAACTGGTGACGCTCCAGATGTCGGCCGCGACGCCAAAGTCCCGTTCCAGCATTGCCGCGCCGGCGATCACCTCGCGCAGGATGGTGCCGCTGCCCAACAGCTGCACTCGCGGCGCGTTTTTCTTCGCCCTGCCTTCCCGCAACAGATACATGCCCTTGAGTATGCCTTTCTCCACGCCCTCCGGCATCCCCGGCTGCTCGTAGTTCTCGTTCATCACCGTGATGTAGTAATACACGTCCTCCTGTTCCTGGTACATGCGGCGCATGCCGTCCTGGATGATCACCGCGAGTTCGTAAGCGTAGGTCGGATCGTACGACACGCAGTTCGGGATGGTCGAGGCGAGAATGTGGCTGTGGCCGTCTTCGTGCTGCAACCCTTCGCCGTTCAACGTAGTGCGGCCGGCGGTGCCGCCGAGCAGGAATCCGCGCGCGCGCATGTCACCCGCCGCCCACGCCAGGTCGCCCACGCGCTGGAAACCGAACATCGAGTAGAAGATGTAGAACGGAATCATCGGAATGCCGTGCGTGCTGTAGGATGTGGCCGCCGCAATCCACGACGACATCCCGCCCGCCTCGTTGATGCCTTCCTGCAGGATCTGGCCGGTCTTCTCCTCCTTATAGAACATCAGCTGTTCGGCGTCCTGCGGGGTGTAGAGCTGGCCGACGTGCGAATAGATGGCGAGTTGGCGGAACATGCCTTCCATGCCAAAGGTACGCGACTCGTCCGGCACGATCGGCACGACAAACTTGCCGATCTTCTTGTCGCGCACCAGCATCGTGAGAATGCGCACGAACGCCATGGTGGTCGACATCTCGCGTCCCTCGCCGGTCGCCTTGAGCAGCGATTCGAACGCCGAGAGCGGCGGAACCTCGAGCGGCGCCGCTTTTTGCCGCCGCGCCGGCAGGTCGCCGCCGAGCGCCATGCGCCGCTCGCGCATGTAGTTGAGCTCGCGCGATCCCTCCTCGAACCTGACGTAGGGAACTTCGTCGAGTTGCTCGTCGGGCACCGGAATCCCGAAACGGTCGCGGAACGCCTTGACCGAGGAGGTCCCCATTTTCTTCTGCTGATGCGTGATGTTCTGCGATTCACCCCCCTGGCCCATGCCATAGCCCTTGATCGTCTTGGCCAGGATCACCGTCGGTTGCCCGGCATGTTTCATGGCGGCCGCGTAGGCGGCGTAGACTTTGTGGGGATCGTGGCCACCGCGGTTCAGCCGCCAGATGTCGTCGTCCGACATCGTCGAGACCATCTCCAGCAGTTCGGGGTACTTGCCGAAGAAGTGCTTGCGCACGTAGGCCCCGTCCTTGGACTTGAAGGTCTGGTATTCGCCGTCGACGCATTCCTCCATGCGCCTCAGCAGCAGCCCGTTGGTGTCGCGCATGAACAACGGATCCCAGTAGCCGCCCCAGATCACCTTGATTACGTTCCAGCCCGCGCCGCGGAAGTCGGCCTCCAGTTCCTGGATGATCTTGCCGTTGCCGCGCACCGGGCCATCGAGCCGCTGCAGGTTGCAGTTGATCACGAAAATAAGGTTGTCGAGCTGCTCGCGCCCGGCAAGCGAAATTGCACCGAGCGATTCGGGCTCGTCCATCTCGCCGTCGCCCATGAACGCCCACACCTTGCGTCCCTCGGCCTCGCGCAGCCCGCGGTCCCTCAGGTAGCGCATGAAGCGCGCCTGATAGATAGCCATCAACGGCCCCAGCCCCATCGACACCGTCGGGAACTGCCAGAAATCCGGCATCAGCCAAGGGTGCGGGTAAGACGACAGGCCCTTGCCGCCGACCTCCTGGCGGAAGTTGTCCATCTGCTCCTGGGTGAACCGTCCGAGCATGAATGCGCGGGCGTAGATACCGGGTGCGGAATGGCCCTGCGGGAAGATCAGGTCGCCGCCGAAGTCCTCGGTGGTGGCGCGCCAGAAATGGTTGTAGCCGACGTCATACAGCGTCGCGGCGGAGGCAAAGCTCGCGATATGCCCGCCGACGTTGGTGTGCTGGTTGGCGCGCAACACCATGGCGAGCGCGTTCCAGCGCACGTAAGCGCGGATGCGGTTTTCGAGCTCGTGGTTGCCGGGCGAACGCTCCTCCTGCGCCGTCGGAATGGTGTTGACGTAAGCGGTGTTGAGCGAGAACGGAAAATAGGCGCCGCTGCGACGCGCCTTTTCCACCAGTTGTTCGAGCAGGTAGTGAGCGCGTTGCGGACCTTCGTGCTTCAGGACACTGTCGAGCGCCTCCAGCCATTCCTGTGTTTCCTGTGGGTCGGTGTCAGGAACGATGTCCTTCATGTCGATAGCATCACCTTCGTAGGGTTGGGGTGTCCGCTGGGTCGGACGCACTGCCGTTGGCAGCCGGCACTTTTGGCGCCAGGCGCTTGCGAGCCGATTATAACATCGGCACCGCGCGTGCCATGGAGCGCGCCCATGCTGTAACGCACCAAATCCCCCTTCGCAACCCGGGCCGGATCAGGGCTTGCGCTCAGGACCGGGGGACGCGTCCCAACAGATAAAACTCGTGATTGGGCCGCATATCGATGAGATTCGCCATGCGGTTGGACAACGCAAACAGCGCCGCGATCGCGCCGATGTCCCAGATATCCTCGTCGGAAAAACCGTGCTCGCGCAGGCGCGGAAAATCCGCGTCGTCAATTGCGTGCGAGTTGAGCGCGACCTTGACTGCAAAATCGAGCATCGCCTTCTGGCGCGGCGCGAGATCGGCCTTGTGGTAGTTCACCGCCACCTGATCCGCGAGCAGCGGGTTCCTGGCGTAAACGCGCAAAATCGCACCATGTGCGATGACGCAGTACTGGCACTGATTGGCGGCGCTGGTCGCGACGATGATCATTTCGCGCTCGGCTTTGGAAAGCCCGCCGTCTTTCAGTAACAATGCATCGTGATAATCGAAAAACGCGCGGAACTCGGCCGGCCGGTGGGCGAGCGTGATGAACACGTTGGGAATGAAGCCTGCCTTCTCCTGCACCGCAAGGATGCGCTCGCGCACGTCCTGCGGAAGGTCGGCAAGCGTCGGTACCGGGTAGCGGCTGATCTGATGACTGGACATCTGCTCCTCCCCAAATAATCGGACCGCCGCGACGCTCACTTTGGCGCCATGCGGATCGCGCCATCGAGACGGATGACTTCGGCGTTCAGCATCGGGTTCTCGATGATGAACGCCGCCAGCCGCGCGTATTCCTCGGGCTGGCCCAGGCGCGGTGGAAACGGCACCTGCGCGCCGAGCGAGGCGCGGATTTCTGCGTTCATGCCCTGCAGCATCGGTGTGTCAAAAATGCCGGGCGCGATGGTCATGACGCGGATGCCGAACCTGGCAAGCTCGCGCGCAACCGGCAGCGCCATCGCGACAATGCCGCCCTTGGACGCGCTGTACGCGGCCTGGCCGATCTGCCCTTCGAACGCGGCGATCGACGCAGTGTTGATGATCACGCCACGCTCGCCGTCTGCGGTTGGCGGGTTGCCGGTCATCGCATTTGCCGCAAGCCGCAACGCATTGAAGCTGCCGATCAGATTGACGCCAATGGCGCGGCTGAAAGTCGCGAGCCGGTGCGGGCCATCCCGGCCCAGCACGCGCTCGCCCGGCGCGACGCCGGCGCAGTTGATCAACCCGTGCAGCGCGCCGAATATTGTTACCGCGGCATCGACCGCCTGCTGCACTTGCACTTCATCGGTGACATCGGCGACCACGAAACGCGCGTTGGCGCCGAGGCTGGCGGCAAACTTTTCGCCGGTCTGCTGGTTAAGGTCGGCGATCACTACCTTGCCGCCGCCGGCAATCAGATGCCGTGCGGTCGCCGCGCCAAGCCCCGACGCGCCGCCGGGAATCAGGAATACACTGTTTTTGATTTGCATGAATGCCGGGTCCAGTCGTATTTCCACGTATCGTCGATCACCTTGCGGTCGTTCCGCAGCGCGCCGGCTGGCCTGCAAAGGGCTTAAGAAGCCGGCCAGCGCTGCGAATCACATGTTACGCCGGTATTCGCCGCCCACTTCGAACAGCGCCTGGGTAATCTGGCCAAGCGAGGCGACGCGCGCCGTATTCATCAGTTCGCCAAACACGTTGCCGCCGTCCAGCGCGACCTGCTGCAGGCGCTCGAGCGCCGCCGGCGCCGCGTGCTGGTGGCGCTGCTGAAATTCGCGCAGCCGCCGGATCTGGCTTTGCTTTTCCTCCTCGGTGGAGCGCGCCAACGCAATTGTGCCCCCGTTTTCGGACGCCCGGGGATTGCGGAACGTATTGACCCCGACGATCGGCAGCTCGCCCGTGTGCTTCAGCGTTTCGTAGTGCAGCGACTCGTCCTGGATCTTGCCGCGCTGGTAGCCGGTTTCCATCGCGCCGAGCACCCCGCCGCGCGCGGCCAATGCGTCGAACTCGGCGAGGACCGCCGCCTCGACGAGGTCGGTCAGCTCGTCGATGATGAACGAGCCCTGGTTGGGATTCTGGTTTTTCGCGAGCCCCCATTCGCGGTTGATGATGAGCTGGATCGCCATCGCGCGCCGCACGCTCTCCTCGCTGGGCGTGGTGATCGCTTCATCGTACGCGTTGGTGTGCTGGCTGTTGCAGTGGTCGTAGACGCCGATCAGTGCCTGCAGCGTGGTGCGAATGTCGTTGAAGTCGATTTCCTGCGCGTGCAACGAGCGTCCCGAGGTCTGGGTGTGGTACTTGAGCTTCTGGCTGCGCTCGTTCGCGCCGTAAACGTCGCGCATGGCGACCGCCCAGATGCGGCGCGCGACACGCCCGAGCACCGCATATTCGGGATCCATGCCGTTCGAGAAGAAGAACGACAGGTTGGGCGCAAAGTCGTCGATCTGCATGCCGCGCGCGAGGTAGGCCTCGACGTACGTAAAGCCGTTCGCGAGCGTGAACGCCAGCTGCGAGATCGGGTTCGCGCCCGCCTCCGCGATGTGATAGCCGGAGATCGACACCGAGTAGAAATTGCGCACCTCGTGCGCGACGAAGAATTGCTGGATGTCGCCCATCACCTTGAGCGAGAACTCGGTCGAGAAGATACAGGTGTTCTGGCCCTGATCTTCCTTCAGGATGTCGGCCTGCACGGTGCCGCGCACGGTCCGCAGTGTCCGGGCGCGGATTTCCGCCGCTTCGTCAGGTTGCGGTTTCCTGCCCTGTTGCTGCTCGAACGCGTCGAGCTGCTGGTCGATCGCGGTATTGAGGAACATTGCGAGCACGGCCGGCGCCGGGCCGTTGATCGTCATCGACACCGAATTGTCCGGCGCGCAAAGATCGAAACCGCCGAAGAGCACCTGCATATCGTCGAGCGTGGCAATCGACACGCCGGAGTTGCCGACCTTGCCGTAAATGTCGGGTCGCTCGTGCGGATCGAAGCCGTAGAGCGTGACCGAATCGAACGCGGTGGACAGGCGCTTCGCGTGCGCGTGTTCGGACAGCAGCTTGAAGCGGCGGTTGGTGCGGAACGGGTCGCCTTCGCCGGCGAACATGCGGGTCACCTCCTCGTGCTCGCGCTTGAACGCGAACACGCCGGCGGTGAACGGAAAATAGCCGGGCAGGTTCTCGCGCAGCAGCCAATGCAGCAAATCCCCGTGGTCTTCGTACTTCGGCAAAGCGATTTTCGGCACATGCGTGCCGGAGAGCGTCGTGACGGTAAGTTGGGTATGAATGTCCCGCCCGCGCACCGTGACGGCACGCTCATCACCCGCGTACGCGGCCTGCACCCGCGGCCAATCCTCAAGCAATTGCCGGCTGACCGCGTCGAGAGCGGCGGCGCGCGCGGCGATCAGCGCATCAAGCTCCGCCGCCAATTCGTCATTCCGGCGTACGCCGGAATCCAGGGCAACGCCCGAACTGGATCCTGGCGTACGCCGGGATGACGCAGCCTCGCGCAGCATGCGCTTCGTCTGTGTCAGTTGCTGGTATTCGCGCGCGAGGCGCGCCTGATCGCGCGCACGCCGGTGATAGGCGCGGATGCCTTCAGCGATCTCGGCCAGATAATGCACGCGCGACGGCGGCACGATTGCGGTGTTGCCGCTCGAGGCGCGTACCGTGACGGGCGCGAGGTCTCCGGCGTCGAACCTGAGCCCGAGTTCGGCGAGCCGCGGCTTGAGCGCCTGATAAAGCGCGGTTACACCATCGTCATTGAAGCGCGCGGCGATGGTGCCGAACACCGGCATCTCGGCGGGCGCGTGCCGGGATGCCTCGCGGTTGCGCTGCACCTGCTTGCGCACGTCGCGCAGCGCATCCGCCGCTGTCTTGCGGTCGAATTTGTTGATCGCGATGAAATCGGCGAAATCGAGCATATCGATTTTTTCGAGCTGGCTCGCCGCACCGTATTCGGGGGTCATCACGTACAACGACGCATCGGCCAGCGGCGCGATTGCGGCATTGCCCTGGCCGATGCCCGCAGTCTCGATCACGATCAGGTCGAATCCCGCGACCTTGCACGCCGCGATCACCTCGGGCACGCACGCCGCGATTTCGCTGCCTGCGGCACGCGTCGCCAGCGATCGCATGTAGATATTGGGTCCGTAGATCGCGTTCATGCGGATGCGGTCGCCGAGCAAGGCGCCGCCGCTTTTGCGGCGCGACGGATCTACCGCAATGACCGCGATTTTCAAGCGGTCGCGCTGATCGAGCCGCAGTCGCCTCACCAGCTCGTCGGTCAGAGACGACTTGCCCGAGCCGCCGGTTCCGGTGATGCCGAGCACCGGCACGCCTTGCACCACGCGCGCGCGCGCGACGAGGCCTGCGCGCCGCTGTGGATCAAGCGTGCCATTCGCGAGCGTGGTGATCAAGGCGGCAAGCGCCCGGTGCTCGCCGCGCACGAGCGCGTCGCTCGTCGCGGGCGCCAGCACCGTCAGATCGAAATCCGCTGCCGCCAGCATGTCCTCGACCATGCCCTGCAGGCCAAGCCGCGCGCCGTCCTCGGGCGAATAAATGCGCGCCACGCCGCACGCATGCAGTGCGGCAGCCTCGGCAGGCACGATCACGCCGCCGCCGCCGCCAAACACCTTGATATGCGCGCCCCCGCGTGCGCGCAGCAGTTCGAGCATGTAGCTGAAGAACTCTACGTGGCCGCCCTGATAGGAACTGACCGCAATGCCCTGCACGTCCTCGTCAAGCGCGGCGGTGACGATTTCTTCGACCGAGCGGTTGTGGCCGAGATGAACGACTTCAGCACCGCTCGCCTGCAGCATGCGGCGCACGATGTTGATCGCCGCATCGTGGCCGTCGAACAAGCTGGCAGCGGTGACAAACCGCACCCGGTGCGTGGCTCGATAGCCCTGCCGCCGCGCTTTCTGGACACTCAAATCGGTCATGATCCGCACCCGCCGTGATGGCTTACCCGGTGTCAGAACTCGTCGCCTGGACTCCGTCGAAACACGCGCTGCCGCGGTAAGATTTTGGCGCAGGGCACAAAGAATATCACGTTGCGGCGGCCATTCCCGCCGCTTGCGCGTCCAGGCGCAGCTTCACGTACGACCCGGGCGCGTCTTCGAGCGCTTGCAGCCCGCCCTGTCCCGGCTCGCGCGCCGCGACTTGGGGACCCGCATGGGCTTTGACCCACTGCGCCCAGTCATTCCACCACGAGCCCGGATGTTGCGTTGCGCCCGCGAGCCACTCATCCGGGGTATCTTCAAGCGTGTCGTGGGTCCAGTAGCCGTATTTGTTGGCGCTCGGCGGATTGACGATGCCAGCGATATGGCCCGAGCCGCCGAGCACGAAGCGCACTTTGCCCGGGAAGAGCTGTGCGCCCGCGTAGGTCGACTTCCACGGCGCGATGTGGTCTTCGATGGTGGCCACGGAATAAAGCGGGACTGCCACTTTCGAGAGATCGATCGGCACGCCGTTCAATATGATTCCACCCGGCTCGCGCAGCAGGTTCTCGAGGTACATTTTGCGCAGATAGAAGGTGTGCATCGCCGCGGGCATGCGCGTCGAGTCCGAGTTCCAGTAGAGCAGGTCGAACGGGTACGGCTCCTTGCCGAGCAGGTAGTTGTTGATGACGAATGACCAGATCAGATCGTTGGCCCGCAGCAGGTTGAAAGTGGTCGCCATCTCGTGGCCTTCGAGATAGCCGCGCTGCTGCATTTTCTTCTCGAGATTGCTGACCTGTTTTTCATCGATGAACACTTCGAGTTCGCCAGGCTCGGCAAAATCGATCATTGAGGCGAAGAAAGTGGCGCTATTGATGCGCTCGTCGCGCAACGCGGCCCTATAGGCAAGCGCCGCAGCGAGCAGCGTGCCGCCAAGGCAGAACCCGACGGCGTTGACTTCGCGTTCACCCGTTGCCATTTCAATCGCATCCAGCGCCGCGACCGGCCCTTCAAGCAGGTAATCGTCGAATGTCTTGTGCGCGAATGCAGCGTCGGGGTTGACCCACGACACCATGAACACCGTGTGCCCCTGCGCCACCGCCCAACGCACGAACGAGTTCTTCTCGCGCAAGTCGAGAACGTAGAACTTGTTGATCCACGGGGGCAGGATCAGGAGTGGGCGCTTATGAACCTGGCTCGTCAGCGGTGCGTACTGGATGAGCTGCATGAGGTCGTTCTGATACACGACCTTGCCCGGTGTGGCCGCAATGTTGCCCCCGACCTGGAATGCCGACGGATCGGTCATTTTCACGCGCAACTGTTTGCCGCCGCCGCGCTCGAGGTCCTTGAGCAGGTTGTTGAGCCCCTTGACCAGGTTCTGGCCGCCCGAGTTGAGGGTCTCGCGCAACACCTCGGGGTTGGTGAGCAGGAAATTGCCCGGGCTCAACGCATCGATATACTGGCGGGTGTAGAAATCGATTTTCTTCGCAGTCTGGTCGTCCAGCCCCTGCACGCTCCCGACGGCCTGATGCAGGTGCCTGGCAGCGATCAGATACGACTGCTTGATGTAATCGTAGATAAAGTTCTGCTGCCAGTCATCGTGCTTGAAGCGGCGATCGTTCTGCGCCGGCTCGATCATCGGCTGGCTCTCGTGCCCCAGGAAACGCAGCATCGAATGCTGCCACAACGACAGGTAATCCTGCCAAAGCCTGAACTGCATCCCGGCCAATTTCCCCGGGTCCGCGAGCAGCTTGCCCATCACCTCGTAGAACGCCTTGGCAATTCCGAGTTCGTCACCGTAGGCCTGGACACCGCCTGCCGCATGATTCCCGATGAACCGGGACAGGAGTTCGCTGCTGCGACGCGCGATCCCGGCGTAGGTCTGCGCGAGTTCGGCCGGATCAAGCGCGGACCCGGTTGCGGGTGTCGTCACTGCGGTTCTCCTGAAACTCCGGGGCTGTTCAGCTGCGCATGAAGCGGTAGATGCCGTCGGCGCCGCGCGTGCGCCCGAGCTGTCCGCGGCGACACAGGTAATTGAGATGTGCCAGCGTCTCCCCCATCGCGAACAGCGTTTGGTGCAAATCGAGCGCGCGCTTGAATAATACCCGCATCGCCTCGGCGCCGGTGCGCGGCTCGTCACACGCGCGCAGCAATTCGTCGAGACGTTCGGCGTGATGCCGATGCAGCAGTTTCACCCGTTCGCGCAAACCATAAAACGGCAGACCGTGAGATGGCAATACCAGGGTGCCGGCGTCACATTCGGCATGGCGCGTCAGCGAATCGAGAAACATCCCGAGCGGATCGGCGTCGGGAAGATTTGGCTGCACGCTTACGTTGGTGCTGATACGCGGCAACACCATGTCGCCTGCGATCAGTACGCCAAGCTCGTCGCAGCACAATGCCGCATGCTCGGGTGAATGGCCATAGCCGCAAACGACACGCCAGGCGCGGCCATTGACCTGCAAAGCCTGACCGTCCGTAAGCGGCACGACTTGCGCCGGGATGCCGGGCACGCCGCGGCGGAACAGCGTCTCGCGCGGCAGCGGCTGGTCGTCAGCGGCGAAGCGCAGGCCGTGCTGCCGGAACATGGCGATATGGCCTTCGCGCGTGAACGGGTCGCGCCCCACGTCCCATGCCCGTGCCGAAGCGAATTCCGGCTCGCTCATCAGCACCGGCGCGCCCCATTCCTGTGCGAGCCACGCGGCGAGGCCGAAATGATCCGGATGAAAGTGCGTAACCAGGATGCGGGTCACCGGCCTGCCACCCAGATGACTCGCAAAAATCCGGCGCCACAAGTCGCGCGTCAGATCGTCGCCAAAACCGCAGTCTACGATCGTCCAGCCCGCGCCGTCTGCAAGCAACCACAGGTTGATGTGGTCGAGCGCGAACGGCAACGGCATGCGCAACCAATAGACTCCCGGCGCCACCTCATGTAAACCTGCGGGCGAAGGCGCATTGGCATGCGGATATTCCGGCCCGTCCGCTAAGCGGGGCTTGACTTTAGCTGCTAATCGCATTACGTTTACGTAAAGGTAATTATTTATAAACTGAACGTTTTGATTCTACGGTAATATTTTTATTCTACACAGTTATATTGCATAGCACAATGACAACTACCTATACGATCACGGAGCTGGCCACCGAGTTCGACGTCACGACCCGCACGATCCGGCACTACGAGGATGAGGGCCTGTTAACCCCCCGCCGGGAAGGCACGAACCGTCTCTTCAGCAGCCGCGACCGAGTGCGCCTGAAGCTCGCGCTGCGCGGTAAGCGCCTCGGTTTCAGCCTGGCCGAGATCCGTGAGCTTTTCAATCTCTACGATATGGCACGCGACGAAAAGCAGCAAATGCAGGAATTCATTGCCAAGCTTGAGCGCAGGCGGGAAATGCTCGAACAACAACGCGAAGATATCGAGGTGATGCTGAACGAGATCATGTTCTTCGAGAACCAATGCCGGAGGCTGCTTGCCGAAAATCAACTCCCCGGCAAACAACCGGAGGCCGCCTGAGACACTGCCTGAAAACGACCGAAAGCAGCCTTGTTCCATTCCTCGTTATTCCGTTTACGTAAACGGAATAACGATTTAAGTTTAAAATCAACCATATAGAATCGTGAATACGCCTTGTTTCGATTTCTGTCTCGGTGCAAGCGTGGACGCGCTGCGTACAACAATTGCCAGGTTCGCCAGCAAGGAAATTGCGCCGCGCGCCGCCGCCATCGATCGCAGCAACGATTTCCCCGCTGACCTGTGGCGCGGGCTCGGCAAGCTCGGCGTACTTGGCATCACAGTCGAAGAGGAATACGGCGGCATCGGCATGGGTTATCTTGCCCACATCGTCGCGATGGAGGAAATCAGCCGCGCCAGCGCGGCGGTTGGCCTGTCCTACGGCGCGCATTCGAACTTGTGCGTGAACCAGATCCGGCGCAATGGCAACACCCTGCAGAAACAACGCTATCTCCCCCCGCTCATTTCGGGCGAACACGTCGGCGCGCTCGCGATGAGCGAGCCGAATGCCGGATCCGACGTCGTCAGCATGCGGCTAGGGGCCGCGCGCAAGGGCGACCGGTATCTGCTAAACGGCACCAAAATGTGGATCACCAACGGCCCTGACGCCGACACCCTCGTCGTCTACGCCAGGACCGACCCCGGGGCGGGTGCGCGCGGCATCACGGCATTCATCATCGAAAAAAACTGCAAAGGCTTTTCCACCTCGCAAAAACTCGACAAGCTCGGCATGCGCGGTTCGAATACGTGCGAACTGGTGTTCGAGGACTGCGAAGTGCCCGCGGAAAACGTGCTCGGCGAAGTCGGCAAGGGCGTTGAAGTGCTGATGAGCGGGCTCGACTTTGAGCGGGCGGTGCTTGCCGGCGGGCCGCTGGGCATCATGCAGGCGTGCATGGACGTGGTGCTGCCCTACGTGCACGAGCGCAGGCAGTTCGGCCAGCCGATCGGCGAATTCCAGTTAATGCAAGGCAAACTCGCCGATATGTACACCACCATGAACGCGTGCAAGTCGTATGTGTATGCGGTTGGCCGCGCCTGCGACAACGGCACGATCACGCGCAAGGACGCGGCGGGTGCAATACTTTACGCCGCCGAAAAAGCAACCGGGATGGCGCTCGAAGCGATTCAATGCCTCGGCGCCAACGGCTACATCAACGATTACCCGGCGGGCCGTTTGCTGCGCGACGCCAAGCTCTACGAAATCGGCGCCGGCACTTCCGAAATCCGCCGCATGCTGATCGGGCGAGAACTGTTCGATGAAACCAAATGACGATCCGGTAGTGATAGTCGGTGCGGCGAGAACGCCGATGGGTGGTTTTCAGGGCGACTTCAAGAGCGTGACCGCTCCCGAACTCGGCGCGGCGGCGATCAGGGCCGCGGTCGGGCGCTCCGGGGTGAAGCCTGAGGACGTGCAGGAAGTGATCATGGGCAACGTGCTGTCGGCTGGCCAGGGCCAGGCGCCCGCGCGCCAAGCCGCGCTCGGCGCCGGCTTGCCGCTCGGCGTGGGCTGCACCACGATCAACAAGATGTGCGGCTCGGGCATGAAGGCCGCGATGTTCGCCAACGACCTGCTGCTTGCGGGCACCAACAGCGTGATGGTCGCCGGCGGCATGGAAAGCATGAGCAACGCGCCCTACCTGCTGCCCAAAACGCGCAGCGGCTTGCGTCTCGGTCATGGTGAAATCAAGGACCACATGTTCCTTGACGGGCTCGAGGACGCCTACGACCGCGGCAGGCTGATGGGAACGTTCGCGGAGGACGCCGCGGTAAAATACCAGTTTTCGCGCGAAGCGCAGGACCGCTTTGCGATCACTTCGCTCAAGCGCGCGCAGGACGCGATCAACAACGGCTGGTTCGCGTCCGAAATCGTGCCGGTGAAGGTCGGCAGCGGCAAGAGTGAAACCACGATCACCCGGGACGAGCAGCCGCTCAAGGCCAACATCGAGAGGATTCCACAGTTGAGACCCGCCTTCCGCAAGGACGGGACGGTAACGGCGGCGAATTCAAGCTCGATCTCCGACGGCGCGGCCGCACTGGTGCTGATGCGGCTTTCCGCAGCGCGCGAGTGCGGCTTGCGGCCGCTGGCGAAAATCGTCGCGCACGCGACTCATGCGCAGGAACCGAACTGGTTCACCACGGCCCCGGTCGGCGCCATGAAAAAGCTGTTCGAGATAACGGGCTGGAGCCGGCAGGACGTGGACCTCTATGAGATTAACGAAGCGTTTGCAGTGGTGACGATGGCGGCAATGCACGACCTCGATCTGCCTCATGACAAGGTCAACGTGCACGGCGGCGCGTGCGCGCTCGGCCATCCGATCGGCGCCAGCGGCGCGCGCATCGTGGTGACGCTGCTCGCGGCGCTCGAGAAATACCATCTCAGGCGCGGCATCGCGAGTCTGTGCATCGGCGGCGGCGAAGCGACGGCATTGGCAATAGAACTGAGTTGAACCCCGGAGAATGAAATGGCAAATCCCATGGATTTTTATTTCGACTATTCGTCACCTTACGGCTACCTTGCCGCGATGAAGATCGACGACCTCGCAGCCAGGCATGGCCGCAGCGTCAGCTGGAAGCCGATATTGCTCGGTGCCGTGTTCAAGGTCACCGGTGGCCAGCCGTTGCCGAGCCTGCCGCTCAAGGGTGACTACGCGAAACGCGATATGGCCCGCTCGGCGCGCTTTCTCGGCATCCCCTTCAATTATCCGAGCCGGTTTCCGATCTCGAGCCAGGCGCCGGCGCGTGCGTTCTACTGGGCGAATGAGCGCGACCCGGCGCTCGCGCGCAACCTCGCCAAAGCGCTGTATCAGGCGTACTTCGTCGCCGACCGCGATATTTCGAGCCCGGAGGTGACGGCTGATGTCGCGGCAACGCTCGGCCTGAAGCGCGACGAGGTGCTCGCTGCGGTCAACGATCCGGCAGTCAAGGACCGGCTCAGGAACGAAGTCGACGCTGCGATCAAGCTCGGCGTATTCGGCTCGCCTTACATCGTGATCGACAATGAGCCGTTCTGGGGCGTCGACCGTTTCGACCAGATCGAACGCTGGCTCGGCACCGGGCCGTTCTGATTCATCGCCCTGCGCGACAGGCTGCAGGCGAATCACGAACCACGTAGCGATGAGCACTTTCAAATCGAAACTGAAACCCGGCTCGGAGGAGTTCAAGGCCGCGGCGGCGCAGATGCGCGCGCAGGTTGCCGACCTGAACCAGAAACTCGCCCAGGCAAGATCGGGCGGCGATGCGGCAGCGCGCGAGCGACACGCCGCGCGCGGCAAACTCGGGGTACACGATCGCATCAAGACGCTGCTCGACCCCGGCTCCCGCTTTCTCGAGCTGTCGCCGCTTGCGGCGTGGGACATGTACGATGGCCAGGCGCCTGCCGCCGGCATCATCACCGGCATCGGCCGGGTGATGGGCCGTGAATGCGTGGTCATCGCCAACGACGCGACGGTCAAAGGCGGCACTTACTTCCCGCTGACCGTCAAAAAGCACCTGCGCGCGCAGGAAATCGCGCAGGAGAACCATTTGCCGTGCATCACCCTTGTCGATTCGGGCGGCGCGCATCTGCCGAGTCAGGACGAGGTGTTCCCCGACCGCGACCACTTCGGGCGGATTTTCTATAACCAGGCCAACATGTCGGCGCTCGGCATTCCCCAGATCGCAGTGGTGATGGGTTCGTGCACGGCGGGCGGCGCCTACGTTCCCGCGATGTCGGACGAGACGATCATCGTCAGGAATCAGGGCACGATTTTTCTCGCCGGCCCGCCGCTGGTCAAAGCCGCAACCGGCGAGATCGTCACGGCTGAAGAACTCGGGGGCGCCGACGTCCACACCCGCACTTCGGGCGTCGCCGATCACCTGGCCGACAACGATACACACGCGCTCGAGATCGCGCGCCGCGCGGTCGGACATCTGAATCCCGTCACGCAGACGCCTCCCGGCCTGCGCGAGCCGCTCGATCCGGCGCTCGATCCGGCCGGGATCTACGGCGTGATCCCGGTCAATACGCGGCAGCAGTTCGACGTGCGCGAGATCATCGCGCGCATCGTGGACGGCTCCGAATTCGACGAATTCAAGGCGCGCTACGGCGCGACGCTCGTCACCGGTTTCGCGCACATCGCGGGTCACCCGGTCGGCATCGTCGCCAACAACGGCGTGCTGTTTTCCGAGTCGGCGCTCAAAGGCACGCATTTCATCGAGCTGTGCAGCCAGCGCGGCACTCCGCTCGTGTTCCTGCAGAACATCACCGGCTTCATGGTCGGCAGGAAATACGAAGCCGGCGGCATCGCCAAGGACGGCGCGAAAATGGTGATGGCGGTTGCATGCTCGCGCGTGCCGAAGTTCACCGTGATCATCGGCGGCAGCTTCGGCGCCGGCAACTACGGCATGTGCGGGCGCGCGTTCGGCCCGCGCTTCCTGTGGATGTGGCCGAACGCGCGCATCGCGGTCATGGGCGGCGAACAGGCGGCGGGCGTGCTGGCGCAGATCAAGCGCAACGCGCTCGAAAAAAGCGGCGCATCGTGGAGCGAGGACGACGAGCGTGCCTTCCGGGCGCCCATGCTCCAACAATACGAGCGGCAAAGCAGCGCGTATTACGCCAGCGCGCGGCTGTGGGACGACGGCGTGATCGACCCGCTCGACACGCGCCGCCTGCTCGCTCTCGGATTGTCGGTGTCGCTCAATGCGCCGATCGAGCAGACCACGTTCGGCGTGTTCCGGATGTGACCAAGCAGGATTCCGGGTTCAGCAGAAGCGAGGAGCGCGGCTATAATGGCGGTCCGGGGCGCGCACGGCGCGCTAGACTGCCGCGACCCGACATCGACTCCAACCAGGACTGGAACAGCTATGACGCAAAAAGTGCTGTCACTCATCGACAAGGACGGCAACGCGACGATCGCGCTCAACCGTCCCGAACTGCACAACGCGTTCGACCCGGAAATGGTCGCGCAGATGACCGCCACGCTCAAGCAGCTCGAGGCGAACCCGGCAGTGCGCGCGGTGGTGCTGATGGGCCAGGGCAAGAGCTTCTGCGCCGGCGCGGACATCGAGCACATGCGCGCGAGCGCCAGGTTCACGCGCGAGCAGAACCGCAAGGCGGCGCTCGCGACCGCGCAGATGTACTACACGCTTTATACGCTCGCGAAACCGACCATTGCGCGCGTGCACGGCGCCGTGCGCGGCGGAGGGATCGGATTGGTCGCCGCGTGCGACATCGCGATCGGATCGCGCGACTCGACGTACCGGCTCTCCGAGGTGCGGCTTGGTATCGTGCCGGCGATGATCAGCCCGTACGTGGTCGCGGCGATCGGGGAACGCTACGCGCGCCGCTATGCGATCTCCGGCGAAGAGTTTGATTCAGCCGAGGCTTACCGAATCGGTCTGCTGCACGACCTCGTCGAACTCGATCAGCTCAATCCGAAGATCGGCCACATACTCGCCGATTTGTATTGCGGCGGCCCGCAGGCGATCGTCGCGGCGAAGCAGTTGGTCCGCAGGGTTGCGCACGCGCCGCTAACCGCGCAAGTCGTCGCGGACACCGCTGACACCATCGCGGAGATTCGGGCGAGTGCCGAGGCACAGGAAGGCCTGGGCGCGTTCCTCGAAAAGCGCAAAGCGGCGTGGATTGCGCCGGTCGCGCAACGCGCCGCCAGGAAAACCAAGAAGCGCTAGCCGCCAGGACCAACGCCGCGTGAATGTAGTCGACTCGCCGTGTGTCAAGATCTGCGTGGTCGATGCCGGGCGTGGCCTGTGCCGCGGCTGTCATCGCACGCTGGCCGAGATTTCCTGCTGGGTGAATTACTCGCGGGCCGAAAAGCTCGCGGTGCTGGAAAAAGTCGCCCAGCGCAAGATGGGGCAGGCCACTGACCCGGTTGGCCAGTCTTAGTGGTTTGTCCCCCCTGAAACGTTGAATGGGAGTCAAAGTCATGCCGCTGTCACCGCCCGCGCCCCGCAAGCCCATGCATAACCGCACCATCGAGTGCCGCGGTTATGAGCGTGAAGACGGCTGGTGGGACATCGAGGGGCATCTGATCGATAGCAAACCCTTTGCGACCTCCGCGCGCGACACCGGGCAGGCGCGCGAGGCCGGCGAGCCGGTGCACAACATGTGGCTTCGGCTCACCATCGATCTCGACATGAAAATCCACGCCGCGGAAGCGGCCACCGACGCGGGACCCTATTTGACCTGCGGTGCGATCACGCCCAACTTCAAGGCGCTGCAAGGCGTGACCATCGGTGCGGGCTGGCGCCGGAAAACCCTCGAAATCCTGGGCGGCATCAACGGCTGCACCCATCTGGTCGAGTTGCTCGGCCCGCTCGGCACCACTGCGTTCCAGGCTACCGGCCGCGCGCGCGAACAACACAACGCCGGCAAGCCGGTCACCAAAAAACCCTACCAGCTGAACTCGTGCCACATGTACAAGGACGACAGCCCGGAAGTCAAGGAACGCTGGCCGCGGTTTTATACGGGCAAGTGACGCCCTCAGGGAGCGCGCCGCACGTAAATCCAACGCGCCGCCGGCGCGAGCACGCCGAAAATCCCGATGCTCGCGAAGGCGAGCCCCCACGCGATGCGGCTCTGATTGCCGCCGGCGAGATCGAGCACCACGCCGAACACCAGCGGCGCGAGAAACGCCGCGGTAAATCCCGAAAAAGAATAAACGGCCATCGTCGCGCCGCGGCGTTCGGGCGCAGTGGCAGCGATTACGCCCGCGGTGAACGCCGCCGAATCGCCGAGCATGCTTGCATAGTGCACGCACATCAACGCGAACACGATGTACCACGGCCACGACGCGGTAAATCCGATCCCGCACGCGAGCAGCCCCGACAGGGTGAAGAACAGGAAAATAATGCGCGTGCGGCCGAAGCGCAACGCGAGCTCGTTGCCGGTCACGCTGAACACCGGCCCCAGCAGGTTGACCATCGCCGCGAGCGTCGCCGCCGCGAGCGGCAGCCCCATGCCTTCCGGCTGCAAGGTCCCGCAGAACACGAGAAACGCAACCATCCACGAGCGCTGGCCGAACAACTCGTAGTTGTGCAGCGAGTAGCCGAGCACGTAGAGCCGCGTCGTGCGGTTTTTCAGCACCGGACGGAAGTCGAGCAACGCCGGGGTCTGCGCGTGCGCCGCATGCAGACGCCCTGCCGGCATTGCTCGCATCACCAGCAGCGCCGCGAGCACGGGACCCATCGCGCCGAATACGAACGCCCATTCCCAGCCGAACAGCACGCCGATCTTGCCGCTGGCAAAAATCGATACGCTCGATGCGAGGCCGAAACCGGCGGTGTAAAAGGCGGTCGCGCGCGATTGGGCCTTGCCTTCGAGGTGATCGGTCAGGGTTTTGAGGCCGGGCATATAAGTGCCGGCCAGCCCGGCGCCGATCAGGAACTGAAATGCGAGCGCGCTCCACAGCCCGTTGGCGAACCACGCGAAGCCTGCCGCACCCACCGCCGACAGCACGCAGGCGAACAGGTACACGCGGCGCGAATCGACGCGGTCGGTCAGGCTCGTCAGCACCGGCACCGCCAGCATGTAGCCGGTGTAGAACACGCCGCTGATCAGCCCCGCTTCTGAATTGTTGAGCCCCCACGCCTGCATCAGTACCGGAAGCAGCGTGGTAAAGCACGCGAAACCGGTCATGCTGAGCGTCTCTGCCGTGCACATCAGCAGCGTCAGCCTGACGGCCGATTGCGGTGTGGCGGCCATTACAGCACGCCCGTATTGCGCATCATCTGCATCGGCCCCGCCTGAAGTCGCGAATGATTTCCCGCGCTGCATTGTGCCCCGGAATTCCGGTCACACCGCCGCCCGGGTGAGTACCTGAGCCACACATATAAAGCCGCGCGAGCGGGCCGCGATAAGCGGCGTGCCCCAGCACCGGACGCGCGCTGTAGAGCTGGTCAAGCGACAATGCGCCGTGAAAAATATCGCCGCCCGCAAGGCCGAATCTGCGCTCGAGATCGAGCGGCGAGAGCACCATGCGGCCGAGCACGCTAGCCTTGAAATTCGGCGCATAGCGGTTGACGGTGTCGATCACCAGATCGGCGGCCTGCTCTTTGCAATCATCCCAGTTTTTTCCCTCCGGCAGATCGTAGCTGAAATGCTGGCAGAAAAGGCTCGCGACGTGCCTGCCCGGCGGCGCAAGCGTGTCGTCCACGGTGCTCGGAATCAGCATTTCCACCACGGGCTCGCGCGACCAGCCGTGCGTGCGCGCATCGAAATACGCGCGCTCCATGTAGCCGAGCGAGGGCGCCATGATGATGCCGGATTGATGGTGCTCCTGCACGTTGCAACCGGGCAGCGCGCTGAAATCCGGCAATCCGGCGAGTGCAACATTGATGCGGAAAGTTGCCGAGCCGCACTTGAAGTTGCGGATGCGGAAGACAAAATCGGGGTCCAGCTCGCGCTCGTCGAGCAGGTTCAGATAAAGCATTTTCGGGTTCACGTTCGACACCACGCAGCGCGCTGCGATTGCGGTGCCGTCGGCGAGCACCGCCGCGCGCGCCACGCCACCGGTGACCGCGATACGCGCCACGTCGGCCCCGGTCGTGATCTCGACGCCGCGGGCGCGCGCTTCAGTCACCATCGCCTGCGTGATCGCGCCCATTCCGCCCACCGCGTGGCCCCACACGCCGCGCTTGCCGTTGACTTCGCCGAATACGTGATGCAGCAGCACGTAGGCCGAACCGGGCGTGTAGGGGCTCGCGAAATTACCGACGATCGCGTCGAAACCGAACGCAGCCTTGAGCGCCGCGGATTCGAACCACGCATCGAGCAGCTGCCCGACGCTTTTGGTGAACAGATCCAGCACATCGCGGCGCGCCGCCATGTCGAGCCGGCGCATCCGGTTCGCAGCCGCCAGCGCCGCGAGCACATCGCGCACGCCACCGCCGGCGTTGGGCGGGGTCTCAAGCGCAAGTTCGCGCAGCACGCCGGCCGCGCGCTCGAGCATCGCGTAATAACGCGGCAACCTCTCCGCATCGCATTGCGAAAACTTCGCTACTTCAGCTTGCGTTGCCGCGAGCGTGGGCCCGATCTTGAGATAACGGCCGTCGGGAAGCGGCACGAAATTCGCGATCGGGCGCTCGAGCAGCGTCAAACTGTGCTCGCGCAGCCTGAGATCGGCGATCACCTGCGGATCGAGCAGGCTGACGGTGTAGCTGGCGGTCGAGTTGCGAAACCCCGGATAAAATTCCTCCGTAATTGCGGCGCCGCCAACGACCTCGCGGCGCTCGAGCACGCGCACTTGAAGCCCGGCGGCGGCGAGATAGCATGCGCAGACGAGGCCATTATGGCCGCCGCCGATGATCACGGCGTCGTAATGTCTGTCGCGGGTCACTATTCGGTCTTTTTTCTGTCTTACCTGTCGGCGCAACGGCGGCGAGGTTCGTTATTATAGGATGCAGCGGCGGTTCTGAACGGTTTGCGCTCCGTCCTGTCCATATACGATATGCGCCTCACCGACAAACTCCGGTTTGCGTGCGCGCTGCTTGCTGCGGCGCTTGCCGGCTGCGCATCGGTCACCACGCGGGTCACCGTGCTCGATCCTGCGCAGCAATACGCGCCGACGCAGAACGTCGCGGTACTGCTCGAGCTTCCGCCGCAGCCCCATTCGAAAATCGCGCTGATCGAAGCGCAGGGCACGGTTGGCGGCAGCGAAGCCGAACTGTTCGAGGAGGCGCGCAAAAAAGCGCAGGCGCTCGGCGCTGACGCGCTCGTGCGCCTGGAAATGATCTCGGTCTATCAGCCGCCGGTGCGCGTCTACGATCCGTGGTACGGAAACCCGTTCTATTCGCGCTACGGCTATCCGTACCGGCCGTTCGGCTACCGCTACCACCCGTTCGCTTACGGTCCGTTTCCCTATGGTCCGTTTCCCTACAGCGAATATCGCTGGGTGGCGGGCGGCGATGTGAAGACGCTGAAAGCCGTCGCGATCAAATACGCGGCGACTGGCGATGGCGCGGGCAAGGCGATGCAATGAAGGAATTCTGGCGCGCCCGGCCCGATTCGAACGGGCGACCTTCGGCTTCGGAGACCGACACTCTATCCATCTGAGCTACGGGCGCGGAGTGAGCCGCTAGGATAGCGGTTTTGCCTGCAAGCGTCCATTTTGGCGGCCGGCGCAGTTTTACGATGCGTGGGAATTGCCGCTATAATATGCGCCTCTCCAGAATTGCCGCGCAGGGATTTTCATGAGCGAAGAAGTGCACGTCGAGGAACACTCATCGCCGATCAAGACGCCTAAACAGCTGATCATCGTCGTGCTGCTCGCGTTTCTGGTGCCGATCATCCTGATTGCGATGCTGTCACAACTGGTGACGACCGGCTTCGACGCCAGCAAGAACAATCCCGCGCTGTCCGACGAAGCCATTGCGCGCCGCCTGAAGCCGGTGGGGGACGTCGAAGTCGTCGATCCCAGCGCACCGAAAGTCGACAAGAGCGGCAAGGAAGTGGTTGAGGCAGCATGCGGCGCGTGTCATACGACAGGCGCGCTCGGCGCACCGAAAATCGGCGACAAGGCCGCATGGGCCAAGCTGATCGCACAGGGGCTTCCGCGCCTCAAACAGGATGCGATCAAAGGCGTCCGCCAGATGCCCCCGCGCGGCGGCAACCCGGATTTGAGCGATATCGAAATCGAACGCGCGATTATCTACATGGCGGACCAGTCCGGCGGCAAATGGATAGAGCCGATCAGCGCTACCGCGAAGCCCGCCGAGCGCAGCGGCGAGCAGGTTGTGCAGGCAGCCTGCGCCAGCTGCCATCAGACCGGCGTGGGCGGGGCGCCCAGGATCGGGGACCGCGCAGCCTGGATTCCGCGCGCGACCAAGGGCTATGACATCGTGGTCCGGTCCGCGATCAAGGGCCACGGCGGAATGCCTGCGCGCGGCGGCATGGCCGACCTTACCGATGCCGAATTGCGCAACGCTGTCACTTACATGTTCAACATGGGCGCTGCGGAAGCGAAAGTGCCTCAGGCAGCGGCCCCCCCGGCCGCTCCGCCGGTAGCTGCTCCGGCGGCAACCGCCGCGGCCGCGCCCGCCAAGTCCGACGCCGGCAAAGGCAAAACCGTGTACGACGCGACCTGCGCGGTATGCCACGCTGCTGGCATTGCGGGCGCGCCCAAAGCGGGAGATAAGGCCGCGTGGGCGCCGCGCCTGAAGGCCGGCATGGATGCCGTATATGCCACTGCGCTCAAAGGCAAAGGCGCCATGCCGCCCAAGGGCGGCAACGCGTCGCTCGCCGATGCCGACGTGAAGGCCGCGGTCGACTACCTCGTTGGAACTGCGAAGTGACCGGTCACTGGTGATTGGCTACCTACGCAATCGGTGACGTCCAGGGCTGTTATTCGGCGTTGCGCCGGCTGCTGGACCAATTGCGGTTCGATCCGGCGTGCGATCGTTTGTGGCTGGTGGGCGATCTCGTCAACCGCGGCCCGCAATCGCTGGCGGTGCTGCGCTTCGTAAAAAGCCTCGGCGCGCGCGCGGTCACCCTGCTCGGCAATCACGACCTGCACCTGCTGGTGGTCGCCGCCGGACACGTCAGACCGCACCGCGGCGACACGCTGGCTGCGATCCTGCGCGCGCCCGACCGCGACGAACTGCTCGACTGGCTGCGCCACCGCAAACTGATGTACTCCGGCGCCGGCTACGCCATGGTGCACGCAGGACTGCTGCCGCAGTGGTCGATTCCAAAAGCACTCAAACTTGCGCGCGAAGTCGAGTCCACGCTGCGTGGCGATGGTTACGATGAGTTTCTGCGCCAGATGTACGGCAACCAGCCCGATCGCTGGCGCGACGACCTGACCGGCATCCCGCGGCTGCGCGTGATCACCAACGTGATGACGCGCCTGCGCATCTGCACCGTCGACGGAAAAATGGAATTCGCGCACAAGGGCAAGCCCGTCAACCTGCCGCGGGGTTATATGCCGTGGTATACCGTGCCGCGCCGGCGCAGCCGCGGCACGCCTGTCATCTTCGGCCACTGGGCCGCGCTGGGCCTTTATGCCGGATCCAACGTGTTTGCGCTCGACACCGGCTGCGTGTGGGGCCGCGCATTGAGCGCGCTCAGGCTTTCGGACCGGCAGCTGTTCCAGCGCTCCTGCGCGGCGCCGGCACGCCCAGCGCGCCGGCAATAAGCTGCGCCGCCTCGTGCGCAAGTTCGCGCCGGTGCCTGCCGGCGGAGGTCAACGGTGGCAGGAACTGCAGCCGCGCGCAGATCACCGGCTGCGTCACCATCAGCAACAACGAACCGAGCATCGACTTGTCGCCCTCGTAATCCGCTTCGCTGCACAGGCTGCCGTCGGCGCGCGTGTAACGGATCGCGACCGGATACAGCAGCGCATCGCATCCAAGCGCCGGCTGCAGCAGCGAGGCGTGGAATGGCAGTAATACGTTGCCGGCGCTGATCATGCCTTCGGGAAACACCGCGAATACGTCGCCCTGCCTCAGCGCCGCCACGACTTGCTCGTTGATCTGCGCGATGTGGCGCCGGCGCGTACGCTCGATGAAGAGCGTGCGGACCTGCGCGCACAGCCAGCCGAACACCGGCCAGCGCCGGATCTCCGCTTTCGCAACAAAGCGTACCGTGCGCACCGTGTTGATTGCAAAGATGTCCAGCCACGACACGTGGTTGGCGACGATCATCGCCGGTGCGGCGCCGGCAAGCGGGGGCGTGCCGCTGACTTCCACACGCACCGCGAGGATCGCAAGCAGGCGCGCCGACCAGCGCTGTATATAGTTGACCCGCCCCGCGGCGTCGAGAAAACGAAAAACCAGGCCCGTCGCTGCGACCGCGCGCACGAGATGCAGCGCGACCCAGGCGATACGTAATCGACGGGTGATGAAAGTTGTGGGTCTTACCACACGGTGGTGCCGAAATTCTGCCTGAACCGGGCAGCGATTTCGTCGCGCGTGAAATGATGGTTCTGCCCGCCCCGCTGCGCGATTTTCAGCGCGCCGAGCAGCGATGCAAGCCGGCCGGTCTGCTGCCAGTCCATGCCGCTCGCGATTCCGTACAGCAGCCCCGCCCGGTAAGCATCACCGCAGCCGGTCGGATCGATGACGCTGTCCGCCGCGACGCACGGTATCTCGATCTGCTCACCGCCGGTGAAAATCAAAGACCCCTTCGCGCCGAGCGTCACCACCAGCGCCTTGACCCGCTGCGCGATCTGGTCGAGCCGCAGCTGCGTTTTCTCCTGCAGCAGCTGGCCTTCGTAGTCGTTGACGGCGACGAAATCCGCAAGCCGCACGAATTCGAGCAGCTCGGCGCCATCGAACATCGGCAGCCCCTGGCCGGGATCGAACAGAAACGGGATGCCGGCCGCGTGAAATTCGCGCGCGTGCTGCAGCAT